>Ga0255049_10000188_pt1 | contig 37597 bp, 35 predicted proteins | sample JV7_2_3_MG_FD_183615 | JGI IMG/M metagenome (GOLD analysis project Ga0255049, IMG submission 183615) | Seawater microbial communities from Jervis Inlet, British Columbia, Canada - JV7_2_3 | ecosystem: Environmental > Aquatic > Marine > Inlet | place: Canada: British Columbia | collected 2016-10-06 | reverse complement strand
CGACGGCAGACGGAACGCAAGGACTTTGGATCTACGATTTGGCAACCAGTCAATCGCGGCATGTCAGCCGCAACACGTTCCTGGACCTCCACCCTGCCTGGCATCCGGACGGACACCGTCTCGTTTACGCATCCGATTCCACGGGTGAGGGATTCGACCTTTGGGAAGTCGATTTGCCAACCGGTCTGCACTGGCGCCTGAGCGATCACGCCGGGGATGAAACTGACCCTGCCTGGTCTGCGGACGGGCGTGACCTTGTTTACGTTCGCCGGCACGGCGATTTGTGGTCGCTGGTCCTGCGCCGCCACGGGCTGCCTGAAGAGACACTGCTATCAACGTCGGACCAGATTGCGGGTCCATCGTGGCGGCCCGACGGTAGCCTGATCACGTTCCTGCAGAGGGGAGCGCTCGGGCCTACGATAGAAATGGTCATACTGTCGCAGCCACGTTTGGTTCGATCCTACGCACGCAACGAGAACTTTGTGTTCGCGCCGATAAGCTGGCTCGATCGGAACCGCATGATCTACACGTCAGACGGCGCTATCCGGCAGCGGCTATTCAATTCCTGGACGTCGACGCCATTGCCTTTTCGCGCAACGATCGAAACGAGTAAAACCGCGAAAGCTGACACTATTAAACGTCGTCAGCTTGCTGACATCGACGAACCGCCCGGGCGCCTTGTCATTCATGCATCACGCATGTTCGATGGTCTGGGCGGCGGTTATCAGTCGGACAAGGATATTGTTATCGACGGCGGGCGCATAAGCGCTGTGGAGGCGCACAGCGACAGGCCCGGTTCCATTGTCATCAACATGGGCGACCTGACGGTCCTGCCCGGTTACATCGATGCACGCGGCGAATTACCGTCAGATCTTAGTGATGCGTTCGGCGCCTTGTTGTTAACAACGGGTGTGACAACCGTTGTTGCCGAGCACGCCGACGCGGAACGCCTCAACACGCTTTGGTCGAGCAAGGAACTGCCGGGCCCGAGAGTGCTGAGTAGCACAGCGTGGCACGCGAACGCGGTTTCAGGGGCCGCCGACGCGATGACGCCAGGCCTGCGCTCGTTATTGCAATCTCGCCAGGCACAGCTGATCGGGACGACGCGGCCTGTTGCGCGACGCTTTGCGCAACCGCCGAGCATTGATATCGGTGCCAGTTCCATCGTTTTGGGGAGCAAGGACAACGGTCTGCCGGCAGGCATCGCTTTGCACGCCGAGTTTCGCGCATTGGCAGCCGCCGGGCTGCGGTCAGAGCAGTCCTTGCGTGCGGCCGGCGTGAATGCCGCTGGCGCCCTGCGCCTTGACCCCTTCCTGGGTCGCATCGCGGTAGGTGCCGTCGCGGACCTGGTATTCGTCGACGGTGACCCGCTCTCGAACATCGCGGATGCCCTGAATATCGTAGCGGTCGTTCGAAATGGCCGCTTCTTCAGTGTTGTGGGCCTGATTGATCGGTCCCTTGCGGCCGAAAGTGTCGATTAATTTGACAATATGACGGGAATTCGCGATTTCCGTGGCTCTCATCGAACGATTAAACATAACGGCGAGAGGGTCCAGATGACCATATTCTGCGGTCCCGCCGGTAGAGACGATATTTTTCTATATATTTCCACAACTTGTCGCGAGCTCTTGCGACGAAAGATTATGTAGAGGGCGGCGAATACGTCGGCTTTCTTTACAAAATCTGGCCAAACGGGCCTGGCCGCGGCGGGCAAAACGGGAAATGCCCTTTATTGGCGCGCCTCTTAAGCAGTTGGCACAGGAATTGCTTTTTAAACTATGCCCAAGCGAAGTGTAGCTGCGCTCGGTAAATAAACGGTCAGTACAGGATTTAGACGCCAGAAGAAAAATAACTACAAAAACAAGAAGATCCAGATCCAATAATAATAATTAAAACGCTCTGTCACCGTTTACCGAATACGCAGTTACCTCTTTTGATAAGAAAGAGAATTTGGCCCCGCCGCTAACGCCGCGGGGCTTTTTCTTTGGCAGAATGAAACCCAACAAGGGGGACTATCCATGCGACCAGTACTATCGATCATGCTCAGCGTGTTGCTTGCGGCTTGCGGCCAGCACTCGAACGAAAACCACGACCCGGTTGGCGATGGCACGATACAAACAAAAGCCGACGCTGCGCTCATGTCGGTATACGCCGCCGCCGTTCTGAACGCAGCCCGGCCCGAATCGGACCGTCCACGCGATGCTGGCCGCAAACCCGCCGAAGTGCTCGAGTTCGTCGGCATCGAAGAAGGTATGACCGTTCTGGATATGTTCTCTGGCGGTGGCTATTACACAGAAATCATTGCAGCCGTCGTCGGCGCCGACGGTATCGTGATCGCGCAGACCAACGAAGCCTACCTCAAGTTTGTCGGCGATGAATTTTCCAATCGTTACGCCAATGACCGCCTCGCAAACGTAGAAATTCTAATGGCCGAGAATAACGAGCTCTCCCTCGACGCGAGCTCGCTCGACGCGGTCATGCTGGTGCTTTCCTATCACGATCTGTTCAACTCCGACCCGGAACAAGGTTGGCCACGAATCGACATTCCCGCTTTTCTCGCGGAATTGTACGAAGGTCTGGAACCTGGAGGTCTGGTTGGCGTTATCGATCACTATGCTGCGACGGGTGCATCGACCGACAGCGGTAATACGGTACATCGCATCGATCCGGCCATTGTCATCGCGGGCATGCAAGCCGCCGGTTTCAGTCTCGAAGCGCAGAGCGACATGTTGAGAAATCCGGATGACGACTACGAGAAGATTGTTTTCGACCCGGAACTGCGCGGCAAAACCGACCGCTTCGTCATGCGTTTCCGCAAGCCGGCATAGGACATTGGGCAACGCCGGCTTTGCAGTTCTGTGCTTCGTCGCGATTACCGCTTGCACGAACAGCGAGCGCGACTTCTCCGAAGCCAGTGTCGCCGGGCTGCACGATCAGCTGCAGCGTGGTGAGCTGAGTTCTGCGGAACTCGTCGAGTGGTATATCGAGCGCATCGAACGCATCGACCATGCCGGACCTCGATTGAATTCGATTATTGAGATCAACCCGGATGCATTGAGCATTGCCCGTTCTCTGGACGCCGAGTGGAAAACGTCGGGCCCGCGCGGCCCGCTGCACGGTATTCCCGTCGTACTAAAAGCGAACATCGATACGGCCGATCAGATGTACACGAGTGCGGGATCACTCGCACTTGCTGAGCATGCACCGCCAACCGACGCGTATGTTGTGAAGCGGCTGCGAGACGCGGGCGTTGTTATTCTCGGCAAATCCAATCTCAGCGAGTGGGCCAACATGCGCTCGTCCCGATCATCGAGCGGCTGGAGCAGCCTCGGCGGACAAACCAGGAACCCGTACGACACGGCGCGCTCTCCATGCGGCTCATCAAGCGGCTCGGCTGTCGCGGTAGCGGCGAACCTGACGGTCGTCGCCATCGGTACCGAGACCGATGGCTCTATCGTCTGCCCGGCCGGCGTCAACGGCATTGTCGGGATCAAACCGACGCTCGGCCTCGTCAGCCGCAGCGGCATCGTTCCTATCGCGCATAGCCAGGATACCGCGGGCCCAATGGCGCGGTCTGTGCGCGATGCCGCGATGCTGCTAACGGCAATGACCGGTGTTGACGCTGACGATCCGGCGACGGCGGACGCGGAGGTTCATCACGACTACTCTTCGAACCTGACGGCCGACGGACTGCGCGAAACGCGTATTGGTGTTCTTCGTTCCTACTACGGCGCCGGCTCGAATCCACAGATCGAGGCCATCCTCGAGGCTGGTATCGAGACGCTCCGGGCTCACGGCGCCGATGTCACCGACAACATCAAGCACGAGACCATTGGCATGCGCGATGCTGAGTTCGAGGTCTTGCTGTACGAATTTCGCGCCGACCTCAATGACTACCTCGAGCGATCAAGCGCTCCCATCAAGAGCCTTGGCGACCTGATCGCGTACAACGATGCGCACGCCGGCACTGTAATGCCGATCTTCGGCCAGGACATATTCCGGCAAGCCGACCAGAAAGGACCCTTGACCGATGCGCCCTACCTGAAAGCGTTGGCAAACAGCCAGCTTCTCGCACGCTCTGCAATCGACAAGGCGATGAAGCAACATCGACTCGATGCATTGCTTGCGCCGACCAACGGGCCCGCCTGGATGATCGATCATGTCAACGGCGACAATTTCAGCGTCGGCAGCTCGTCACTGGCAGCGATTTCCGGGTATCCGAGCGTTACGGTCCCGGCGGGACACGTCGCCGGGCTGCCTGTGGGCCTGTCGTTCATAGGAAAACCCTGGAATGAGAAACAGCTCATAGAGATTGGCTACTCTTTCGAGCAAGCTACCCGGGCACGTCGAGCACCCGATTTTTAATTCCTGGTTCGAAACGGTTCATTTGATGTTTAAAGCTGTACGCATATCGATTCTGCTATTCGTTCTGTTCTTTGTTGCCGTCAGTACGTGGCTGACACAGGCCAGGAGCACTGACTGGAACAACAGTCTCTGGGTGAAGGTATACCCGATCAATGGAGACAACAGTCCCGAATCGGTCAAGTATATTGAGGAACTCACCGTCAGAGACTTTGCCGGTATTGAGACCTTTGTTGCACGCGAGACCGCCAAATACGCCAACAGCTTGTCGCGACCCGTTCGTATCGAACTGGGCGAAATGATCAGCGAGCAGCCACCTGAGCTCGGGCAACAACCCAACGCTGTGGCGATGATGGGCTGGTCGCTGAAGATGCGTTGGTGGGCGAACAGTATTGCCGACGACCAGGACCGCATAGAGCCGGACGTCAGGATATTCGTTCGCTATCACAAGCCCGATCTGGACGTTGTGCTGGAAAACTCCGTCGGACTACAAAAGGGCATGGTTGGCGTTGTCAACGGTTACGCAAGTCGTCGTCATCGCGGCACCAACAACGTGATCATCGCGCACGAATTTCTGCACACACTGGGCGCCACCGACAAGTACAGGGCGCAAGACGGGCAACCAATCGGACCCGACGGTCTTGCCGAACCTGATCGCAAACCACTTTTTCCGCAGCGCTACGCCGAGATTATGGGCGGCAGAATCGCGCTCGCGGAACACGACGCCATCATTCCGAAAAACCTGAAATACGCCGTGATCGGACCGCTGACCGCAAGTGAAATCAACCTGACGGATTGAAGTGGCTTTTTCTACGCTGCCCCTTGAGCTAGGCTCACAGCATGCCCGCCCAGCAAAAACCGCAATTCTCCTGCAACGACCTCCACGTTAGTGTTGCGAACCGCCTGCTCGTGGAGGCGCTCGAACTGGACATTACGGGCGGCGAACTGATTGCCATACTCGGCCAAAACGGCTCCGGCAAATCGTTGACCATGCACACACTCGCCGGGTTGCGAAGCGCTGCGGCCGGACAGGTCTATCTGCAGGGCAATAACGTTGCCACCACCCGCCGACAAGAGATCGCACGCAAGCTTGCGCTGCTACCGCAGCACGTTGACGACATGTTTCCGGCGACAGTGCTGGATACGGCGATGATCGGACGACACCCGCATATCGGGCGCCTCAATTGGGAATCGGAGCACGACTTTGCCGTTACCAACGCGGCACTCGACGCCGTCGGCCTTGCGGGCCTGTCGGCTCGCGACGTCCTGACCTTGTCGGGAGGGGAACGACGGAGACTGGCAATAGCCCAGGTGCTCACCCAGCAACCCGACATCTACCTGCTCGACGAACCTACCAACCACCTCGATCCTCAACATCAGTTGGACGCTTTGCAGATGTTTCGTGACAAAGCGAACGCTGGAGCCATCGTTGTCGCGAGTCTGCACGACGTCAACCTCGCCGTCAGGTACGCGGATCGCTGCTTGCTGCTATATGGCGACGGGCGCTGGGATCTCGGTGCAACTCACGAGATTCTTAACACCGAACGCCTGAGCACACTTTATTCGACGCCGATGGAGGCCGTCGAGTGGCGATCGCGCCAGCTATTTATCGCGTCAGGCAACGTATCCGCGTAGGACATTGAGGTATGTCGCGTGCAACGACGGATTCGCCGCGAGCACCGAGCGCGTATCCAGGTTTGGCTTTGCACCGTTCAGATCTGTAAACAACCCGCCTGCCTCGGTGACGATGATCGAGAGCGCCGCGATATCCAGAATATTCACGTCGGATTCGATGACGGCTTCGATCTTGCCAGACGCAAGCAGGTGATAATGATAGAAATCGCCGTAACCGCGAATACGATCCGCGCGCTCGACGATGCCACCGAGCGCCGACCAACCGTCACTCGCGGCCAGCGATTTGAGGTTACCCGTCGATACCGCGACGCGCTCGAGGTTATCTTCGCTGCTAACCGAAAGGCGACTGCCATTGAGCCAGGCACCCCGACCTTTTTCGGCCCATGCGAGCTCATCCATCATCGTGCCACTGGACACGCCGAGGACAATTTCGCCCTTGTGCATCAGGGCAATCTGGGTGGAAAAAAACGGGTATTGCCGGACGAAGCCCTTGGTACCGTCGATGGGATCAACGAGCCATAGGTAGTCGGCGTTTTCCTGAGTACGGCCCGTCTCTTCGCCGTAAAAACCATGCGCCGGAAATCGCTCCAGGATTAGCTTGCGAATCGCCTGCTCACACTCAACGTCGGCCTGGGTAACCGGCGTCATATCGTCTTTGGTCGTCACCGTGAAATTGCCCGCGTAATAGCGGCGGCTTACTTGTGCCGCTTCTTTGGCCGCGGCCAGCGCTACGCGCAACTCCTGGGATGCGCTGTTGTCGAGATCACTTGCCACGTCCTGCCCCGTTGCCTCAAACGAACGGCGCCACTATGGCGACAAGCGCCGCATTTGACAAGCGGGTGCTTGACAGTGTCGAGGCACCTGCTTATCGTCAGCCCCTCATCAGGTGAACCCGAAATGGCTTGTTTCGGGCGAACGGGAAGCCGGTGTCGCAGGATTGCTAACCATTGCTCTCCTGCCAATCCGGCGCTGCCCCCGCAACGGTGATCGAGTTAAGACTGTAGCCCCTGATTCATAAAACCGCTAATGCTGTGGTCGATGAATCAGAGCCACTGCGAAACTTCTGGTTTTCGTGGGAAGGCGCTGCAGCTGGAGAAGTCCGCTCGTCAGCCCGGAGACCGGCCCGATGAAATGCGAATGGCGCGGCGGGCGCACGTTCGGGCGTGTCATTTTTTGCGTCCTTCCTTCCCCGCGACATTCAGACACACGGTATTGCGCGTGCGGGCGGCACGCAGGGGAAGATTCTGATGGCACGTATCATTACAGTCACGCTGACAGCTCTGCTGTCATTTCCATTATCCGCGCTGGCCACGGACGTCAGTCCGGGCGACACCATCGTCGTCACGGCGACACGCACCGAGATTCCATTGTCAGACGCAACGGTGCCGGTAACTATCATCACGCGCGAACACATTGAACTGTCTCTGGCGACGGATCTCTCGGAGTTGTTGCGCTTCGAGGCGGGTCTGGACATCGGACGCAACGGCGGACCAGGCCAGTCAACGTCGGTATTTCTGCGCGGTACGGAAAGCAATCACACGCTCGTGCTTATCGACGGCGTGCGTATGAATCCAGGTACGATCGGTGGCGCGGCGATCCAGAACATCGCACCCGAGATGATTGAACGCATCGAGATCGTCAAAGGCGCGCGTTCCGCCTTGTTCGGCACCGACGCGATTGGCGGCGTGATCAACATCATTACGCGGCGCGCCAAGGAAGGTTTTCTTGAGGGCGGCGTGGGCGGCGGCAGCTTTGCGTCTCAAACGGCACAGGTGTCGGGTGGCAGCCGAGGCACGACTGGCGAGTTTGGCGTAAACCTGAACTGGGAGGATACCGACGGCTACGCACCGCGAACTGATTCAGACATTAAACGCGGCTATGACAATCTGTCCGCCAACCTGTATGGCACGCGGCGTCTTGGCGACAACGAAATCAGCATCAGGCACTGGCGTGGTGAGGGTACTGTCGAATACCTCGATTTCTTCCTGAGCCCGGTGGATCAGCACTTCGAGAACGCCGTCACGGCTATTGCCCTTGATAACCGAATTTCCGAAAAGGGGAACAGCAAGCTGATTTTGTCTTTTGCAGAGGATGAGATACAACAAAACCAGGCGCCCGACTTTGTCAGTTCCGAGCGCCTGAGCCTCGATTGGCAATACAGCCATGCGTTTCAGAATCACACCCTGACGGGCGGCCTGTTTGTGGTGGAGGAGGACGCAAGCAGCTTATCGTTTGGCTCTGGATTCGACGAAGACACCGCTATCCGCGCCTTGTTCTTGCAGGACCAGGTCTCACTGGGGCGTCACAAGGGCTTTGTCGCCTTGCGCCTGACGGATCACGAGAACTTCGGCAATCACGCGACATGGAACGCGGAATATGCCGTTGAGCTCAGCGACGCGCTGACACTAAATCTTGGCCTCGGACACGCGTTTCGTGCCCCGGACGCGACTGATCGCTTCGGCTTCGGTGGCAAAACCGATCTCGAACCCGAACTCGCGGACGAACGTCAGCTGGGCCTGCGATATGCGCCCGGCGGCCGTCATAGTCTCCTCTTCGAACTTTTCGCGAATGACATTGATGACCTGATCGAGTTCGATTTACAGACATTCACGCTGGCCAATATCAGCGAAGCCGAAATTCGCGGCGCGCAACTTGGTTACGAGTACCGCGGCGAGAGCTTTGTGGTGCGCGCTGACGTCGTCAAACAGACAGCGGACAACGCAATTACGTCTGAACGGCTGCTGCGGCGTGCCGAGGAGACTGCGACACTTAGCTACACGCAGAGTATTGGCCCGCATCGGCTTGGACTCTCGGTGCTGGCCAGCGGCGCCCGCGAAGACTTCGGCGGCGTCAATCTTTCAGGCTATGTTGTCGCCAGTCTTACCGGGCAGGCGCAACTCGGCGAACAGTGGCAACTGAATGCGCGCATCGAAAACCTGCTCGATACGGAATATCAGACGGCCGCGAATTATCGTATGCAGGAACGCAGCGCTTTTCTCGAGCTAAAATACCGCTGGCGATAAGTGCGGAGAGTATGGTGGGCAAAAGACTGAGCAAGATATATACGCGGACCGGTGATGACGGCACCACGGGCCTTGGCGACGGTAGCCGAACGCCGAAGGACAGCGCTCGCGTCGAGGCGTACGGTACTGTCGATGAGGCCAATAGTGCGATTGGCGTCGTTCTCGCTTGCGACTCGGTGCCTGCCGATATTCGGCGCTGCCTTACCGAGGTACAACATGACCTGTTCGAACTTGGCGGGGAACTTTGCATCCCGGGGCACAGCGCGGTCACAGACGATTTTGTCGTTCGTCTCGAGAACGATTTGGACGCGTTTAATAGCGATCTGCCCAGCCTCAAAGAATTCATCCTGCCTGGCGGCGGTCAGGCCGCTGCGGCTTGTCACCTTGCACGCACGATTGTTCGGCGCGCCGAGCGGCGCGCCTACACGCTCGGCAATCACGAGGACGTCAGGCCAGAGGTTGTGAAGTACCTCAATCGACTATCCGACTTGCTATTTGTTGTGTCGCGCGTGCTTGCGCGCGTTGAGTCAGGCACGGAAGTACTTTGGGATCGCGAACGCTCGAAGTAGCGCATCGTTACAAGTACTTGCTCATCAGGACCGCATCACCCGGACACAAGGCCGAAAACTCCTCGCTGCCCTGTATTGCTTCCGGCGCGAACTCGCGTCGGCGAACATTGAAATTCAGCCTTGAGAAAAACTGATCCGCATCAATGGTCAGAAGCCAGAGTTCCTTGATGCCGCGCTCGCGCGCAATTGGTTCCAGCGATTTCACGAGCGAGGAGCCTACACCGCTGCCACGCGCATTGGGCAACACAATCAACGAGCGCAGAAGACCGACATCACCAAACGCCTCAAGTCCGATGACACCCGCAACGCCGGCCCCGCTTTCGGCAACCAGCGCCAGATGACGACTCGACAAATCCTGCGTCGGCAATTCCGCCATACCCAGCATCTCGATCGCCGTCGGCAAATCGTCGTCGGTCGCGGCGCGAATATGCACGCGCTCTGTCATTCGGCGCTGAACGCGTTTCGATTAAAGCGGGCGCGCTGCAGCGCGAGGCACAGGGCGCCACCCGCCAGGATCAATCGCGGCGTCGCGCGAGCAATCTCGTCTGCCGGCAGCAAGAATTGGTTGCCGTACAAATTAGCGGCGATCGCCGGCCAACGCTGCCACTCCACGAAGGCATCATCACCCGCGTCGGTACTGGCAAGCATCACTTCGGGATTCCTGTCGACGACAGCCTCCACTGAAATTGCGGGCGCCAGCTCCTCGAGATCATCGAATATGTTCTTGCCACCGCAAACCTCGATTAACTCGCTGACGTAATGTTCGCGGTTTATCGTGTACAGGGGTCGCGCAGATACCTGATAGAACACAGAAATCGGTGGATTGCCGGCGTTATTTTCACGCAGAGCTTCAAGCCCGTTCTCAAACTCCGCCGCTGCCGCGCGAGCTTCTGTGGACCGGCCAGTCAGTGCTCCAATGCGCAGCATCGCGCTGCTGACATCGGCCAGACCCCGACTTCGTATTGGTTCAACCCTGTAACCGGTCTTTCTGAGCTCGTCAATTGCATGTGCCGGCATGCCACTCTCCCATACCAGCAGCAAGTCAGGATTGAGCAGCGCGAGTTGTTCCTGATCGATGGTGAACGCATCACCGACGACCGGCAGGCCAAGCACCTCCTTCGGATAGTCCGACCAGGCACTAACGCCAACCAACTGCTCGCCGGCACCTACCGCATAGACAAGCTCAGTCAGATTCGGCGCAAGCGTGACGATGCGCTCAAAGGTGCCCAGTGCAGAAGTGTCGCTGGCGCGCTCCGAGCAACCGTACAAGCAGGCCGCAAGGCACAGGAGCGCGAGCGTTCGCGTCACCGCGTGAGGCCGTACAACGTCATCGCGGCAATAATTACAGCCCAGATTACGAGTTGTCGAAACACCAGTTGATTGGCAGCAACGGCGCCGCGCACACCACGCTCGGTGATCGACTCATCCGGCTCGTCGCGTAGCGCCAGTGCGGCCATACCGACACGCGCAAGCAGGTTTTCGCTATGCTCAGACGTTGTCGCGTCGCGCTGTTCCGTTGGCGCGCGCATTGCGGCGATCGCCTCATCGAAATGACCCGCAGTCGCATAGCCGACTGCCGTCAGCCGCGCCGGTATCCATGCCAGCCAGCCGTGCAGCATGACTGCCGCATCGCGCACCAGGGCAATATTGCCGCTGGGCTCTTCGTCACGCGCCGCGGCGAATACGGCGCGCCGCCGAATCATGTCGGTAACGCGGTAGGTCCACGCGGCCAGCGGACCGAGAAGAACAAACCAGAACACAATGGCAAACAGCCGGTTGTTGGCCTGTACACAAACCGCCTCCTCGACTCGCTTGATGCGCTCGCGAGCATCATCGGGAACGTCACCTTCAACAATCGCTTTGGCCGCGTTCTGTATATCCTGTTCCTCTTCGCATTCAAGCGCCTTGCAATATTCCGCGACTTCCTCGCCGATGTCCCTCGGGCCGAGCGAGAAAAACAACACGACCACGGCCAGAATGAGATAGCTGAATCCCGCCAGAGTACCACCGAGTATGAAGATGACAGCGAACACCGGCAGCACCAGCAGTGCGGCCAGCACAACAACCGAAATCAGTGCCGGCCAGTTCACGAGCCGCTCCGCCTGCTTGAATCCAAGATCGATAATTCTGTCCATCCAGCGCATACGTCGCCAGTGAAACAGCTGCGTCGCGACACGCTCGATAACCAATCCGATAAGCAAGGCAATCAGGTTCATAGGAACTCAGCTCTGTTGTTAGGAAAGGGTAAGCTCCGAAAGTGGCACTTCAAGAGTCACCAAGCCCATCATACAATCGCAGCCAGTCGAAAGCAGGGCCGGGATCGCTCTTGCGACCGGGCGCAATGTCGCAGTGACCGGCGACCTCTCTGGCTGTTATTGCCGGATATGCCCTAAATATAGCGTTTAACACCTGTCGCAACGCGGCATATTGCCTGGAGTCGTACGGCGTTTCGTCTTCGCCCTCAAGTTCGATGCCGATCGAATAGTCATTACAGCGGTGCTGCCCGCGAAAACACGACTCGCCGGCGTGCCAGGCGCGCTCCGTAAAGGGGACAAATTGAATCACCGACCCGTCTCGCCGAATGAAAGCGTGTGCCGACACCTGCAGGCCGCGAATTTCGCCGTAGTAAGGATGCGCATCGAAGTCGAGTGTATTCGTGAAAAAGGCCTCGATTTCCGAACCACCAAATTTACCGGGCGGCAGGCTGATGCCATGAATGACAACCATCGCCGGATCCGCGCCCGGAGGCCGAGCGTCCTGATTCGGGCTGTGAGACTGCATGGCAGGCTCGATCAGCCCGGTTGCACGGGAAACATCAAATTGCTTTTGCATGGACGTGCCGGTTTTGCGGCGGTTGCGCCGATTCGATGGAACGACCATAGTAAACCATGCGTCGAACAAGACTCCACATTGCGGGTACGTATACCCCCGACACGGAACTTCATGTGGATGCCGAACACGCGCATTACCTGAGCGGCGTGCTGCGACTGCGGGTAGGCGACAAGCTATCAGTATTTAATGGCGAGGGCAGCCAATACACGGCAAGCATTAGTCGTATCGGCAAGTCCGACGCGACGCTGCGCATTGAGACGTTGACCCCTTCACACACTGAAACGAACCTGCGCGTACATCTCGTGCAAGGCATATCACGAGGTGATCGCATGGACACCGTCGTACAAAAAGCCACGGAGCTTGGTGTGAAGCGCGTGACGCCGGTGCTGACCGAGTACAGCGTAGTCAAGCTCGATGTGGCGCGCGCCGAAAAACGTCGCGATCACTGGCACAAAATTGCTGCCAGCGCGTGTGAGCAATCCGGCCGAGTGCGATTGCCGCTGATCGATACGCCGGTGCCGCTCAAGCACTGGTTCGGTAACAAACCGCCGCGTGTCGACGCGGAACTCATACTCAGACCGGGGGCAACGACTCCGTTGACCAGGATCGAGGCGCCCGAAACCAAGGTATGTATCTTGATCGGTCCCGAAGGAGGTTTCAGCGAGGTCGAACTCAAGGATGCCGACGTGGCAGGCTTCCAGGCCGTGTCGCTCGGTCCACGTGTGCTGCGAACAGAGACGGCCGCAATCGCGACACTTGCTGTATTGCAGTCGCTTTGGGGCGACATTCGCTAGTCAGGCCTGCAGCGACTCGCGGGCGAGCATCGCCTCCAGGCTCTCGAGGTCCGGGATCATCGGGAATTCGTTGATCATGCGTACCCGACAAAGCACAGGCGCACCTTCGGGCCAGCCGTCTTTGGCTTCGAGCTTGAGTACGTCTTTATTGACGCGCACCAACTGCGGAAAACCCTGCGTCAAAAGACCAAAGTAGCCTGTCTTCAGCTGTCCCGTGCTGGCGTAGAACACTACGATTCGGGTGCGCCCGGTCGCAACCGGAATCTCATTACCGATTGCCCCCTCGAAGGACACCACGGGCAAAGGACGACCGTTCCAGTTCACCGTGCCCATCATCCAGTCATGCGCTCCTGCTTCGTGCTCCGCAGCACTGAATCGAACCACCTCGGCCACGCAAGCCCGCGGCACGATCAGCCGGTCGCCCGATAGCGGCACCAACAGGCTATAAAGTTCGTCAGCGGCGTCGGTCACGGCAGTTCGATTCCTTTCTCTTCCAGTTGACGACGAATGGCCTCGAGCAACTGCGAGTCCTGGTAGGGCTTGCCGAGGTAATCGTTAACACCGAGCTCGATCGCGCGGGCGCGATGTTTGTCACCAACTCGAGACGTGATCATGATAATTGGCACTTCAGCGACGCGTTCATCGTTGCGTACATGAGAGGCAAACTCATAACCGTCCATGCGTGGCATCTCTATGTCGAGCAGGATGACATCGGGTTTGTGTTCCTGCATGACACTAATAGCGTCCAGACCGTCCTTGGCCGTCTCAACGCGCATACCGTTTCGTTGCAGGAAGCGTTCGGTTACGCGCCTTACCGTAATTGAGTCATCGACGACCAGCGCCAGCGGTCGATCGTCGCTTGGCGTTGGCGCAGCTTTCTTGAGTTCGACGACCGGTGCCCCTGTGCGAACCAGAGCGTTGACATCGAGAATCAGAATGATGTGGCCATCGCCGAGAATGGTGGCGCCCGAAACGCCACGAATACTGGCGAGCTGCGGACCCACGGCCTTAACGACGATCTCGCGGCTCGCGAGCATCTCGTCGACGAGGAGCGCCGCGGAATAATCGCCTGCGCGAACCAGGATGACCGGGACTGATGTGTCATCCTCCGGTAATTTAGCCGCCTGCCCGCCGAGGTACATGCCGAGATGGCGAAACTTGTACGACTGTTCGCCGTACAGGTAACTCGGCTCGCTCTGGCTTAGAAGATTCTCGAGTTCGCCGCGTGGTATGCGGGCCACGCCTTCAACGGTCGGTAACGGTAGTGCATACACCTCTTCGCCGGTACGCACGATGAGTGCTTGCGTGATCGCAAGCGTAAACGGTAGTCGTACCGTGAAATTGGTACCCTGCCCGGTGACCGAGGATATGCGCAAGGAACCGCCAAGTTTTTTCACTTCGTTGGCCACAACATCCATGCCGACACCGCGACCTGCCGATTGAGTCACGGCTCCCGCCGTCGTAAAACCCGGTGTCAGGATCAAGTCCATGATCTCGTCGTCACTTACCTTGCTTTCCGGTTTGAGCATGTCGAGCTCGTAGGCTTTTCGACGTATCGCGTCGACATCCAGTCCCCGACCATCGTCCGCTACGTCGATGACCATTTCGGCGCCTTCACGATGCAGACGAATAGTGATGCGGCCCATTCCCGGTTTTCCTGCCGCCTGTCGCTCGCTGCTTTCCTCGATTCCATGAATAACCGCGTTGCGCAGCATATGCTCGAACGGTGGCAACATCTTGTCGAGCACCTGCCTATCGAGTTCGCCCGATGCACCCTCGACTGCCAATTCGGCGCGTTTGCCAACCTCTTGCGCCGCTTGTCGTACCAGACGCGTCAATCGCGAGACATGTCGATCGAACGGCACCATGCGCGTTCGCATGAGACCGTCCTGCAACTCGGCCGTAACGCGGGACTGCTGAATCAGCAAACTCTCGGCCTCGGTTGTGACCGCCTGTAGCAAGTCCTTGAGGCTACCGAGATCGCTGGCCGATTCTGCCAGCGCTCGTGTTAGTTGCTGAATATTCGAATACCGATCGAGTTCCAGCGGATCAAAGTCCCTGGCCACCAGCGTATCCTGATGGCCATGCATGATTTGCGCCTCTGTTTCAATTTCCAGTTTGCGTAATTGTTCCCGTAATCGAGTGATCGTTTGTTCCAGTTCATCGACGTGAAACTCAAATGAGCTGACCTGCTGATTCAGACGCGAATGGTAGATGCTGATCTCGCCGGCAGCGTTAAGCAGGTCTTCGAGCAGGTCGGCATCAACGCGTGCAAACTCCTGGCGTTGCTCGGGCACCGGTAACGGCCGCACCTCGGCAGCCGGTCTCGCCTGCAGGTCCGTTTCAGGCTCCGCTTCAGACTCGGCCTCAAGCTCTACGTCCCGTTCCGACTCGGCTTCGAGCTCAGGCTCAGGCTCGGGCTCGGCTTCGAGCTCTACTTCCGCCACAGGCTCCGCTTCAGGTTCAGGCTCTGCCTCCGGCTCAGGCTCAGGCTCCGGCTCCGGCTCCGGCTCCGGCTCAAGCTCAGGCTCAGGCTCCGGCTCCGGCTCCGGCTCCGGCTCAAGCTCAGGCTCCGGCTCCGGCTCAAGCTCAGGCTCCGGCTCCGGCTCAAGCTCAGGCTCCGGCTCAGGCTCCGGCTCAAGCTCAAGCTCTATCTCCTGCTCGGGCCCTGTCCCCGGCTCCGCATCTCCCTCTGCCTCCAACCGCGGCCCCAGCTCGTCGATTATGGGCGACTCGACCGGGGGTGATTCGACAATAACCATGCTCACCGTTTCTTCCGGCTCGATCGTAAATTCGGCAAGCGGTGTTTTTTGCATGCTCGAATCATCGAGCTCAACCTCGACGACGGCATCATCCACCGGCGCGATACCCGCATTCGTCTGTTGTATACGCAGCTCAAGATCAGCAGCCGCTCTTACGGGTTTTCCGGCGATGACCATGTCGCGCATGCGATGCAGCTCATCGATGCTGCGCTGCATCAGGTCTTCGACCGCCAGCGTCGCTTTTACGCGCCCGTCGTCGATAGAAATCAACAGGGCTTCTATCTCGTGACTCAAATTACCCATGGCCGTAATTCCGGCCATGCGCGCGCCACCTTTTAGTGTATGCAAGTGACGCTTGAGCTCGCCCATCGGCTGCGCCGAGCGTTCCTTGATCCAGTCGATGAGTGCCTGGTCAGCGGATTCGAGTAGCTCCGCGGATTCCTCAGTAAATATCGATGCAATTTCGGCATCGTATTCAGGTTCGGTACTGACTATTTCTATAACCGGCGCAGGTCGTGCAACTGCAGGCGGCACAGCCTCGACTTCTTGCTCTGCAATTTCTCCCGGTCGAATGGCGTCCGCGAGTTCGGCAATGTGATCAATCAACTCACCATAGTCCGCGCGATCTCGATCAGCACTGTTAATGTCGCCAACTATCGTCTCAATGGCCCTCGCGGCCGCTCGCAGGGCATCAAGTCCGGACTGTCGGAAACCCACCTTGTTGTCATAGACACGTCGCACGAAACGGTTCAACGCGGCCGCGACTGCGACGCCGCGTTTCACGTTGGCCATGTTCGCGCTGCCATGCAGCGTATGGCATGCGCGATGGAGTTTGTCGGTCACGTCGAACGGTGGTTCGTAGCCTTCGCACGCCACCAGATAGTCCGTAATGACCTTGAGGTGCCCGGTCGTCTCTTTCGCGAAGATGTCGTGCAGAACCGGGTCCATTTCGAGAGCAGCTTCGGCTTTGGCCGGCACATCCTGCAGAGGCCGCTGCAAGGTCAGCACAGCAGCATTCGGATCAGCGTCAGCAAAGGCATTGGCCCTTGCAATCAAAAGGCTGATATCCGCTTCCGGTTCGGTCGCAACCTCCAGTTGTTCCACCAGTTCGGGCACGGCCGCCGCCGCCTGCATGATGAATTCCACCATCGGTGGGGTTCGCACCAGCGTTCGATTGATCAGTCGATTAAGCAGGTTCTCCACTGCCCAACAATATTCTCCGATACGTTCCGCGCCCACCATGCGGCCGCTGCCTTTCAGCGTGTGGAACGAGCGACGTACCGTTATGAGCGTTTCCATGTCATCGGGCGAGCCTGCCCATGCGGGCAGGTGTCGATTGATCGACGCAATCTCTTCCTTCGCCTCTTCGATGAAAAGCTCGAGTAGCTCCGGGTCCATGTGCCCGGCGCTGGGTGTGACGACAGGCAGCGGTATGACATCGGTAACGTACATTTCCTGAGCGTCCGCCTGTTCCGCTGCCTCGGCCTGTGCATGAATTTCTGCGACAGACAGTCTCGTCGTCTTCTCCAGCGCTTCGCCGACTTCGCTCGCCGCCTGTTTAAGACGAACTTCAACGTCTCGCAGCACAGCCAGGCATGCCTCGGCGTTATCGAGCATGTACCAAGGCTCGCTACGACCAGCCTTGACCGTTTCCATGTAGTACTCGATGCTCACGATGGCGTCAGCCAGGCGATCGGTTTCCCGCTGTGTGAGCTGCGCCGGCCCGCCGCCATTCAATATCGCCGTCACCAGGCTGCCAATACGTTCCACTACCTCCATTGCGCGCGGCTTGCCCAGCATCAGTAGCCCGGCCTTAATTCCCCGGATAAGCGGCGGAATATTGTCCAGGCCCTGCGAAGGCGCTTGCGCAGTAATGCTCTGGCTGATCGTCTCCTTGATCCGTGCGAGATTGATAATGCACTCCCTCATCACGGACTCGGCGACTTGCCTGAATTCTTCGTCGTTCTCGCGCTCGCCGGCAGTCTCCGTTCCACCGTCCGCGTCCATCGGCATCGTCAGGCGAACCAGCTGTTGGTCGAGCCGGTCTTCAACGCGCAATAAGGTCGATGCGATGTCCAGGATAACTTGTTCGTTCGCGACACCACCACGTTCGACGACGGACTTCAATCTGTCGATCTCTCCGTCGATATTTCCGCGTAGCTCGCCGAGCCCTAGCACACCGAGTGTGTCGCTAATCTTCTTCAAGAGTTCAAGTTGCGGCACAAGTTCGGATGATTTGTTCATCCCGGTTCGTACAAATATGTCGAGAACGTCTTTAACGCGGCCAAGATCCTCCCGAATAGCCGCACCGACCGTTTCCATGAGTTTGGCGCTGGGTGCCGACAGCGCCTCACGTGCATTCTCGACCTGCTCATCGCCGGGCAACAACTCGGCCAGGTTAAAAGCAGCACGAATTTCGCTTATTCTTTCGCCAGCGTTGCTGGATCGCGCAACGTAATAGAGCAGGTTATTGAGCAGGTCATCGACCGGGTGCCTGTCGAACGCGAGCAGACCTTCGTCGATTACGTACTTCAATTGCCGGTCGGCCTGACCCAGGAGGCGCTTGATTGCAATGGACGTTTCGAGGCCGCCGTTTCGCAATGATTCGAGCACGCCACCCAGGACCCACCAGAGCTGATGCATGTCGTCGCGAGTGGCCGAATGTTCAAGCGCGGCGGCAACCTGGCCCAGGGTTTCAAGATGGCGCTGATTGTCGCCGCCCTGGATCCAGCCCAGTAGCGCGAGCTGGAATTTCGGCCGTACTCGTTGTGAGACGACGACCGGGTCCTCACCCGTACCTTCGCGATCGACGACCTTCTTGCTGGAGCGGCTAGGCGACAGGTTTAAGAGGAGTAACGTCCCTTCCGACAACAGCGGCTGGCCACGCGAGGCGCGCAGATCATTGAGCATTGGCAACAGCACCAGCGCGATGTCGCGACCACCGCCCAGCAGTCGTTCGATATAAATCGGCAGCTGCACCATCGCGCGCGTTAGCGCATCAAGACCATCTTCGCGCCCTTTACCCGCGCGCAGACTGGTGAGGTACTTGCACGCCAGTTCCATTTCCTCGACGAGCAGAGCAGCGCCATAGGTCTCGGTCATCTGCAATGCGCCTCGCGCCTGATGCAGTAATTCGCCGGCGCGTGTCAGCGCCGCGGTACCACCACGACCATCGACACAATCCTCGAGTGCGAGATGCGCGTTGCGAATAGTCTCCAGGAGCTCGTTACTGACGATATCGAGCGCGCGAACAGAGCCATGGCCGTTGTCCTCGCCGATTATCTGCTCATGAATGCCCGTTTCGCCCATCATTTACTCGTCCGTGTCACTCGCGAGCGTCCGCAGTCGCTTCGCTCTATCCTGTTTTTGCTTGAGGATTGGCCACTGCTGCGGGCGGAGGTGCTGCGTTGGACGTTGTCCTGGCCAGCGCACTGGCCTGCATCATTTCCGCTGGCAGCGCGAAACCCTCCACGGTTTTCCTTAGCTGCGTTGCAAGTTCAGAAAGTTTCGAAATCGACGCTGCTGTTGCCGACGTCGCCTGACCAGTCTGGTCGCCTATCTCTCTCAGCCGCGTTGTGCGCCGTGTCACATCCGCTGCAGAACCCGCCTGCTGTCGCGCGGAACTCGATATATTTTGCACAAGACTCGCGATCTGATTGGATACTTGTTCGATCTCATCAAGTGCCGCACCGGCGTTTTCCGCCAGCAACGCCCCACCGACAACGTCCGTCGTGCTGCGCTCCATCGAAACGACCGCCTCGTTAGTATCCGACTGAATGGTTCTTACCAGCACTTCGATCTGTTTGGTCGCGTTCGTCGAACGTTCAGCAAGCCGCTGCACTTCGTCGGCAACGACTGCAAAACCCCGACCGGCTTCGCCAGCCATTGATGCCTGGATAGATGCGTTCAGGGCAAGAATGTTGGTTTGCTCTGCGATGTCGTTGATAAGCTCAACGATATTGCCTATTTCCTGCGAGCTTTCACCAAGCCGCTTGATGCGTTTCGATGTTTCCTGAATGGTCTCACGAATCGCGTTCATGCCGTCGATCGTGCGACGTACCGCCTCACCACCCTTGTGTGCCACTTCAACTGAGTGACGCGCAACGTCCGATGAACGTTCAGCATTGCCCGATACTTCCTCGATGGACGCCGCCATGGAAACGATGGACTCTGTCGCCGCGTTTATTTCCTTTGCCTGGTTATCGGCCGCTTTCGCAAGATGAGCCGCTGTATTCTCAGTCTGCTTGGTCGCGTTGTCGACCATGAGCGCTGTGTCATTCACAGTGGCCACGAGTTTTCTAAGCTCTTCGATAGCGAAATTGAAGGAATCCGCAATTGTCCCGGTGATGTCCTCGGTAACCGTCGCTTCAACCGTCAAATCACCGTCCGCGAGACTACCCATCTCGTCGAGCAAGCGAAGGATCGCTTGTTGATTGCGCTCATTCTGCGCGGTCTGTTCTTTTGCCGCTTTTTCGAATACCGAGGTCTTCGCGTGTAACGCCAATAAACCGCCGATCAGTAGCAGGGCGAGTCCCAGAGCGCCTATCGGTGACCAAGTGCTACCAAGGAATCCCGGCAGCGAGCTGCCGGCGCCGGACGAATCGAAAGCAGACTCGAGCAGCGAAGCCGCACTGGCAGCCAGCGCAGCTTGCGATGCGCCAAGCTCACCAAGCGCGTCCAAATTAGGGCCGAGCGTAGCGGACTGCTGCTCCAGGCTCGCAACGTAGCCGACGAGTGGCACGAGCGCCACCTCGCGTCCTTCGTTATTCAAGGGACGAACATCGAGTTCGGTCTCCTCGCCCGCCAACGCGTTCGCAACTGTACGCAGATACACAATGTCGTCAGCGATGATATTGGCGGCGCCGTTGGGCAGCGTTGCCGCCGTCAAGCGAACGCGGTCGGCGCGCTGTTGAAATTCCTGAATGATCGCCGTCGATCCCGATCGATCAAGCAGTTCGTTCGATAACTCGAGAACTGCAGACGCGTCCACACCGATTTGTTTGGCCACCGTCTGAACGGCGTCGACTTCGCCGCGCCTGGCGAGTATCTCCGAGCCGCGCAATTCCAGCTGCTGCCAGTCGGAAGAACGACCTGGTGCTCCATCGCGCAAAGACGCCACTTGCTTGACGCTACTGTCGAGTTGCTCGAATGCCGCCGCATCGCCCTGGATTGCACGCGCGGCCTGGTCAGGAATCGCCTGTGACAAGGCCGCAATTTTTGCCGAGGATGAACCGCCTCCCCCCGCTTGCAAATAAACAAGCGCGGCTGCTACCACCAGGCACAATGCGGTGACTGCAGAGAACGTTCTAAATGCAGACGAATTGTCAGTTGTAATGGCCATAGTTTCCGGAACCCTTATTCCGCAGCTGCCTGCAGAAACATTTTACTTTCGACTAAATCAGATAGATTAAAAACCGGCCAGGGCTCATCGCCCCGTTGATATGTTCCGCCCAGGAAGGTGTCACAACGCACGATTGTCTTGGGCGCCGTATTGCTGAACTCGTGATCCATGAAACGACGAAATCCGAGCACCTCATCGACAACGAGACCGGCGGGTACTTCACGATGATTCACCGAAATCACGCGAGTCGTGCGCCTCAGCGTTGTTCGACCGCTTCCCAACAAGAGTTTTACATCGATAAGCGGCAACAAATGACCGCGCAGGTTGGCGATACCGAGCAACCAGCGTTGGGAGCCAGGAACGCGGGTAATGGAGTCAGGCAACATCAGCACTTCACGTACCTGCTCACGACTGGCGACAAACTGTTCCTCGCCGATACGAAAGCCAACGCCGACCCACTCCGCTGGTAGCGCACCGGCGCCGTGGCCCGCATGCGCTGCTCGACTGCGATGCTCCATTTCCTGCAACAACGCGAAAGGCTGCTCTACTAGCGCCGCGAGATCTGCGGAGTTAGTCATTCAATCCGCCATCACCGAGCTAATCATCGAAACCAGTTCTTTGCCCGCTATCGGCTTGACCACGTACTCAACCGCGCCCTGTCTCATACCCCAGATTTTGTCGGTTTCCTGATCTTTCGACGTGATCATAATAATCGGGATATCCGATGTCTTGGGGTCCCTGGTCAACTGCCGGGTTGCCTGAAAACCATTCATGCCTGGCATGACAATGTCCATGAGTATGCAATCAGGACGCGACGTCCTGGCGGCCTTGAGACCCTCTTCGCCACTGTCGGCGACAAGCGTCTCAAAACCTGCTTTTTCGAGCATGTTCTGAAACAGATGCAGCTCAGTTGGCGAATCATCAATAATAAGAACGACTGCCATCCTGGAATCCCTCAATTAATCTGGTTGGAAATTGCGCCAAGCAGTTCGTCCTTGGTGAACGGCTTGGTAAGGTATTGCTCGGAACCTACAATACGACCGCGCGCGCGATCGAACAGACCGTCCTTGCTCGACAACATGATCACGGGCGTTTCCTTAAATACCTTGTTGTGTTTGATCAGTGAGCAGGTCTCGTAGCCATCCAGGCGCGGCATCATGATGTCGACGAAAATCAGGTCGGGCTGATGATCTGCGATCTTGGACAACGCATCGAAACCATCAATGGCCGTGAACACCTGGCAGCCCTCTTTCGTCAGCAGGGTCTCAGCCGTTCGACGGATGGTCTTGCTGTCGTCCACGACAAGAATTTTGAGTCCGCTCATAGAGCGGGATACGTTACTTGACACCGAATTTCCCCACGATCGAAAACGACTTTTACCATATTGACATAAGTCCCGCTACGACGCTCGCCACGATACGCAAAATCGTCCGAAATCGGGCGCTTACGCGGGTTTTCGCTGTATAGTTGGGCGCGTCGCGCTCAAGGCTCGGATGTTCAGGAAAAGATGGCTGCAGACCTACTCAAACTCGGAATCGTGATGGACCCGATCGGCTCCATTATGCCAAAGAAGGACAGTTCGTTTGCCATGCTGCTCGAGGCCCAGCGCCGCCACGCCGAAATTCATTATTTCGAACAAAACGATCTCTGCATGCTTTCGGGCAAGGCGATTGGCCGGTCGAGGCGCCTCAACGTTGAAGACAGGTCGACAGACTGGTTCGAGCTGGGCGTGGTCAGCGAGATCGAACTGGCGGAACTCGACGCCATTCTTATGCGCAAAGACCCGCCGTTCGACATGGAATACGTCTACACAACCTACATACTGGATCGTGCGAAAGACGCTGGTGCCCTGATCGTTAATGACCCGCAGGCACTAAGGGACATGAATGAGAAGGCCTATACCGCCTGGTTCCCCGAGTGCACGCCGCTAACCCTGATTACGCGTTCAATGGCCGACATGAAGGCGTTTCTCGCCGACCATGGTCGCGTGGTCGTAAAACCGCTCGACGGCATGGGCGGTCGCTCAATATTCGTCGTGCAAAAAGGCGACAACAACGCGAATGTGATTTTCGAGACCTTGACCGACTACGGCCGGCGTTTCGCAATGGCGCAGGTTTACATTCCTGAGATCAGTCTCGGCGATAAACGCATTCTCCTGATTGATGGTGCAGCCGTGCCTCACGCGCTGGCGCGTGTTCCCTCAGGCGATGACAACCGCGGCAACATAGTCGCTGGCGCCGTGGCCAAGGGTCAGGACCTGTCCGCCAATGACCGCCTTATCTGCGATCAGGTCGGCCCGGTGTTGCGGGACGCCGGCGTGTTGTTTGCCGGAATTGATGTGATTGGTGATTACCTGACTGAGGTAAATGTCACCAGTCCAACCGGTATTCGCGAGCTCGACCGGCAATTCGAACTCAACATTGCCGGCCTTATGTTCGACGCCATCGAAAGGAAACTCGCTTGAGGCGGCGTGTGAGCCGGCGATCTGTCGAGCGGTGACCTGGGTCTCATTCCTGTGTCCGACAAGCGTTTACACTGGTCATAAGCGACCGGTTGCTTGTTTAAGTAAACGAAAAAGCGGAACATTCTTGTGCGTATGGCCAATACTGCCCTGAACCCGAATCCCCTTGACGAGCTGTTGCTCGTTGCACCGGCAGCGCCTGATCGGCTGCCGGCCATGCTGTTCCTTGCGGCGCTTATTCACGGCATTCTGATCATCGGCGTTACTTTCAATGCCTCGCTAGTCAACCCGTTCGCCGACGCCATCTCTCTTGAAGTCACGATTGTCGCCGACCCGGATCAACAGATTGATCAGCCCGATGAGGCTTCGTATCTTGCGCAGGCCAGCCAAAAAGGCGGCGGTAATACGACCGAGCAGGTACGACCGTCAGCGCCTTTACAAAGCGCCATGCCTGTAGACAATCCGGGGCAGGAGGACGGCACTGGCCTGATCGACGCAACTGCCCATGAAAAATCGGCCGACGATGTCCTGGCATCGCAAAGCAACAGTGATCGTGCAGTCGTAATCGATCCACGTACCGACCCGCAACCCGAGGATAGCACTGCGATTGCGATGGAAGCGGGCAACGCAGTGACATTGCCATTGCCCCAGGAAGACAGCGCCTCAATGTTGATTCGCGACGACGAACCGCGGCAACTGATCGTGAGTGCCGACACACGAGAGTCAATCGTCGCCGCTTATCTGGATACGTGGAAGCGACGCATTGAAGCCGTGGGCGCGTCCTATTTGCCCGAACTCGGCGATATTGGCAGCATTTCCGGTAGCCCGACGCTAATGGTCAGTATCGACGCATCGGGTGACCTCGGTGATGCCATCATTCGCAAGTCGAGTGGTTCGACAATTCTCGATCTTGCAGCGCTGGATATTTTACAACGCGCATCACCATTCAATCCGTTTCCGCCCGAAATTGCAGCCGAATACGACACCGTGCGCTTCGAATACAAATGGCTATTCGCTGAACAATTGATTTCGACAGCCGCAATCGCCGATTAGCTCGCCGGCAATCGCTTGTACACTACGGCGCTTGCATTGATACTGTCTGTATGGGAAACGACAGTTCACTCATAAATCAATTACTTATCGCCATGCCGGGGATGGCGGACCCAAATTTCATCACCACGGTGACGCTTGTTTGTGAACATAATGACGACGGCGCGTTGGGAATAATCATCAATCGCCCGTTAACGCTGAAGTTATCCGGCCTGTTTGAACAACTGAGCGTCGATGATCCAGACCCGAGTGCCGCCGGCGAACCGGTAGTGGCAGGTGGCCCCGTCGGAACCGAACGCGGTTTTGTATTGCACGGCCCGGAACACAGCTACGAAAACACGCTGCCCGTCTCCAATGATATTCAGTTAACGCTGTCGCGCGACGTCATCGATGCGATGGCAAGCGGTGAGGGCCCCGACAAGTCGCTGGTCGCACTGGGCTACGCCGGTTGGGAAGCCGGACAGCTTGAAGACGAGATGCTCGCCAACTCCTGGCTGAGCGTGCCCGCAACACCGGAACTGGTATTTGATACACCGTTCGCCGATCGCTGGGCCTCTGCGGCCCGGACGCTCGGTATCAACATCGCGCAGATGTCCTCGGATGCCGGCCACGCCTGATTTGTCAGAGCCCCGGACGATACTCTCTTTTGATTTCGGTCTGCGTCGCATCGGCGTTGCGGTCGGTCAGGACGTTACGGGCTCCGCAAGTCCGCTCGGCATTATCGCAAACCGTGATCAGGGCCTGGATCACGATCGCCTCGCCGCATTAATAAAGGAGTGGCATCCGACCCAGTTGGTCGTCGGCATGCCAGTTCACGCTGACGGCTCAATGAGCGAGATGCAGGTTCCTGTCGACGCGTTCATCGAAGAGCTCGGGCGCTACAACTTGCCGATCGACACCGTTGACGAACGCTACACCTCCGTTGAGGCAGCGCGCGTGCTCAAAGAAGCACGAGCGGCGGGTACGCGGGGCCGGATTTCAAAAGACATGATCGACTCGGCCGCAGCCGTATTGATCGCTGAACGATACCTCGCAAACTCTTAAGCCCATACGACTGTCGCAGCATCGAAAACGGGCCCGTCAACGCAAACGCGTTTCATCGCCGGTCCCGCAACCGTTTCGATTCTCACCGCGCATCCTGCGCAACCGCCGACCGCGCATGCCATGAATTCTTCGAGTGACACCTGGCACGGAAGATCGTAACGTGCCGCGAGCGCCGCCACTGCTTTCAGCATCGGCGTCGGGCCGCAGGTAAACACTTCCGTCTCTGCCAGTTCCTCAGCCGATAGCGTTGCAAGCCATTGCTCTGCCAGATCGGTAACGTAGCCATCAAAGCAGCCATCGAATCCAGCGAGCGTTGCCAGTCGGCTGGGTATACCCCAGCTCTCGAGGAGCGGCATTGTGCTGTTGGTTGCAGCATCCAACCATGGCGTTTCCAGTTTTGACGATACGAGATCGAAAGGAAACGGAATCTCCGAGCCGAGAATTGCAAGCGGATTCCAGCGGCCGCCTTGCTCGCGAAGGAAATCCGCAACGAAGACCATCGGCGGAATTCCAACGCCGCCGCCGATTAACAGCGTGTTTGGACGCTCGGGCGACGGTGCAAATGATTGACCGATAGGCCCGAGCACGTTGACAGAGTCACCGGGGACTTTATGCGACAACATTCGCAAGCCATCGCCGACGATTTTGTAGAGTATCTCAATCCAGTCGTCCTGTGCACGCATGATGGACATCGGGCGCCGCATCGGTCGAGAATCATCGCAACTGATGTGCACGAAATTTCCGGGTTTAGCGGTGGCTGCGCAATCGGGCGCGCGGACCCGCATAACGAACTGTTCGCCTGGAAACGTACTCACCGAGATCAGTTCGCCGTCCTCGACGAAGATGGTGTTGCGGTTTTGTTGTGCAGCTTTTTGCGCAGCTGTCGTCATCGCGTCGCCATAGTCCGGCCAACGCGATCGAGCACGGCCATGCGGACCGCAACACCGTTCGTAACCTGCTGCGTGATGACTGACCTTGGGCCGTCCGCCACGACGCTTTCGATCTCGATACCGCGGTTCATTGGTCCAGGGTGCATAACGATGGCGTCGGTAGCCGCGACCTTCAGCCGCTCTTCGCTGATGCCGTAGTTGGCGAAATATTCGTCGATGCCGGGAATGCCATCGAGATTCCCGATGCGCTCGCGTTGAATGCGCAGGGCCATGACGACATCGGCACCTGCCAGTCCTTCATCCAGATTGTCGATGATCTTCGCGCCCGGTACGGACTCCGGATCTGGCGCCAGCGCAGGCGGCGAGATCAACCGAAGCTCACCGACGCCGAGCGTAGTAAGCCCATGCGAATTCGACATCGCGACGCGCGAATGCCGAATGTCGCCGACGATCGCAACTGTCAGGTTCTCGAAGCCACCTTTGTGCTGGCGGATCGTCAGGACATCGAGCAGCCCTTGCGTCGGATGGGATGCGTCCGCTTCACCTGCATTCAAAATGCTGACGTGATCAAGTACGTTACGCGCTATATAGGCCGGTACTCCGGCGCTGGCATCACGCACGACCATCACGTCGACTTGCATGGCCTCGAGCGTGTAGATCGTATCGAGGATGCTCTCCCCCTTCTTGCGCGACGAGGTATTTACGTCGAGATTGAGAACATCGGCGCCCAGGCGTTTACCTGCCAGATCAAATGATGCCCGCGTGCGCGTGCTGGGTTCGAAAAACAGATTGGCCACGCTGCGCCCGACCAGCGACTGGCTTCTTGCCGGCAGACTGCCTGATGCAGTCAGGTAACGCTCGGCATCGTCAAGAATGTCCGTGAGCAGCGACTTGTCGAGCCCTTTCAGGGTAAGCAGATGGCGTAAATTGCCGTTTGCATCGAGTTGCAGGGTCGCCTCGTCTTCGAGCTCATGTTTTTCGTATCTGGCGATCATCGCGGGGCAATTCTACGGACATTACCGTCAACCCACCACCCACCACCAAACAAAGCCACCAGGCCCGCGGCCGACATGTTTACCGGCGGACTGTCTCGCTCCCGTCAAGCGGGACCCTTAGCCTTCAAAGATGGGTGGTTGGGCTAGCCGCCGAAATTAACTTTGGCTTCGAGGTTGGCACGCGAATCGGCGTGTGACATCGCCTCTTCCATTGTAATCGTGCCGTCCTTGTACAACTGCAATAGCGCATCATCGAAGGTCTTCATGCCAGCCTCGCCGCTGTCTTTGTGCGCCTCTTTCACAGCCGAGATATCACCTTTCAGGATCAGGTCCTTGATGTGTGGTGTGTTAAGAAGGAGTTCGACGGCCGCGACGCGTTTGCCGTTGCGGGCACGCACCAATCGCTGCGACAAGATCGCCCGCAAGTAGTGCGCAAGATCCATGAACACTTGCGCATGTTGCTCCTGAGGAAACAGGTTGATAATTCGGTCCAACGTCTCCGCTGAGTTATTCGAGTGAACCGTCGCCAACACGAGGTGGCCGGTACCGGCCATGTCCAGTGCGGCGCGCATTGATTCAGTGTCACGAATCTCGCCGATTTGAATCACATCAGGTGCGGCGCGCACGGCGCTTTTGAGTGCACGACTATAGGATTTGGTATCCAATCCTATTTCTCGCTGATTAACAATCGACTGCTTGTTCGGATGCAAAAACTCGATCGGGTCCTCAATAGTAATAATGTGCGACGATGTTTTTTCATTGCGGTGATTAATCATCGCCGCAAGCGTAGTCGACTTACCAGCGCCGGTAGAACCGCACATCAGAACCAGGCCGCGCCGCAACATGACCAGCTCCTTGAGCTCCTTGGGCATGCCGAGTTCGTCGAGCGTGGGCATCTCTGACGTGATATAGCGCAACACCATGGAGACACTGCCGCGCTGATGAAAAACATTTACGCGAAAACGACCGAGTCCTTGCTCCGATAACGCGAAGTCAATCTCCAGTTCCTTGTTGAACTGCTCCATCTGGTCTTCGGTCATCAGCTCGAGCGCTGCCTGCTTCACCATCTTGGGCGTCATTTCGAGTTTGTTGACCGGCATGATCTTACCTTCGATCTTTATCTTGGCCGGTGTAAACGGTGCAAAGAAAAGGTCCGACGCCTTTTTCTCAACCATCAGCTTAAATAGGGGTTTGACGTTCATCTATGAGTCATTCCTGTACGGCTCAGAATGTCTGAGCGGTATCATCTTCCATGATCCTCAAGCTTTCAGACTGCCGATCAGCAATCGATGAGTCGCGCTTGCTCTCCAGCTTGATACGTAACCTGAGTTCGTTCTTCGAGTCGGCGTTGCGCATGGCTTCTTCGTAAGAAACGGCGCTTTCTTCGTAAAGAGCGAAGAGTGCCTGGTCGAAAGTCTGCATGCCGAGTCTCGTCGACTTGGACATGATCTCCTTGATCTGCCCAACCTCACCCTTGAAGATCAAATCCTGAACCAACGGCGTGTTAAGCATAATTTCCATGGCCGCAATACGGCCGATGCCGCCCTCACGCGGTATCAGGCGCTGCGCGATAAATGCCTTGGTATTAAGGGACAGGTCCATCAATAACTGCTGGCGCCGTTCCTCTGGGAAAAAGTTGATTATGCGGTCCATAGCCTGGTTGGCGCTGTTAGCGTGCAGCGTTGCGAGGCAGAGGTGGCCTGTCTCTGCGAACTGGATACCGTACTCCATTGTCTCCCTGTCACGAATCTCGCCAATGAGGATGACATCAGGTGCCTGCCGCAGTGTGTTCTTCAATGCGGCGTGCCAGGTTTCGGTATCGACCCCGACTTCACGCTGCGTAATGACGCAGCCCTTATGTGGGTGAACGTACTCGACCGGATCCTCAATGGAAATGATATGTCCGCGTGAGTTCTCGTTGCGATGCCCAATCATTGCGGCAAGCGTGGTTGACTTACCAGACCCTGTTCCACCAACGACGATACATAGACCGCGTTTGTTCATGACAATGTCTTTCAGGATGGGCGGCAACTCGAGGTCTTCGAGCGTAGGAATTTCGGTCGTAATGGTTCGCAAAACGGCGCCAACCAGACCCTGTTGAATGAAAGCACTCACGCGGAAACGGCCAATGCCCTGCGGCGCGATCGCGAAGTTACATTCCTTGGTCGCGTCAAATTCCTTGATTTGCTTATCGTTCATGATCGAACGAACCATCATCGCGGATTGCTCGGGCGATAACGGAGTGTCCGTCGCTTTGTGCACGGCGCCGTCGACTTTGATCGCCGGCGGAAAAGCCGCCGTTAGAAAGAGGTCGGAGCCATCTCGCTCGACCATTTTGCGCAGCAAATTCTGTGTCAGTCTTACGGCTTGTTCGCGTTCCATTCTTATCGTCTCCTTCTCAGACAGGCTCTAACAAGCCAGATCTAGAAATTCTCCTTGTTGACCGCCCGGAAACGTGCCTCTTCCTTGTTGATGAGCCCTTTGTGCATGAGTTCAGTCAGGTTTTGATCGAGCGTATGCATGCCAGATCCCTGCCCGGTTTGAATCGCGGAATACATCTGAGCGATCTTGCCTTCGCGAATCAGGTTTCGAATTGCCGGCGTGCCGATCATTATTTCATGTGCCGCGATACGGCCGCCCCCCACCCTCTTCAGTAGCGTCTGCGAGATTACGGCGCGCAGCGATTCGGAAAGCATGGCGCGAACCATTTCCTTCTCAGCCGCCGGAAATACGTCAACAACGCGGTCGATCGTTTTGGCTGCTGAGCTCGTATGCAGAGTGCCGAAAACCAGGTGACCCGTTTCCGCCGCGGTCAGCGCCAGTCGAATGGTTTCCAGATCACGGAGCTCACCGACAAGTACGATATCGGGGTCTTCGCGTAACGCAGAACGCAGCGCCTCGTTGAAGCCGAGTGTGTCGCGATGAACCTCACGTTGGTTGATCAGCGATTTCTTCGACTCATGCACGAATTCGATCGGATCCTCGATCGTGAGAATGTGATCCGGCTTGTTGTCATTTATGTAGTCGACCATCGCCGCGAGCGTCGTCGATTTACCGGAGCCCGTCGGACCCGTAACAAGAACGATGCCGCGCGGATGCATGGAGACATCCTTGAAAATCGTAGGCGCACCCAGATCGTCAAGTGTCAGAATTTCGGAGGGAATCGTTCGAAACACGGCAGCCGAGCCGCGATTCTGGTTAAAAGCGTTAACACGAAATCGTGCGAGCTTCGGGATTTCGAAGGAAAAGTCGGTCTCCAGAAACTCCTCGTAATCCTTGCGCTGCTTGTCATTCATGATGTCGTACACCATGCTATTGACGTCTTTGTGGGTGAGCGCCGGCATATTGACGCGTTTGATGTCGCCATCAACGCGAATCATGGGCGGCACACCGGCCGACAAATGCAGGTCAGAGGCGTTGTTCTTAACAGCGAACGACAACAGCTGGGCAACGTCGACGGCCATATTTCTCCCTCATGGGTGGGGTTCCGGACTTACCATAACCCGGAACGATTTGAGCCTAGTATAGCGAAGCACTGGGACTAAAACGTGATTAGAGTCACGGAAAACTTAGCGTTAATCAGCGATTTGCTGACGATATCAGCCAAAGAGGCCGAACGTGACCCGGATACCATCAAATTGCTCGCCGTGAGCAAGAAACAGCCCCTCGACAAGATTCTCGCGGCGGCCTCCCTGGGCCAGCGGGACTTCGGCGAAAATACGGTTCAGGAAGGGCTGGACAAAATCCGCGCCACCGCCGACTCGGAGCTGATCTGGCACCTCATCGGACACCTGCAGAGCAATAAAACACGTGCTGTAGCCGAAAACTTTGACTGGGTGCACACAATCGACAAACTGAAACTCGCCAAACGGCTCAGTCAACAGCGCCCGGCCGAACTGCAGCCGCTGAATGTCTGCGTGCAGGTCAACATCGACAATGAGCCAGGAAAGTCGGGAATTGATGTTGACGCGTTACCGGAGCTTGCGGCAGCCTGCACTGAGTTGCCCAATTTGCGTTTGCGCGGACTGATGTGCCTGCCCGCGATCCGCGAAGGATTTGAGGCACAGCGAGCGCCGTTCGCGCGGCTCCGCCAACTTCTGGAAGACTTGCAGCAGGGCGGCTTTACATTGGACACACTTTCTATGGGCATGAGCGGTGATTACCGAGCCGCGATATTCGAAGGTGCAACTATCGTACGTATCGGTACCGCCTTATTTGGCGAAAGAACTTGAGGACCTAGCGAAGCAATGGACTACGGCAAAGTCGCCTTTGTTGGCGGCGGCAACATGACACGCGCGCTGGCTGGCGGCATGCTCGCCGCAGGATACGAACCGGGCTATATACTGATTTCCGAGCCGCTAGTCGAGCATCGCGACCGCCTCGCGGTCGAACTGCCGGGCGCAATTATTCGTGAACACAACGACGACGTGGTTGGTGAGGCCGTCTGCGTCTTGTTGGCAGTGAAACCGCAGATACTCGCCGCCGTCTGCAAACCATTGGCCACAACTGTGCAACACGCGAAACCACTGATTATTTCGATTGCGGCCGGCGTGCGCAGCGGCGACATCGACGCCTGGCTTGGGGGCGGACTCTCGGTCGTGCGCGTTATGCCGAACCAGGCCGCGTTACTGCGCCTGGGCATTTCAGGCATCTACGCCAACGAACGAACGACGGCGGAGCAACTGGAAATTGCGAGCAACATTATCGGAACGACAGGACCCGTCATTCCGGTGCGCACAGAGCAAGATATCGATACTGTTACCGCGGTCTCGGGCACCGGACCGGCCTATTTCTACCTGCTGGTCGATATGCTCGTCAAAGCGGCCGAACAAATGGGGCTGGACCACGATGCAGCGCTCGCGTTGTCGCTGGAGACGGCGCGCGGCGCCGGCGAGCTGGCCGAGCAATCCGGAGAATCCATGGACACGCTCATCGCCCGCGTGCGTTCGCCCGGAGGAACTACAGCGGCGGCCTTCGACGTGTTCGAGACCCAGGGCTTTCGTGATATCTTCAGCGCTGCTGTTATCGCCGCTCGCGATCGCGCTGTCGAACTCGCCGACCAGGCGCATGAAGCAAGCCAGGACTAAGCAATGCCCCCCAACATTACTTCGGCAATCGTGTTCATTATTAACGCCATTACGAGCCTCTATTTGCTGGTGCTGCTGCTGCGTTTCTGGATGCCATGGCTGCGCGCCGACTTTCGCAATCCGCTTGCACAAGGCATCTTAAGATTCACATCTCCAGTTGTCATACCCGTTCGACGTATCGTGCCTTCGTTTGGCCGTCTTGACACCGCGACAGTGCTGGTCGCTTTCATTATTCAATACGTGACTGTGTTGTTGCTGCTCCTGATCATCGGACAAACGGCGGGTGTTGCGGCAATCGCCTTAACCGCGGCCGTCAAACTGGCAGTGTTATCGATAAACCTGTTCGTCTACGCGATTTTTATCCGCATCATCCTTAGCTGGGTTTCGCAGGGTCAATACAATCCAGCAACCGCGATTATTACAACACTGACCGAACCGGTGTTGCGTCCCTTCCGGCGATTGATACCGACCGTCGGGGGCTTCGATATTTCACCTATCTTCGCGATTATCCTCCTGCTCGCAGCGACGATAGTGGTCAACGGATTCAAGCCCTTAGGCGTCTGAGAGTGCGCTGCGGGGCACGAATGGTTTATAGTAAAGAGAATAGGGGGCATGTTTCATGACGATTACCCGAACGCTGATCTCTTTGTCATTGCTCGCACTGGCTTCGGCCTGCGGCGGCCCTGGCGGTTCCGTCGATGTCCCCAAGGCACAACCGGCCGGTTCGACGTCCGCAGATATTGGAACGCATGTTATTCACTTTAGCGCACAATCTACCGACCAACTGCCTCCCGAAATAGCGAGTGCCTACAACATCCTCCGCAGCAAGAATCGCGCGATGCTAAATGTCTCCGTTCTGCGCAAGCCCGACAACGTGCCGGTAACTGCTGTTGTCACAGTCAAGACGGTAAACCTGACGGGTCAACTCAAGAGCGTCACGATGCGTCAGATTGACGAACAGGACGCTATCTACTATATCGGTGAGACAGCCGTCGCCAATCGCGAGACACTGATCTTCGATATCAGAGTATTACCTGAAGGTGAAGAACAATCATCGGACGTTCGATTCAAGAGGCAGTTCTATACCGACTGACCCATTTAGACATGCCGCCAAATGCGTCGTCTGACTATCCACTGAAACGGGCATGACTGAAATGGGCACGGCGGTGTCCGTTCTTATTTCCACTCATCGCTTCGAAAAAACCTTAAAAAAAAGGCTTTTTTTGTCTTACGCGCCCGCAAAACATGTGTTATCGTCGCGCTGCTTTTGACGCGGGTCCAACCCGTTTTGCCACGAGCGTCAGCTCGTTTCTCTCTTATTAGGAGTCAGTTTTTCATGGCCACAAACACCAACAAGCCACCCACCAAGTCTGAAATCTACGCAAAGATCGTTGACGACACAGGTCTTTCGCGCAAAGACGTCGCCGCAGTTTTCGATTCGCTCAACGGTCAGATCAAGAAGAACCTTGGCGGTCGTGGCGGCCCGGGTCTGTTCACGGTTCCTGGTCTCTTGAAGATGCGGGTCGTTAAGAAACCGGCTCGCGCGGCTCGCAAGGGCACCAACCCGTTCACGGGCGAAGAGATGATGTTCAAGGCAAAGCCTGCTACGAAAGTAGTCAAGGTCTCTGCCCTCAAAGGCCTTAAAGACATGGTCTGATATTCAGAAATACTCTGAATGGAAAAAGCCGGGACGTGTCCCGGCTTTTTTTTGGCCTTTTTGTGATCGATACTCAGGCACGCGTGCTGCTGACAAATTCTGTCACCGCGTGACGTAAGTCGATCAAGCGTCCGTGAAAGAAATGCTCGGCGCCGGGCAGAATCAATAATTCGGGCCCCGGCAACAGGCTGTTAACCCATTCAATCGTCTCATCGACGCCGACCAGCTCGTCTTCGTCACCTTGAACGATAAGCCACAGGCACGACGGCTGCGTCTGCAGACCCGAAGCGAATCGTGACACGGCCGGCGCAACACTGATCAGTCCGTCAACGCTTTCCTCGACAGCAGCGCGCACCGCGATGGCAGCGCCGAACGAAAAACCCGCGAGCCACAACGGCACTCGTGGTTGCCTGGTACGCATCCACGCGATTGCGGCCAGTGCGTCATCCAGTTCACCGACGCCGTCGTCAAATCGACCGTCACTGTTTTCGGTACCACGGAAGTTAAACCGCAGCGTCGCAAAGCCCATACGCACGAAAGTGCGGGCGAGAGTGTGCGCTACCTTGTTGTGCATTGTGCCGCCGTGTTGCGGATGTGGGTGACAAACCACCGCTGCACCCGCGAGCTTCAAATCCGAAGGTGTCTCGAACACGGCCTCGAGCTGGCCGACGGGACCGTCCAGGAACAAGCCTTCCGATTTGGGTGCTTTTGCCATCAAGTTCTCCGTGGTTGCTCGTAGACGAGTAGCCCGATCCGTGCTTTTTGCTGTAAAATTATGGCTTTAGACACTAATGGTCATTATTGAAATGGCCGGAAGCATACAACTGGTGATTTTATGACTTCGAGTATGGACCTTGAAGCAAGATATTGTGCGCACAACTACCATCCGTTGCCGGTAGTTCTTGCTCGTGGCGAGGGTGTGTTCGTCTGGGACGACGCCGGCAAAAAATACCTCGACATGATGAGCGCTTATTCGGCGGTCAGTCATGGGCATGCCAATCCACGCCTGGTCAAACTGGTGCAGGAGCAAGTTGCGCGCCTCACGATCGTATCTCGTGCATTCTATTCGGAGACGCTAGGACCGTTTCTGGCACGTGCCTGTGAGCTAACCGGGCAGGACATGGCGTTACCCATGAACACGGGCGCCGAGGCGGTCGAAACGGCAATCAAAGCCGCCCGCAAATGGGCCTATACCGTCAAGGGTGTGGCGACCGACAAGGCCGAGATAATCGGCTGCGACGGCAACTTCCACGGCCGCACAATCGCCGCCGTCGCGATGTCCGACGAGCCGCAATACCAAGCTGGATTCGGGCCGTTTCCAGCAGGCTTCCGTAACGTCGACTACGGCGACATCGATGCATTACGGACGGCAATCGACGAAAACACAGCGGCGTTTATTGTCGAACCCATACAGGGCGAAGGCGGTATCATTATTCCGCCAGCAGGGTACCTCAAGTCCGCGTCCGAACTTTGTCGCGACAACAACGTGCTTCTTATTGTCGACGAAATTCAAACCGGCCTTGGGCGCACCGGAAAATTTCTGGCTTGTGAGCACGACGACATAAAACCGGACGCCCTGATTCTCGGCAAGGCATTGGGCGGCGGCATATTGCCAGTATCAATGTTCCTCGCACGCCGCGACGTCATGGAGGTCTTCACGCCGGGCGATCACGGCAGCACATTCGGCGGCAACCCGCTTGGCGCCGCGGTCGGGCTGGAGGCGCTGAACATCATCGTCGAGGAAGATCTTGCGGCCAACAGTGCCGCGATGGGCGAGTACCTCCTTGAACAACTACGCACCATCGATTGCCCGCTGATTGCTGACATACGCGGCAAAGGCCTGTTCATAGGGCTCGAAATAGATCCGGCTTACGCCAGCGCGCGTGCTGTTTGCGAGGCACTCATGGAAGGCGGGCTGCTGAGCAAGGAAACACATCAGACCGTTGTTCGACTTGCGCCGCCGCTCGTCATCGGTAAAGCTGAGATAGATTGGGCAGTAACGCTGATTCGCGACGTGCTCAAGGAAATGGAGAAACTGCGACTCGCGTCGTAAGGCCCACAGAGGAAAGCTTGCATGCCTGAATTCACGGTCATACACATAGCATTGCTGGCACTGAGTGCCGTGATCGGCCTGGTCATCGGATGGGTCATTCGGGGTAATCGATCGGCCCAGGAGAAGACGGCCGTCAACGCGGGCTGGAACGAACGGATCAATGCCCAGGAAACGGAACATCATCGACTCGTCATCCAGAACCGCAACCTGATGGACCAGATTAGCGAATTTCAGGAATCGAATCGCGATGCAAAGAACCGAGCCAAAGAACTGTCGGTGGCCGCGCAGGAAGCCAATGAGCGGCGCGATGTTCTGCAACGCGAAATCAAGGAAATTCGCAGTAACCTCGAGGTCGCGGTAGCGCAACGAGAGCAGCTTCAGGTCCACATCGCGGCCCGCAGCGAAAGCGAGATTGCGACACAGGAAAAAGACGACAAAATATTCCAGCTCAGCCGTGAACTCGAAAACTGGACCCAGCGTCTGCCGCCATTGATCGAGCGCTACAAGGTTCGCAACGAAGAAGCCGAACAACTTGAGGCTGAACTTGCCGAGGCCCGCTCACGAATCGAACAATTGGAAAGCGCGGCATCTCATGCGACAGGTATCGAACCGGTACAAAACCCCGATGAGCTGACCGACGGCCGCAACGCCTCCAACGACGCTACGGACAGTCAAATAAATCGCAAGCCTCAGTCGTTCGAAACAGCCAACGATGACGACCACGCGACGCCTCGGGACGACCTGAAGCAAATAAAAGGCGTCGGACCCTCCATTGAAAAAACACTCAACGAGATGGGTATTTTCAACTATCCACAAATCGCGGATATGAGCGAGTACGATATCGATCGAGTCGCCCAGCGACTCAGGGGATTTCATAGCCGTATTTACCGTGAGGACTGGATCGGGCAGGCGCGCGAACTGATCGACGGCAACAGAAGCGATTAAATCGCTTGTTGCGCTATTCTCGAATCGCGATCGCGTCTTCGGCACTGTTAGGTGGCATCTTATTTCCGTTTCTATTCGATAGTAGTTTTGCCGCGAG
>Ga0255049_10000187_pt1 | contig 37613 bp, 56 predicted proteins | sample JV7_2_3_MG_FD_183615 | JGI IMG/M metagenome (GOLD analysis project Ga0255049, IMG submission 183615) | Seawater microbial communities from Jervis Inlet, British Columbia, Canada - JV7_2_3 | ecosystem: Environmental > Aquatic > Marine > Inlet | place: Canada: British Columbia | collected 2016-10-06 | reverse complement strand
GGCCCGTGTTGGAATCCATCTTGATTGTTATAGTTGGGTATGTCTGTTTCGGTTTTGTACAATGAGAACGACCGTTTTGCATCTTTGTGGTTGGAGAACCTTGTTAGTGCTGGTTTGATTTCTGATGGTTTTGTTGATTCGCGAAGTATTAAGGAATTGGGTGTTGATGATGTCAGGGGAAAAACCTTCCACACGTTTGCGGGGATTGGGGTCTGGGACTATGCGCTTAGACTCGCCGGGTGGCCAGATGATGTTGCCGTTTGGACGGGGAGTTGTCCCTGCCAGCCCTTTAGTGTTGCAGGGAAGAGAGATGGTGAGGGGGATGCGCGCCACCTCTGGCCCGATTGGTATGCCCTTGTCGAAAAGTGTCGCCCTGAATTTATCTTTGGCGAACAAGTTGCGAGCGCTGATGGGCGGGCTTGGCTCGATGCTGTTTCGATTGACTTGGAGGGACTGGGCTATGCCATCGGGTCGGCGGATTTGTGCGCTGCGGGCGTCGGGGCTCCGCACATCAGGCAGCGATTATACTGGGTGGCCTACTCCCACAACACGGGATTGGAAAGACGGTGGGAGTGTGGGAACGGTTCCTATCAACGGTCTTCTAGGTCGGGTGGTGTGGCTGTCGGACCTTGGGAATCGGCAGAATGGATCCCTTGTTCAGACGGGAAAACCCGGCCAGTTGAACCCGGAACATTCCCGTTGGCTGCAAGGTCTCCCGGCAGGGTGGGGAAGTTGCGCGCCTACGGAAATTCAATTGTCCCGCAAGTAGCATCTGTGTTTATCCGGGCTGCGATGGAATCCATTGGGATGGTCTGAGCTTCCCCACAGTCTTGTGTTGAAAGCTGGGCCTCTTGTTATAGTTCTTTGAGGTGATGAGATGAATGCTAATCGTGAAAATTGGAAGCCCATGTTTGAGAAGTGTGTGAATGGTTGTGATTCGTTCTGAGGTGAGGCTTAGGGAATTGGCCCCTGATAGGATTGAGGGGCTTATGGAGGGATTGAGATGAAGCGATTGTTGCAGGTGACGGTGGAGGTAGAGATTGACGACAGGCGACCTGAGAGGTGCGGTGAGTGTTCTCAGAAGCACAGTCATTCGTACACTACGTTTTGCGATGCCTTTGTTTTGGGTGGGGTAGAGTTGCGGGAGACAGCTTTTCGGGGAACCCCTTTTCATTGGAGGTGTGCTGAGTGTGTTGCTGCGTTCCCTATCCTTGACAACTAAGCGTAATTGCGTAACAGTGTGGGACATGATGAATACAGGAAACAGATTCGGGAGTGGGTTGCGTCGGTGTCGGTTGGACGCTGGCTTGACGTTGAGGGAGGTGGCTTCTGTTTTGGGGAAGTCGATTTCATACGTGTCGGATGTAGAGCGGGGATTGAGGTCGCCTTTTCGTGGGGGGGATTTAGAGGTGGTGTGTGCGTGTGTTGGTGGGGAGCTTGGGAGGTTTCGCGTTCTGGCGTCTGTTGACCGTGGGGGATTCCTTTTGAGTTCTGAGGTGGTGAGTGATTTGCGGATGCAGGTTGGCAGTGAGTTGATGGTTCGGTGGGATTCTTTGAGCGATAATAGGCTTAAAAGATTGGGTGATATTCTCCTGGAGGATTGTGAGGGGGTTGGTGACGAGACGGGCGAGACTGTTTGTCCTGTGTGTTTGGGGGAGAAGTTGGATGACCAGTATTCGTGCAAGGGATGTGCGTCCGAGGCTGGGGATGGTGGCGGGTTGAGTTGGAAGATATGGGAACTGGCCGTTGGTGACTGTTCCCACCGTGAGCATTCAGACAAGCATGGTGTGTGGACTCGGGAGAACGTCACCGAGCATCCGGATGTGAAGGCGTTGCGGGCTAAACGGGCGGCTCGTGTTGACGGCTGAGCGAGAGGGATTGTGATGACAGTGGTTTCAGACCGAGTTTAAAGGGCTAAATCGTTGTGTGAGTAGAAAGGGAGACAGTCATGAAATGTGTCGTTTTGTTTTTAGCGTTGTTGGTGGTCGGCTGTACCGAGAGGGATGCAGGCTGGGACATGGGAACGGGGACTTCCTTCGGTCAAAGGGCGATTGGTGAAGCGCCACCGGATGCAGATAGCCTTTTGGTTTCCAACTATGAAGAGTCTGTTGAGACACAGTCCAAGTATGTTGAGGGTGCAACGGTCCGCCGGTATGAATTCCACTGTCCGTCTTGTGGAAGGGTTCCACCTGGCAAGCGGTTGGAGCATGGTGCTGTGAATCAATGCGAATGTGGGTTGTATATGCAGGCGATGGGTAACCATCTCAGTGTTTGGAGGTAGGTGATGGCTGGAAAAGTAGGATTTGGATGGAAGTGTGGTGGTGTTCCACAGAGGATTAAACAGACTACAGAAGTGTACCAGTCACACGTTGTAACGATTTTCACATATAGATGCACAGCATGTGGAAAAGAGGCAGAGGAAAACATGCCAGAGTACTCAATTGAATCACTGGATATGGAGCATGAAGATGACCCAACGCAATGAGTCAACAGCCCAGGCTTGGGAATACATCGAGTCTGAGCGGGAAAGAATCCGGAAGATTGAGAATCTTGTGAGTGAAACGGGGTTGGTTGTTATGGTTGAGTAGGGTTGGAGAATGGAAGGGGAATTGTGAAGCAGCGCAAATACACAGTCACGGTTGAGTTTGACGTATTCGACAATCTAGACCCGTTCAATGGGGATGAGAAGAAGACAACTGAATTGCTTTGGATAGGAATTGCACAAAGCCTGATGGTCAAGACAAGGGAAGCGACAGAGGAAGAGTGGGAAGCTTGGACGAAAATGAATATCACCATCAGCCATGGCCCGCCGGTAGACTCATGAGCTACCCCGACGACAGCCCAGAATTCCAACGTCTGTATCGTGAGACGGTTACAGGCAGGGTTGAGGAATTGAGTCTAGAGTTGAGCAAGCTTTGGTGTGAGATCTGTAGGCTGATTTTTGAAAGGGTGTGAGGGATGAGCGGGAAGAAGAAACAGTGTGAAGTTGAGACGGATGAAACCCGATGTGTCGAGGTGGCGACGATACAAATGGATGACGGTCGATGGGCTTGCAGGGGATGTGCAGCAATGCTTCGAAAGCCAAGACTGTTTCCGAGGGACTTGGAAAAGAAAGGGGCTACAAAATGAGGATGGCAACGTTTACATTTCAGGGGTTGGCAAGTGAACCCAACGAAAAAGGTGAATACGCAAAGTTGAAGGAACCTTTGACAGCGTAGTGGCTGAGTTGAATGCAGCGATGAGGGAATCAGAATAAAAAATGAACCAATCCGGCCTGCCAGGACATTGTTTCTATGGAGGAACAACGATTATGTTAGTAGCACGGCTGATTTTTGTATTGGTTTTGTTTCTTTTTTTTCGTGGTGGTCTCATCAACTTAGCAGAAGCATGTCTTTTTCTGGCGCTGGCGTTTTGGGATAAGGTGAGGGGATGAGCAAGCTATCCCCAGAAGATGGAGCGATGATGGCAGAGCGCTGCCACTTGATTTCAAAGAAGCATGGCAGGCCATCTGAGTTTTCTGATGCTGACTCTGTACGGCTTGGAGAGTTGAACGATTGGAGTAGGCTGAAATTCCCAAGGGTTACTGCCAGGGATTGGGAACTGTTGGAAAACCTGAAAAGGGAACATGAAGAAACGGTTGATTTTTTATCTGCCATCCGTAGAGAGTTTGGATTGGAAGATGAATCATGACTGACCCAACCCACACCTGCTATTTCTGCCCGCATTGCAGTCGGGATGATGAGCACTTGGTTGAAGATTGCGGTTGTGGTTCTGAGCCAGGGCCTGATTGTGAGAGATTCAAGAAAGGGGATGGTGATGAAACCAAAGACTGACAACCCTTGGAAAGATCCAGGCTCTGACATCATGGCAGACATGGAAGAAGAATGGGTTTTAGACCCACCCGATCAACCGGTCACAATCTTTTGCCCAGAAGAGCAAGCGCAAGTTCTGATTGACCATTCTGCAAGTGAAGCCATCAGGAAACTGCAAGCCCGTGTTCAAGAATTGGAATCTGCCATCCGTCATGAAGCCAAGGTGTGGGATCGGTATCTTGGATTGAGATTGCAGTCCCATGGATTGAACCCAGCACGTGACCAATCCATAGCAGACATCAGGAACCATCTCATCAGTCTCAAAAAGAAACTGGGGTTGGCTGATGACGACTGAATACCAAACCATTTTTGACCTTGTGATGCTGTTCTTTCACGATAGGTCCAAGACCGAAATTTGGATGCATACCCCCAACCATATACTGGGTGATGTTTCGCCAACTCAGATGATTGCATTTGGCAGGGGGAAAAAGCTCAGGGCCTTTGTTGAAAACTGTATCAGTGAGAATGTTGATTTGTCTGGAGATGTTTCATGACTGAATATATCGAAGTTCGTGTTCCGGTTGGGGCCGATCTTACTCAGTGCAGCGGTTGTGAATGGTCGGCTGAGAGTGCTGGTGAATATTGCCGGTTGTTCAAGATGCAATTGAAGCTAGTGGTTGCACCCAGGGGAAGCAAAAAATCCTACGACCGGTGCTGGAAATGCATGGATAATGAGATGAATCAGACTGAGGATGGTAGATGGCAATGACTGACAAAAAAGGTGGAACGATTCAGATGCAGGATAAGCATGGCAACGAAATATTCTCAGCAGATGTGTGTGACGTTGAGGTTGTGAAGATGGAACCACGAATGAAAGACGGGCGTGCTGTGTGTTCGTCTAGTTGTCCAGCATGGTCATGTCATGAGCACTACGATTGCGCACCTTGGTATGAGGCGAAGCTGGAAAAGGCCAATCGTCTAATTGAAATCCTAGAACACAGGATCGGGCTGCTAGAAGTCAGCTTGGTATCGGCAAAAGCTAGAAAGAAGCACGCTGATACCAGTCACACAAGCCACAAAAAAGCAGAATGAAACCCCTGACCCAGCGCCAGTCTGATTTTATGGAGGTTGTCCGTTGTCATTGGAGACAGCATGGCAGCCCCCCATCTGTTAGAGAGATAGCGTCTGTCTATGGGACATCTCACAAGGCTGCACAAGAGATGAGAGACCGTTTGATTAGGAAAGGACACCTGATGTCAGTGGGTCATAGAGAAAGCCGTGCAGTGGTTCCTGTTGGCTTCAAATGCAGGCCGGTTGGGGATGGTTTCATGGTGTTTTGGTCTAATCCAATCGCCACCCGTGCTATGTTGCAGCATGGGCCTCGGTCTGAAAATAGAAGTGAAGGTTCGGAAGCTGGCGAGGCCAGATTGCCTGATTGAATTCTGTGAACCATACGTGTCAAAGCTGAGTTGGGATGTACCTTACACGGTTGAAGAGATTGTTGAGGCTTGCAGGGATGCCCTGGATGCCAAGCGCGAGCAATTGAGAAGACAAGGGAAGTGGTTGCTCTGAAATATTTGTGAGTTTTCCAGGCTGGCCGGTTATAGGTAGGGGTGAAAGGGAATTCAAAATGATTTGCAAAGAATGCGAAGTGCAAGGTTTGAAGAGTCGGGTGGTAGAAAAAGGCCGGACGAAGACGGCCTTAAATTGCAGGCCATTCTATGACGAAAATGGCGACCGGCATCATCACGACCGGAACAGAACACACACATTATACAAGTGCTCCAACGGCCACCGCTGGCATGAATCAACTATCGGATCTTGCTGGTGCGGCTGGCCAAACAAGGATCCAAAATGAAACCATCCGAATACATCACCGACGTTTTGAAAACAGAGTCCTGTGACATCGAGGCAATCAAGGGGCGTCTGTTGGAGGAATCTCTTCTATACAGGTTGGGAGGTGTTCTGGATAATCTGTCAATCCAAACCGCTGAGTTGGATTGTCTTAAGAAATATATATTCTATGGGAGGGATCTTGGTGAATATTCAAGCAAGTTCCCAGAGTTTGAGGATTTGCCCGGACTGAAATCTAGTACCTCTATCCGTCTACTTCACGGCATCATTGGCATCGCCACCGAATCAGGTGAACTAATTGAGAACCTGTCAGAATGGGTGTCTTCTGACAGCAAGCCGACTCCAGACACCACCAACATCAAAGAGGAATTGGGCGATCTGCTTTGGTACATAGCCGTTTGCATTTACATCGTTGGAGAGATTGAGGGAAAGCCTGGCAGTTTTGAGGAAGTCATGAACACCAACATTGCCAAGTTGAAAGCCAGGTATGGGGAAAAGTTCTCAGAAGCCAGTGCAACCGATAGGGATCTAAAAAAAGAGAGGGAGATTTTAGAGCGATGAAAACCAAACTCAAACACATCAACTTTGCCAGGCGGTTTAGAGAAATTCGGATTGAACACGGGGATGACTTTTCGGAATTCTCCAAGAGGATCGGGGTTGCCCAAAAGGAACAGGTGAGAAAGTGGGAGATGGGAGAATCTGTGCCACATCTGAAAAGCCTGATTGATATTTCCAACCGGCTAGGGGTCAGCCTGGATGTTTTCTTTACGGATGGGCTGGCATCCTGATGGGCTATGAAAAATTTCTCAGTGAAAAAGCCTTTCTGGATTTGCCAACGGGCAAAGAACCAGGGGCTATCAATCCGAAGCTCTACGAATTTCAGGCGGATATAGTTCGATGGGCGGTACGTCGAGGGCGGTCAGCCATCTTTGCCGATTGCGGGCTTGGCAAAACACCGATGCAGCTTGAATGGGCTCGCCAGGTGATTGGGGATTGTGGATATGGGCTGATACTCGCACCGCTGGCAGTCAGTAGCCAGACTGTGCAAGAGGGTGTCAAGTTTGACGTGGATGTCAAAGCCGTTCGTGATGAATCGGAACTTGAGGGGCCGGGAATATACATCACCAACTATGAGATGCTGAGCCATTTTGACAACGTGGAATTTGATGCTGTGGTGACAGATGAATCAGGCATCTTGAAAAACTACGCTGGCAAATACAGAAATCAAATCATCGACCGGTTCAAGGATACCCAGTTCAAGCTTGCATGCACGGCAACACCAGCCCCCAATGATCACATGGAACTAGGCAACCATGCTGAATTTCTAGGGGCCATGTCTCGCACTGAGATGCTGTCAATGTTCTTTGTGCATGATGGTGGCGAGGTTCAAAAGTGGCGATTGAAAGGACATGCTCAAACTGATTTCTGGAAATGGCTTTGTTCATGGGCGGTCAATATCCGTAAACCATCCGATATTGGGTACGATGACGGGGGTTTTACCCTTCCGGGTATCCAACATCACCCCATAACCATCCAAACAGAGTCCACATGTGACTTTCTTTTCCCGATGGAGGCCCAAACACTGGCCGAAAGGCTAGTTGCAAGGCGCGAAACGACACAAGAAAGGGCACAGGCAGCGGCTGAAATCATCAAAACAAAGCCAAACGAGCCGTGGTTAGTGTGGTGCAACCTCAATAAAGAGGCTGATACGCTGCAAAAACTACTTCCAGGGGCTGTCCAGGTGGCTGGATCGGACAAACCAGAGGTTAAAGAGAAGCGTTTAATCGGCTTTTCACGCGGTGAATTCGACATCATGATCACCAAACCCAAGATTGCAGGATTCGGGATGAACTGGCAGCACTGTAGCAATGTCCTTTTCCTGGGTTTGTCTGACTCTTGGGAAGCCTACTACCAAGCCGTGCGTCGTTGCTGGCGGTTTGGACAAGATAAAATAGTCGATGTGTACATTGTGACAGCCGATGTAGAAGGGGCAGTGGTCAAAAACATCGAGAGAAAAGAGCGAGATGCAATTATCATGGCTGAATCCATGGTTGAGCACATGTCAGAAATCACAAAAAAGGAGATCGGCGGGATGTCCAAAGACACATCGACATACAAAACAGCTGAGCAAGAGTCAGAAAACTACACCATCCACCTTGGTGATTGCGTTGAGGTTGTGAAGGATATTGAAACGGGGTCTATCGACTATTCTATTTTCTCCCCTCCATTTGCCAGCCTGTACACCTATTCGAACAGCGACCGGGACATGGGCAACTGCAAAGACCATGCGGAGTTTGATGAGCATTTTTCTTACTTGGTTCCTGAGTTGCTTAGAATCACAAAGCCTGGAAGGCTTCTGTCTTTCCACTGCATGAACATCCCAACAACAAAGACACGCGACGGATACATTGGTATCAGGGATTTCAGGGGCGGGCTCATCAAGCGTTTTCAAGATGCTGGGTTCATCTACCATTCCGAAGTGTGCATCTGGAAAGATCCCGTGGTGGCGATGCAGCGAACCAAGGCGCTCGGGCTGCTACACAAACAAATGCTAAAGGATTCTTGTATGAGTAGGCAGGGGATACCGGACTACCTTATCACGATGCGCAAGCCCGGCGATAACCCAGACCCCGTTGATGGTCCGTTTGAGTATTTCTGCGGCGATGAGCGAACGTTCAAAAATGATGGCAAGCTTTCTATCGATGTCTGGCAACGATACGCCAGCCCCGTCTGGATGGACATCCGACCGGGTAACACTCTCCAAAAAGCATCGGCCCGTGAGAATGAAGATGAGCGCCACATCTGCCCGTTGCAGCTGGATGTCATTGAGCGGGCTTTACAACTTTGGACCAATGAAGGGGATACGGTTTTCAGCCCGTTTGCCGGTATAGGTTCCGAGGGTTTTGTTTCTCTCAAGTTGGGGCGCAAGTTCATTGGGGCTGAGCTAAAAGAGAGTTACTACAATCAGGCGGTTTTGAATTTGGAGGCAGCGGATAACACCTACTTCCAAGGGGATCTTTTCAATGCCGCAAAATGACAACACGATAGCCCAGATGACAAAGGCCATTGTTTCCTTTCGAGATGAGCGAGACTGGGCGAAGTTTCACAACCTAAAGGACATGGCTATTTCGTTGAACCTCGAAGCAACGGAAGTGCTAGAGCTTTGGCAGTGGAAGACGGATAGGGTTGAGATTGATAAAACCAACCTGGCTCACGAGCTATCCGATGTCCTTTGGTGGGTTCTGCTAATGGCCCATGATGCCGGTATAGACTTGGAGTCTGCTTTTTATAGCAAGCTGGCGCACACAGCTGCGAAGTATCCCGTTGAGAAATGTATGGGCAAGGCTACCAAGTACACCGATCTGTAGTTCTCTCGATTCCCATCCCACTGTAAGAAAAAAAAGATTCCAAAATAGTTGTTTATTGGCTTGACTGTTACATGTAACGGTGTCATTATAATAGACATGAGGGACACAACAAAGGGAAACAAAATGACAAACGAAAAAACAAAAGAAATTCAAACAACCGTCAAAAGCCTGGCCAAGCGCGGCGGAGTGTCTTTCTTCCTTAATCGTGACGCTGCTTTCCGCTGGGCCTATTCCGGTGAGAAGGCGATGAGGGTCATGATGGTTGACCACCCCTACTACTGCGTATGTTTCCCAGCCGATGCATCCCGCCTCAAAAAAGCTGGATACGAGTATGCGAAATAAGGACTAACCAGATACGCCCCCCCCCGGATGGGGTTGGATAGAAAGGGAAATTGTCATGAAATACGGAATCGAAAATTTAGACGGAGACTGGTGGAACGGCGTCGAGTGGGTCGACGATGAAGACGAGCGTAAGCTATACGGCAAGGTATCGGAGTTTCCGGTTGAGGTGAGCGAGAACAACGATGGCATGTTTTGGGGTGGCCTGTGTCCGCCTATTAGCTGTGGCGGCGATTACGAGTACTACGTGCTTCCGGACGATAACGAGCCCGTGGCGTGGGTGGTTGAGGTGGCGTCCAATGTTTAATTTTTCCCCTGGCGGGCCCTATGGCCCCTGTGAAACTGATTGCATACATACAACTTGCGTCTCCGAACGCAACGCAGCCTCGCAGATTTGCCGCCACTGTAATAAGCCCATAGGGTTTGGTGTGCACTACATAGAATACAGCCGGAACAACTACCAACACAGTGTTTGTCTTATAGAAGCCGAAGACGGTGCGCACAGGGCAAAGAAAGGGAACCGATGACTGCCAAAACCAACACAGAAAGACAACGGGAATACCGGGCTGATATGCGATCCAAGGGCTTTGTGCTCAGGCATCACTGGGTCAATGATGAAGACTGGGAAAAGGTGAGTGAATTTCTGGCAAAGGTGATGAAGAAGCGCAAAAGGCTGCTGAAAAAAGAGGCCACCAAATGACACATGATCTATTGACCAAGATGATACGCAGACACCCACAGTCGGCCCGTGGAAAGGTTTCCTGTAGGGTGTGTTCACGTGTTATCGAGCTTGTTCCCAACGGCTCTAAGACCCGTGTATGGCCCCTGTGCTGTGACTACCCCATGACATCTGATTTAAGATCATTCTTCAATGCAAAGGATTGTGAGAAAAAGTAGAGGCATCCCACATCATTGTGGCCTGAACAAACACACTCCTCTGGTGGATGCCCCTACACCATCAAGTATAACGATTGGTGGTGGAAAATGTGGGGCGAAGTTGGGGAAAAGTTTCGCATATATACCGTTAACAAAGCAGGATATGTGTCGGGTATAGATGAGAAAGGGTCGGGTGTGCAAAATGTCCCCTTCTTTTCTACTTCTTTTCAGGCTTGGGATTTTCTCCATGATTGGTCCCGAAATCACTAGGTACAGTCGCTTTCTTTTGCGCGGAAGTCAGTGTTTCAGCACTATACAGAGCTTGGTCGATGCGACCCATCAGGTGATCCGGGATTGTTCCCTTGTATTCCAAATCTTCAGATTCGTAATCTCTGATCATCTTTTCACGTGTTCGTTCGTGAAGTTTCCGGCAGTCAACGATGGTGTCTTTGGCGAACAAATCGGTTTCGTCCTTTGCGATACCGATGAAACCAGGCACGCGGACACGGCTTCTGAACTTCTCCACCTGTGATGTAGTGAGCGCCACAAGGACAGGCTTGTCCTTGTCATCAATGCTCACCACCACCATGTATTTATTACGAGGTCCGGTTTCGAGTTCTGTTTTCAGTTCTTGATAAAGAAGAGCGCCGCGCTTGAATAACTTTGGATAAGCTAGATCGCCAGGTAACTTCATGCCCCCAAGGCTCTATGCGTTGATTTTAGAAATGAAGTCTCTGTTCTCTTGCTCGATCTCCATGACTTCCTTCATCACCTCATTTTCATCAGAATCGGCGAAAAAATCTCTGTAATCCAGTACGTGTCCGCGAGATTCTTCACACCTTATCCAAGCAAAATGTTTATGAGTCATTTCCGCAAGCTCAAAGGCTTTTCTTTTTCCGTAGCTGCTAACAGTGGACTTAAGGATCTTGAGTTCCGATTCTGACAGGGCATGAAGCTCGATCTTTTGTCTTTTTGTAAATCGGACATGCTTCCCCTTCTTGGCCTTACCAACATGTGCTTCCAGAATCTCCACTTCATCAAAATGGTAGGAAGGATCCGGGTCGGTAAATTGCTTTAAAAGATCGTATGCCTTCGATGGAACAGGGCCATGATCCATATGGGCATACCAGTCCCCTAAAATGGGAGCACCATATTCGAGCAAATGGGCCCGGTCAGCCAGATAGATCAGTTTTAATGCCTTCAACGTAGTCAGGTCGTGAACTCCCGATGCGAAAAAGGCCATCACATCCGCGAATTTCTCCACGTCGAAATTGAATTCTATTTTGATACTTGTTTCTGTGCTGGTCATAACGAACCAATACGGCACATTGCCGTATACCCTATGGGTAATGTAGCACGTGACCGGTCACGCCACCACACGATCTGACTCATTTTTTCCTGGTTTCTGAATGATGGAACGGCCCGCGATTTGATGCTATCTACGCGTTTTTTCACGGTTTCTGATTATTGTCGTCATCAGGTGGTGGCCTAGACAAACAGAACAAATAGGCCACCAGCCCAAAACCAAGCTAACTCCCGCCCCTTATCTTGGGACCTCAATTTCGACTTCAATGGATAGACTGCCTACCCTGAAGACGAACCGAGCCCTGAAACGTTTCCGTCCCATGACGCACCTCCGATCTTTACCCCGGACTAACCGGGATGAGGTTTGCGCATACCAGGGACTTCTTTGCGCTGGGCTGGACTATCGGTGGAACCTGCGATAGGCTTTACCTTGTGTGGTGGTAGGTTAAAGCCTGTCCGCCGAAGCCCGGGAAACCGGGCTTTTTTATTGGGCTATCCCATAGCGTCTTTCCTCATTGCCCCGGTATTCCAACAGAACAGGAACTTGTTGGGGAAAAGTTTTTGTCTGTTTTTCGGGCTGGCTGGTTATAGTTGGATAGGAATTAGAAAGGTGTTTGAAGATGAGCAAAGTATCATGGGAGAAGTTTAAGAAGATTGTCGGTGGTGATTTGTGGGAGCACTTCATTCGCAAAATGCATGATGTTGACCCCAGGGTGTTGCCACCTCGTGTGGTCAGGACTTATGCCGCTGGTCTCAGCGTAGCCAAGGCAATGATAGATGAAGAGGACCATGATTTTTCATCTCGGGTGGGCCTTTGCTCAGTATATGACTGCCGCACATGTCCGGCCCGTGGTGATAAAGATGTCATATGCGGAATTCCGCCAGACCGAAAAGAAGCCATCACTTTCCTCATGGACATTTACAGGGGGCTGTACCAGATAGCCCCGGAACGGTTCAAATAGGATGGAAAATCAAACAACACTTGGAGACATGTTTGAGAAGTTTGATAAGGTTGTGACTGCCCCCAAAACCTTTGATGCTGTCCGCGATGAATTCCACACCAAACTGGGGCGTGATTCAGAAGCAATCTGTCCATGCTGTGACCGTTTGGTCAAAATCTACAGACGCAAACTCAACTCAGGCATGGCTCATTCTCTCATCTGGCTGGTGAAGGCATATCAGGATAATCCAGGCTGGATAGACGTTCAAAAAAAGGCCCCCCGTTATGTGGTAGCCAGCCGGGAAATCGGAAAGTTGGCGCATTGGGGGCTAGTCTCTCAGCGAGAAAACGACGACAAAACCAAACGCACATCAGGATTATGGAGACCCACAACCCAGGGAATCGAGTTTTCAAAGAATCTGATTCCCATGGAATCCCACGTGTTCCTGCTGGATAACGAGGTGCAAGGGTTCTCCAAATCTCAGGTGTATATCCAGGATGCGCTGGGTTCCAAGTTCGATTATCAGGAAGTGATGAACGGGTTTGGGTTGGAGGGGTATTCGTTCCGTTGACCCACCTTGAAAGATTCGCCTTCATCCTGTTGATTGTTGCTGTTTGCTTCGCCACATGTTCTAACCCGTCTCACGTTACAGTTGAAAAAGTACACATAGGAAAGACACTACACCTGGCAGATAGGATTTTGAGATGAACCGGTATTTTGGCCCCGTGGATGTTGACTGCCCCAATTGTGGTGGGCTTGGCCAGTTGATGAAAGATGGCCCCTATAATAGAACCAGCCCAGAACCTGATTTCAGGGATTGCCCCTTTTGCCAAGGGCTTGGTGCTGTCGACCCAGACCGGGCCAAGGAACATGACCCACAGGCAGACTATGACCTAGAGAATCAGCTGAGACTGGCTGAGTATCAGATCGGCTGATTCTGCCCCTGATTAAGTTCTGCCCCTTAACAAAATTTGACAAGATTGGATTATTGATTACAATAATTGATATGGACGGGATGATTGTATCTATTGGGAGACAGAATGGAGGCAGCATGTTGATGGCCACCACAACCCAGAAAAAGCACGGTGATGATACGCTAGAACTGCATCTTGAAAGGCTGTTGACCGAAAGACAGAAGCTGGTGCAGAAGAATGCTGACTTGCAGAAGCTGGCAGAACAGCAAGCGGCTGAATTGCGTGAATTGAAAGACAAGAGAACCAGTTCACACTAGTTTTGATTCAATCCATGGGCTAAAATCAGTGCATGGCCAGACGCGTTTTAAAGAGAAAATCCCCCAAAACCGTCGAGCTACCCCCCGAAATACAGAATCTAAGCCCTGATGAGCGCACCAAATTGGCTGCAAGGGCCGTTTTGCGGATGGCCGATGATGCAAAACACTCATATTCAGCCTTTTATAAGCTGGTAATCCGCCATGAAATCACCAAAAAACCACTGGTTCCTGCCCCACATCAGGATCTGATGTTCTCTTTTGTTGAGGCCCATGACAGATCTGTGCTCCGGTTGCCTATCGGAACCGGGAAAACCTTTGGAACAACGGCGATGGCTCTGGCCAATCTAGGGAATGATGTCACACAGCGCGGTGCGATTGTCTCCAAGACACGTAATCAGGCTCAAAAGCCGCTGTCGATGGTGTCAGATTACATCATGGAGCCCAGTCTCAATAAGGGATTGCAGCTTGTGTACCCTCATCTAAGGCAATCCCCTAGAACATCCGACCCTTGGACTAGCACCTCGCTGACCATCGAACGTCCCCCTGGCATTCGTGACCCCTCTTTGATTGCAGCCGGTATCGATACCAGCATCGCCGGGTCTCGTCTGTCTTGGTTGCTGGGAGATGACATCATTGATGACGAGAATTCTGCCACTCTGGAAATGAGAAGCCAGACCCAGGCCAAGTTTGACGGGCGGTTGATGTCTCGTCTTGACCCGTTTGGTTCTAAGGCAGTTCTGGCAAATACGCCGTGGGATAAGGCCGACCTAAGCTACCACCTGGAAAACGAGGCTGGCTGGCCAACGGTCACCATGGATATTTACGGGTTCGTTCGGATTAGCAATGCTGAGGCTAGCTGGAAACGTTGGGCCATGGACAACATGATTCGACCCAGTGAAACCAGGGTGAACGATGAATACGATTGGTATCGGTTGCGAGCCTTCGACCCAGACCCAGAAGAGAAGATTCCCCTTTGGCCAGAGAGATACCCGGCTGAGCGAATCAAGGAAATCCGTTACGGTAGAAGCGGCAAGGGTGGGATGCTGCCCCGTGAATTCGCCAGACTGTTTCTTTGCAGCCCCTTTGATGCTGATTCTGCCCGGTGCGAACGTGAGTGGGTGGAGAAATGCAAGGAACGGGGCATTGGCAAAAGCCAGGTATCACAATATTCCGGCCCGCTTCCCACCTACACAGGCATTGACCTCGGAGTTGGTGAGGGAAAATCCCACGATAAGACGGTAATCTTTACCATCGCCCTGCATCCAGACGGAACCAAAGAGATTCTCAACATAGATTCTGGCAGGATGACCGGGCCACGGATTATTGAAAAGATTCTCGACAAGGAAAAGGCCTTTGGCTCAGCTTTCAAAGTTGAAACGAACAGCGCTCAGAAGTACATCAAGCAATTTGCTGAGCAAGCCAAGAAGGATTTACGGATTACCTCCCACACCACGGCCCGCACCAACAAAAGGGATGTGGATTTCGGGGTTGAGGGTGTGTTCACGGACTTTAAAAACGGTGGCTGGATAATCCCCTGTGATGAGAATGGGAAATGTGACCCACAAATCCAGGAATTCGTTGATGATTGCCTTTATTATCAGCCGTATCCGCACCACACGGGTGACTTTTTGATGGCTGCCTGGCTCGCATCTGAGGCAGCACGAAGGAATATGAATAACGACCCACCGCCAAAGGCTGGGCGATTAAGGGAGATGCACCAAGTTGGCCACTTCTAATTGCGACCATGAATGGATAACAGCAGAAACGCCACCTGATTCACAGCGTCAATGGTATCGGTGTACCAAGTGCAACACCTTTGGACACACCAAAGAGCGCCGCACCAATACCGTAGGCCGTGGATTCAACATCGAAAATGGCCGGGTGATGAAGTATCACCAATGCGCCAAACCAGGATGCAAAGAACCTGCAATCGTCCGTCTGTCGGGCCGTGGGTATCGGTCTGGCTTTAAATGGAGGTGTGTGAAGCATGCAGCCGAAAAATGAACCAAGGGGGGTGGTTGAATTCCATCTCTCAAAATCAGAAGATGCGTTCTATCATTCTGGGCAATACAGGGGCAGGGGTGAAGTCCTAGGAATGATTGCCCAACTATTCGCGGGCATGAATGGAGATTGCCCCCCGGAGTTGAAAGAACAAATAGAGGAATACAAAAAGCAGGCGGGTGAAGCCAACACGCAGGCCAGCCAGCTTTTCGAGATGGCAGGGAAGGCTCATTTATCGCAATCCTCAATAGGCGTTCGATCCTTAATCAAGTCCAAGACAAAAGCCGCTATCGCTGGATTTCTTAGTGGGTGGAAATCCGGTTGAGGTGTTAGGGTAACAAGACCATGGCAAGACACGTATTACCAAAAAGACAGAAAAATCAGGACTTGGCATTACAGGCTTACGCCCCAACTGCCCCGGTTCCGATTGTCCCGATGTCCGTATTGAATCAATCTCTCACGTCTACCAAAGACGCCAGACGGGATAATAGGAACCGGTTCGGACGGTCTATCAATCTGAACAATATTGAGAACGCTTTGCTGGCTGCCTATCGTGGCTCGATGCGAGACCTAACCGACCTGAACCGAGAGACCATCGATACAGACCCCCATCTGTCGTCTGTATTAATGAAGCGGTTTGGGGCTGTCAGTTCTCTTCCGTGGGATGTGCAACCGGCAACCGGTCAAGGTCCGGACTTCGACAAGGCCAAAGCCCAACATTTCGTTACTGTGGTACGCGAGCAATTGATGCACCTGCCCGACTTTCGAAAGGTTTTGGCCCAATTTGCATGGGCAACATGGGACGGTCGGGCTGCACAGGAACTAACGTGGACCCCCATATTTAGAGAGCCGAGTGATTTTGGACGGGTCAACATGGCCCTGACATCGATTGATTGGGTTCACCCCAGACGCCTTGATTTCGGGGCTGAAAGACAGATGGTAATCAGGCCGGAAGGCGTGCGAACCGGGGGGAACTTCACCACCACTGAGGGTGATATTCAGCTGACCGAGGAATGGCTTAGAGAGAACAAGCTTTGGCGCAAGTTCGGTTGGTGGAATCCCCAGCTTCTTGGAGAATATCCAGAGCGTGAGGGGCTTGCCCCCCGGGCTTTGTATTACTCGTTTTTCAAGCGATATGCCGCACGTGAGCGGATGATTCTCGCTGAGTTGTTTGCCAAGCCTTGGCGGATTATTGAGGTTGATGAAGACAGTTCGGCCAGCGCTGAGGACTTAGCATCTGCCAACGAGATTATAGATTCCTTGGGTGCAACCTACACGGCCCGCCTACCCCGTGGTGTATCGCTTCGAGTCGAGCCCCCCGGAGCAACGGCCAGCAATGTTCATGCTGAGATTATCGAGGAATCAGACAAGCAGATTTCAAAACTGGTACTGGGTCAGACCGGGACCACTGATGGTGTTCCCGCTGGGCTGAATTCCAGCCAAGCCAACGTGATGCAGGATGAGCAATTCCAGATCCTGGTTAGTGATTCGAACGCGTTACAAGAGGTGATTGAGCGATACATTACCGATGCCATTATCGAGGTCAATTTCGGTGCTGAGAATCTACCCTTTGCGCCTCGCTTTATTCTGCGTTCTGACCTTCCCGCCGATAGGGCACAAGAGTTAGAGCGTCTTACAGCAGCCTTGGAGGCTGGTCTTTCTATCAAGCTGACTGAGGCCTATGAGGTGAGCGGGTTTGCCATGCCTGAATCAGATGATACGACGGTGCAAATCGTGCAACCGCCAACCCCACCGTTGGCCCCCGTATCGCCGCCACCCAGGCCCGGGATTGTTCACCCACCCAACACATCACCAGCGGTTGGAGAACAGCAACCAGCCATTCCCGTTGCAAGTGTTGGCGAGGGACAAAAGGAAGGCGCACAGACTCCGATTGGTTCCGCCGATATGGCCGCAATCGTTACGGTCAACGAAGCCAGGGAATCGGATAATCTGCCCCCGCTGACCCGTCCTGATGGTGAACTAGACCCGGATGGGAATCTCACCATCGAGGAATTCAAGGCCAAGAAAAAGCGGTCTAGCCCGGATGTCAGTGAGGCCATCGTGGTTGCAGACCCTGAACCCGTAGCGGATGACGATGATGAGCCAGAAGAGATTGAAGAGGTCGAAGAGGCCGAAGAAATCGCAGCCACGGCCCATGCTGAAACGGTGGCCCTGATTGCTGATAAATTTGGTGATTATTCGGTGTCAATACAGCTTCAAAACTCAGTGAATCAGCATCGTATCGAGATGGACGCTATCAAGGCGCAAACGGATAATGGATGCGCTCATTGTGCTCGCGAGCATGAGCAGCCCGATACCCCAAACGGTAGCCCCGAGCGACTCCTAGACCGTGGAAAAAAGGAACTATGGAGGGCAACGAAACAGTGGGCTGGTGTTTTTGAAGATGCTGTCAAAGGGCTGGAAAATCCCACTGACATATTCAACGCCCTGAATCGTGCGGCTGAATCCATCGATGTTGATAAGTTCGGGCGTAGCCTAGAACGTCGAATGGTCCAATCCTTTGCGTTGGGTGCTGTCGATAGTGCGTTGGAGATTGAGGAATCTGAGACTGAAACTGAGACACGTGAGAGGGAACGACGGCAAGGGATTACGTCAACCAAGGTCCAGGCTGCCACGATAGACAGGAATTTTTCAGACCTGGCTTTCCAGGACGCAATGAAAGATTTCCAGCGTCGAGGTCTAATCAGAAAATCTGATTTTGCCAGCCTATCAGCCTTGTTGAAAAGGCGAGCCTTCACGGTTGCTGGCGTCACCAAAGACCAGATGCTTCGAACGATTCACAACGAATTGGTTAAGCAGATTGGCGCTGGTGCTGACTTGCGCAAGTTCCGTAAGTTCATCGAGGAAAGGGTCAAGACGGCCGGTTTCGTTCCCGTCGAATTTGCCCCGGGTTCTACTGCTCTGTCTGCCTCACATGTTGAGACGGTGTTTAGAACCAACGTCCTGAATTCGTACAACGGTGGACGCCATGCCCACATGTCACAACCCGAAGTAGTAAGGGCGTTCCCCATCTGGGAATTCAGGCCCATCGTGGATAATCGAACCAGGACCCCGCACAAGAACGTGAACAATAAGAGGCTCTTTGCAAACGATCCGTTCTGGCAGACTGCATATCCGCCCTACGGATTCAACTGTCGCTGTCGCGTTGTAGCCGTCTCTCGAAAGCTCGCTTCCACTGTCGTATCAGGTTCCACAATCCGTGGATTACCGGACGTTGGATTCACCAGCGGAGTGTCTGGGTTAATCTGATTACCGTCCACCCCCACTAAAAATATATTGTGTGATTTTGTTTTTGGTGTTTGGGTTTAGCCAATGGACGGGAATCTTTTAATCAAATGACTAAATCCGCGCGTTCAATCGTCCGGCTGGACGAAAACATAGAAACCGCAAGCGATGAAAAGCAGCGTAAGTGGGTCCATGTTGCCACTTCGGGGCTGTATGAAGGCTATCGCGGTGGCGAGCAACCCTTTGAATTCACTCGCGAAGTCTTCGAGGATGTTGTTAATAACACTCGTTTGCATCCTTCGTTCAAGATTGGGGCAGATGGATTCGGTGATTCAGACGTAATCCCCTGGGATTTCCATCATGCATCGGAACGGGATGCAACGGACGGCGTGATTCCTTTCGTTGGTGCCCCGGCTCAGGGTTGGACTTCGGATTTTCAGATTAGGCCCGGGGCTGATGATAGATTCCAGCTTTGGGCGTTGACTCGATTTCTGGATACCGCACGGGAATATATCAAGGCTGACCAATACCGATGGGCATCCGTTGCCCTGGCTTTCGAGTCTACAGACCCAATCAGTGGTGATAAGACTGGTGCAATCATTACATCGATTGCCCTTACAAATCAGCCTTTTATCGAGGGGATGAATCAGCTGGTTGCCAGCAGGCAGCTGTCCGATGCTGAATCCGTTCAACTTCCCCACGGTGATGTTGGTGGATATTTCACCCCACTGGATGCCGTTTCGGCCATAAAGGGATTATTCTCGCTGTCTGAAACATCGGATATTTCCGAGGTGATGGCTGAGATTGGCAAAATCCAAACCTGGATTGAGACTGGTTCAACTCCTTTGGGAGTCGATGTAACTGGAATGATTAACGCGATGAAGGGGATTTTGAATCTACCCATCCTTTCCAGCCAGCTCGAAGTAGTCTTTGAAGCATCCAAACTAGTATCCGCTCTGATTGAAGAGCAAGGTTCCCAATCGTTACCAGCAGCGGCCGCTGACATTCCACTAATGGAAGATACGCACATGGAGCCGTTGTCCACAGAATCGGCCGGTTTACAGGCCGGGAGGAGTCCAGATATGACATTGCTTAAAAACATGTCGTCCGTGCTGGCTTGTCGAGAGGCCGATGAAGAGGTCGAATCGGCTGTCAAAGAGTTGGTAGAGCTTCGTAGTGAGCTTAAGGCCAAACTGAGTACCAGCAAGGATACCAACAAGGCGCTGCTCGATGCGACCACTGAGATTGTCAGCGGTAGCGAAGGCAACGTACAAACCATCGATGCGCTGTTTGCAGCGCTCGGCAAAGAAGATACCCAAGGCGCGATTGAGCGTTTGGGTGAATTGCTCGAAGCTTCTAAGGAATTGGAAGCCTTGAAACCCGAGTTGGAGCAACTTCGTGAACAAGCTGCTGCCAAGTTGGATGAACAAGCAGAAGTTGATGTTGACGCGGTTCTCAACAGCAAAGGCCTGGATTCTTCGATGAAGCCTGCCCTGCTGCTTTATCGCAAGACTTCCCCAGATGACTTCGCCAAAGCCTATCCCAAGGCCCCTGCTGGCAAAGAGAATCTGACCAAAGTCATTGCTGCACAGACCAATACGGTTGTAGCACCCACGGCTGACAAGGCTGACTTGATCCAGCTGTCTGATTACACTGGCCGAAATACGACTGAGCAAGCGATTGCATGGACCAAAGCCAACGTCAAAGGTTCGGAAGGTTGGACCTATGAGCAACTTTGTGAGCATGCCTTTACTTGGTTGAACCGAATGAAAAAAGAAAAACGAATCCTGGCCTAATCTAGGACCGGAAACAAGGAGAATATCAAATGGCAACGAATCAACCGAGAGTCATTGTAGCGGCAGAAGATATTCGTTCTGGAAAAAACACTTCTGGTTCGGATATGGCTGCCTATGTGATGGTCAAAGCAACAGCTTCCCCCACAGTGGATGATGAAGTAGACCTCGAAACCAGCACCACTGGTGTTTGGCTTGGTGTGACTATGGATGCAATCGCTGATGATGATTATGGCAACATCCAGACTGGTGGACGGGCGATCTGCACCGCTGGTGCTGCTGTCGCTGTTGGCGTGCGAGTCATGACGACTGCCGCTGGCAAAGTAATCACTGCAACCGCTAACACTTCAACTGTTGGAATCGCAATGACAGCGGCTGCTGCTGACACCGATCTCATTGAGGTTGAACTTTCCGCGCCGGGTGGCGTTGAAGTTCAGGTATAGGAGACTTACCCAATGAATGAATTCAAAATTGACCAAAAAGAACTGGATTCGGGGCAAGTGACCCTTTCCACTGCAAGTGGTGAGAGAGTGACGTTGGCTTTGCAGCCTTCCGATGTCCATGACCCCACTGAGCTTCCAACCTATCTGGCCGGATACAAGCCGTTTGGATACAGGGCTGATGAGATCTCCCCCCCGATTCTGGTGGACAATGATTCTGATAAGTATCGGAATTTCAATTCAGCAGACGCGTTCAGGCCCGTTAGTGTTAAAGCTGGTTCGTCTGGTGCGATTCCAGAGGTTGACCCGACTAGCACCCTCAACACCTACAAAGTGGTTGACCGTGTTATTGGTTCGTTCATCCCCCAGCAGACGGAAAGTCAAACTGGCAACAATTACCAGCCCCGTTTGGCTGCTGCACGTAGATGTGCGCGGGCCGTTGAGCTTGACCGTGAAAACGATGTCATGACGTTGGTTGAGACTGCTGGCAGCTGGGATTCTTCGGTGCAGACGGCTGCTCTCAATCCTTGGTCTGACACCAGTTCTGGTACCCCGATTGTTGATGTATCGACGGCGATTGAAAAATCGGCTCAGCCTGTGACCGGAATTTGGATGAATCAGCATTCTGCGTTTGAGTTTTTGAGACATCCCGATGTGAGAACGCATATGGCACAGATGCTTGGTGACAATGCACCCCAACAGGCTGTCACTCAGGTGTTTGCTGCTGGTGCCACGAATGTGGACTTCACCATTCCTGGTTTTCCCCCGTTCCACGTTGCAGCCTCGAAGATCCAGAATTCTGCTGGTGCTCTGGTTTACACCCTGGGTGATGTGTGTGTGCTGGTTACGGCCCCCCCCGGTGTTCCCACTGATGGTGAGGAAATCGCCAGCACCTATTCTTTCCGTCGACGTGGCCCCAGTGGAACCGGATTTGAGACGCGTGAATTTCGCGTTGAGAACCGTGGCCCCTTGGGTGGAACGATGGTTGTGGTTTCGATGGCTGACATTGCGGTGATGACTGGCAACAATGCCGGTGGAATCATCACTGCCATCTAGTTTATCTCTTGATTGTGGGGCCATCCAATAGGGGATGGCCCTTGTGAAAGCTGATACATGTGGCCAAGCAAAAATCACTCAGAAGCCAGCTATTTGATGCGGCTAAAAAGTGGGGTTTGCCAGTCCGCGCAAATCAGACAAACGATGAACTAATAGAGGCAATCGAGATGAAAAAAGCAACAGCCAAGGCCCCTAGTAGAACGGCAACAAAGGTCAAAACCAAGGCCAAAAAAGCGCCAGCAGAAGAGACCAAAGTTGAAGCACCCGTTGAGGCCCCCAAGACCAAGACGAAAAAAGAGGGCAGGTACCGTGCTTTGATGTCACTCCCAGGACTTTGTGAGGTTGGAGATACTGTAGACCTCAATGAAGAGCAAGCAGAGCGACTGACCAAAGCCCAAGCTGTAGAACCGGCCTAATCCCACAATGTCTGTAGTGCAGACCTATGAAGGGCGGGTTGTCTTTGATAGGTCTCTTTTCAACATCCGAGGTGATGCATGGAACAAATAAACCCAAAGACATCACTTGGAGACCATCCGATGGAAGTTGAGACTACGGAGACGATTGTTATCAATGCAGGCAGGCAGCTTGACCATTTGGGGCGGTTCAAGATTGATGGACGGTTGGTTATCGATGGGCGGCTTGTGCTCGGGAAGGGGAATTAGATATGGCCAATAATGGAACACCATCACTGCCAAGGCAGGCATCGGGAAGCGTTGTTTCAGCCCCTACGGGCTATCTGGATATATTTGCGGATAGTGGTACTGGCAAACTTGCGTCCGTTGATGAGGCTGGGGTTGTAACAGCCTACGGTCTCACGTCTGTGGATGAATCCAACATCTACTACTTTGGAAAACACGGCAGTGATTCCAACGATGGGAAGTCCCACGCAGAAGCTGTTCTAACGATAGACCAAGCAATTACCCTGGCCATTGCTGAGACACCCAGTATTTCGAACGGATTTGCAATCGTTGGCCAGGACGGCGGAATTTATACTGAGAGTTTCACCGTCCCCTCTTATGTCACAATCGTTGCCCCCGGTGCGACCATTTCAGGGAATGTGAGCCTTGAGGGTTTCTCAGGAATCAATGTTTTGCAGGTGAATGCTGTATTTGGGAATGCTGTTGAGAAGAATGCAGACGATGATACAGCATCAATCCGTGCTGCTCTGATTCTTGCTATCGCTGGTTCCACCAATGGTGTTGTGTGTACCCAGGGCGACCTATTGATAAACATTCAGCAGATTCAAGTTGTGGATGGCAGTGCTATTTTGAATTCAGGGGCCACATCTGAAATTCACGGCACAGTAAGTTCTATCGAATTGAGCGGCACTGGTGAGGTTGTGAAATCAACCGGTGCTAGTTCCAATACATCATTGTTCGTGAATCAGATCAAAGACACCGGAGGCTCAGGCTTTGGAGTTGATGTTGATTTTGGTCATGTGCATTTGTTTTCAGGGGAATTCAATCCAGATAGTGGTGGTGATGTGGCCAGCGGTGCCCGTCTAGATTTGTTTGTTTCTGACATCAACAGCAAAACCTTTACTGGTTCAGGCACTATCAACATCACCGAATCAGGGATTGTTGCTGACCATGCCTCAAATCATACAGATGGAACGGATGACATCCAGGATTCCACGGCCAGCGTAAAGGGTTTGGCTACTGCCACACAGATAACCAAGCTTGACGGTATTGAGGCTGCAGCAGATGTGACGGACGCAACCAATGTGAACGCGGCTGGCGCCACCATGAACACTGACACCACCATGGCTGGCAACGGATACTTCCTAGACGAGGACACCCTGGGTAGTGACGACGCAACCAAGGTGGCCAGTCAGCAATCAATCAAGGCGTATGTGGATGCAACCGCTGGTGGGACAGACCCTTGGAATGTGTTCTTTGACAATTTCATCACTGGCAACACAGACAGTGATGAGGTTGGCGAGTTGGGTTGGCGTATTCAGGAAAGTGGAACTGGTTCAATCGTCAATTCAAACATTGCAGAAGCTGGCCATGCAGGGATTTTGGAACTTCAAGCAGGGACAGCCGTTGGCGCAAAAGCAGCAATTCACAAAGGCGATCCAACCATCGTACACACCCACAAACTAGATGCAGACCAGCCTGAAATCACACATGAATGGTTGGTGAAATTTACCGGTTCAGTTGCAGCAGCTGACATGGAACGGTTCACCTGTGGATTTGGAGACCAATTCAGCAGTGGTACAGGCGGTGTTGAAATTGACAATGGTGTTTATGTTGAGTTGATTGGTGCAGCTTCCCCTGTGTTCACACTTCGAACTGCAAACAGTTCAACCAGAAGCTCATCTGCTGGGTCGACCGTTGCAGCCTTGAACACATGGTACAGACTTGGTGTGAAAATGACATATCCAGGCGGAACACCAACGGCTGAGATGTTCATCAATGGAGTCAAAGAGGGAAGTTCCATCACAACAAATATCCCTGGAAATACAGGCATTGGAATCAGAATTGATGCTGGTCCAACCAACTCTACGGAAGCGGCAGTGTTAGCGGATTGGTGCAGGATACAACAAACAGCGGGAGTAGAGGATTGATATGGTAATACCGATTAATTATGGCAAGCCCACACGTAGACCGGGGGCGTATCTTATTGCAGATGCAAACTGGCATGGTGATACACAGGATTTGGTTTTAGAAGTGGACATCTTTGATAGTGGTGGACAGCAGAACAGAATGACCTTCCCATGCACTGGTGAGGATGGAATGGGTCAGATTTGTCTGCCAGGAACTGCAACGATTGAAGACATTAGCCGAGAAGCAATCATTGCAAGTGTACGGATGGCAATGTTTCTAGGCAATTACTCTGCTTGGAGCTTTGAGGCAATTGACGCGTTCACCAAGCAAGAGGGGGCGAAGAATTTTCAGACTGCTATTGGGAATTCTAAGATTGTAGATACTCGCATTGGAACCGATGACCAAAACATCGAGTTTGACATAAAAAAGTATGGAACTTCACAGCCGATTAGAACCATCGCAACCACTGTTGATGAGATTTCAAAGTATTCGTTTGAACCTGTATATCAAATGAACATCATCCCTGGTGCTGTGGAATGGAAGTATTCTGGATACATCCATGACCCAGACGATAACAAGACACTGACCGAAAATCAGAAACAAGACATCATTGATTTTTTGATGTCGGATGAGTTTCAACCGTGGGTATGAACTAGATGAGTCAAAAGGCAGTCATAGGCGAGACGGTTCAATTGTTTTTCACGGTATTTGAGGCCGATGGATTCACTCCTTTGACTGGTGAGAGTGATGGGGACTTTACGAAGCGACTGGTTGAGAACGGAAACGTTAGCGCAGTGAGTGCCACCGTGGCAGAAGTTGGGTCAACCGGAACTTACCAGATGACCTTTGAGCCCGATGAAGCTGGGTTCTGGCGGGCTGAGGTTCGGTCTGATACTCGAAACGATTGGTTTGCAGAAGAGTTGCAGGTATCTCGGGATATTAGCTTTGGTGCTTCAATGGCTGATGACGGGGCTACGGCAACCTTCAACCTTTGGGCTCAATTCGACGGGCAACGGGTTCTGACAATGACGTCCATGACTGCCACGGTGAAGACTGGTGATGCTGTTCCGGTAGCCAGCTTAGGTACAGATGGAACGCCTAGCGCGGATGGTATCTTCCAATTCACCACTGCGAGCACTTCGTTTGATTCAAACGTTTCCTACTACATCGATATTTCAGTGACGGACGGCACATCGACATGGTTAGGCCATGCCGGATTGGCAAAGGTGTAAAGATGTCTCATTTTGTATCACCACTGATGTGGGTCATTGGACCGAGAACCACCACTACCACGGGCACGCTCAGGCCTTCAAAGGGCACGGCTGAAAACCTAACCCCGGATGTCACAACCACAACCCATCTGAGACCAGACATTACCAATGCGGATGACCAATCTCTAACTCCCACGGTCCAATCGACTAACAACCTTCGACCCGACGGTGATACAATCGAGTTGAGACCAACGATTCAGTCGGTTGTGGAGGATTAGATGGCAGTTATCAAAGTTAGATGGTCCGTGAATGAGTTGGTCAACGTCATGACTCAGTTTGACGTTCAAAAGGTGTACCGCTCGACCACTACGGATACGGGGCCTTGGGTTGAAATCACCACCGTGGGTACACGTGAACCGCTGGTTGCTGGTACTACCAGTTACTTCTTTGACGATACGACTGGGGAAACCACCTATTACTACAGCGTTGCATATTTCCATTCGACGACTCTGCTAGAGTCTGAGAAATCGGATGCGATGAAGGGCGACCTTTCGGGGGCTGACTTTCTGACTGTGAACGACCTGTATTTATTGGTTGGCAGTGAGCGGGTAGACCGGCTCTTTGATGACAATGTTGATGGGCTGATTAGCGATAACAACGCAGCCGTGTCTCGTATCATCTCCCAGGCTGAGGGGCTGGCCTATTCCCACATGATCCGTGCGTACGGTAGCCAGCAAGCAATCATCGATCTGGCCAACAATGACGATTACTTCAAAAGCCAGGTGGCATGGATTGCGCTTGAATACGCCAGTGAGAGACGAAACGAATTCTCGCAGAATGAAGGATGGGGGCAATGGAAGGCTCAGTTTGAACGGGCCGTTAAGTACTTAGAAAAACTCGCCAGCGGGCGTGTACGTTCCAAAGGTGAGACCGTTGCAGGACTTGGGGCCAATATTGGTGGAACGGTTGAGCCCAGACCGGCTACAGCCAACGGGGCCTTGTTCACTTTTGCACCAGACCGAAACAACCCCAGCGGGGGCGGTGGCTTCTAGCTATCGGACACGAATAGGACTTTGAAAAATGAGCCACAATAACAGAATCTATGCAGATGATTCAGCCGCGACGGATGCCTTTGGTCGGTTGAGAGTTTCCGAGCCGGTAACCATCTTCGACAGTAAGCAGATTTTCGATACCCAGCCGTTGGTGTGGGATGACGCTGAGCAATCTGGTGCGGGTACTGCGACAGCTTACGATAACGATAGGGCGTCAACTATCCTCACTGTTGCCGATGAAACGGCTGGCAATCGCATTCGCCAGACATTTCAAAGGTTCAACTATCAGCCCGGGAAATCTCAGCAAGTCTTGATGACCGGAATCATGGGAACTGGTGTGGCCGGTATCACCACACGCATAGGCGCGTATGATGCTGAAAACGGTCTGTTCTTTGAGCAGGATGGTGTGACCCTGAATGTAGTCACTAGGTCTTTCGTTACTGGTTCGGCTGTCGACGTCGCTGTTGCCCAAGCTGATTGGAACATGGACAAGATGGATGGAACCGGTGCGAGTGGTCGCACGCTGGATATGAGCATGGCTCAAATCTTTTGCATTGATTATGAGTGGCTTGGGGTTGGTAGGGTGCGATTCGGTTTCTACATCTCAGGCAAGGTCATCTATTGCCACGAAATCGAGAACGCCAACTCTAAAACATCCGTCTACATGAGCAGCCCGAATCTCCCGCTTCGGTATGAAATCGACAACGACGCAACCGGGCCGGAACATGACTTGGAGCACATTTGCGGAACAGTAGTAAGCGAGGGCGGACAACAGGCAATCGGTCTTCCTCGGTACGCGTCAACAGATGGGACGCACGTAGATGCCAACGTGATTGAAACAATCTATGCCGTTGTTGGTTTGCGACTCAAGGCAGCCAACCTTGCATGCCGGGTTGATATGACTGAGGTTGCAATGCTCGCTGAAACGAATGCGAGCTTCGAATGGATATTGAAACTGAATCCCACCGTCGCTGGTACTTTCACATATTCTGACCTCGATGCGAATGCATGCGTACAGGTAGCCCGGGGGGCATTGGCAAACACGGTTACATCTGGAACTGACTTGGCCGGTGGATGGTCTTCTCAGTTTGGAACGCGTTCCATTCAGACAGCTTTGGAATCCAGCGCAATCAAGTTGGGTTCTGCCATCGACGGAACCAGGGATGAAATCGTGCTTTGCGTACGACCCTTGGCTGTCAACTTGGACATCCAGGGCTCGCTTGGATTCAGGGAGATTCAGTAATTGTCGGTCAAGGTCCACATCGATACGTCTGAGTTGGAAAAGGCGATTGGTCAGTACAGCTCCCGAGTCAAAAACTTCTCGATGGATATTGCAGGCACCGCTTTAATTACGGCTACAGATGATTTGATTCAATCGGAAGGGGCCAAAGGAACGGATGGCCCCTGGGATCCCTTTTCACCCGAGACACTGAGAAGACATCCAAGACGCGTTGGGGGCAAGCTATTGCAGGACACTGGACTTCTGGCCAACATCCAGACCACACAAAGGGGGCCTGAATCTGTCACAATTGCCAGCCCTGCCCCCTATGCTGGAAATCACCTAGACACCCGAGACTTTTTCGCCCTAAAATTTGGTGATGTGCTGGATGATTTGGGAAACACATCGCTGCAAGAAATCGACAGATAGAAGATGCCCAGCGTTATAGACATTGGCAGAAGCATCATGGGGGTTTTGCAGCCCCAGACTGGCCCACAATCAGCTGGCACCATCACTGTGACTGCAACGTCTGATGATGTGACTGTAGCCCGTGGTTTGTTCCTGATTCCTATTGTGAATGGGCGTAGGCGTGCAGATTTGATTTTTGTGGTGGATAGCGGGCCGAATGATGATCTGTCTTGGACTGCTACCAGTTCAGGTACGGCAATCACGGTTACATCCAACATTGGCGGTGGACGTCATAATCTACCCATAGGAACCACCTTCAACTTTGATTTGCCCTTGTCTGGAATTACGGTGGCAGTTCCCGGTGCAACGGCCATGGCTGGTGCAGATGCCCCCGGTATCTTTGGCGGTATCAAGTCAATGGTTCTCTATGAGCAATTTGGAGGTCCAGACAGAGCGCTGGACCTCGCCAGAAGCGCCACAACAGAATTTCCAGCGGTGGTGATTGCTTGGGATAACTCAGAACCAGCAGACGGTTCAACCATCTCTCAGACCCACAGAGCCACCCGTACAGGTACAAGGCGAGCTTTATACAAAGAAGCATTCAATATATTTGTAATCACCAGCAGGACCGAATCTGACAACATCAGGCGACAAGAGGGGCATGTGATACTGGACCAAATCACAATGCTGCTGACTGACCGTCAAGAGATTAACGGCTGTGTATTCTCAGCCCCTAGTGGAACACAAGTGAGGATGCGTATTCGTGAAGGTGGACCACAACCGGAATATCAAAAGTTTTATATCTACAGGATTCTGGTTTCCTGTGAGCGCACATATGAACAGATTGACAGCAGAGTCTTCAACGATTGGCTGACATCCATCATCGATAGTGAGTTGACCCAGACCCCAGCGTTGCCCAATCAAGGTGATTTCACGATGGTTGATGGCATGGAAGTGGACATGAGGCCTGGTGAAGCCTCTTTTTGGACGGACCAAAGCCCGCTAGACACCCTGGATGTGAAGATTACGGTCAACACTGGTAAAAAGGTGTTCATCAATTGGGGCGATGGTAGGCAAGATCCAGTGGTGGCAGATGGTACTGAGAAAACCCTATCCCATGATTATGCTGACACTGTGAACTATCAGATTACCATCAGCGGTGAAGCTGACCAAATAACCACATTGGACCTTTCATCAGAGTCTGTGTTTGGGAATGTGAAAGATTTTGCAGATTTGACAGCCCTGACTGCTTTGACACTGAACAGCACCCTTGTGAGCTACCCTGCAACTGCAACCCTTGCTGATTGGACCGGATCAACAATCTTATTGCAGGATTGTGCTTTACCGGCTGCACAGGTGGATTTATTCCTGATTGACCTAGATTCTGATGTGACCGGGGCAGGTACTTTGAACATTGCAGGAACCAACGGAACCAGAACCAGCGCCAGTGATACCGCCAAAGCATCCTTGGTCACCAAGGGCTGGACAATTACAGTAAATGAATAGACACCCAAAAGCATTGGGGTTAGGGTTTCAGTCATGACTAGCCAAGAATTCGTTTATCTATCAAGTGCTGGACCGAAAAAGGCCAGCCCTAGATTTGGCACTTCTGTCTGGATTGGTGCGAGAAAAGGCCCAAAGGGGTACATCTTCAATGAGGATGAAGTGCATAGAATCCCAAGGCATGAATTCACGGCATATATCCGGGATTACAACAAAGCCCTGAACGCTGACAAGCGCGGTGGGGCTGACCTCAAAATCTGCAAAGAATCAGATTATGAGGCCTATCATAAGGCGCAAGAGGCCAAATCAGCCCAAGATGCCAAGAAGACCGTGAATCCTCCGAATCCAGAAGTTAAATCAAAATCAGATTATCAGGCATCGGAATCCAAAACAGTTAAAAAATCCGCCAAGGGCGGTAAGAACAAGTGAGGTAATCCATGGCGGTTCCTGTTGCGGTCGCTCCAAGTGTTTTAACCCCCGGTGTCTATTTGACCGTAGACCTATTGGCCGGAACATCCAGCCCGAGCACTGGCGTGCTTCGTGTTGCGCTGATGGCCCCGAAAAGTTCAGTTGGTGATTTAACCGTTGATACGGAAGTCAGGGCAGGAACGGGTGAAGCTTCTGCCAATACAGCCTTTGGTGTTGGGACGGTTGGCCACCTTGGTGCAAAGGGGATCTATTCGAAATTCCCGGCTGCACAAGTGGATTTCATCGCCCCAACTGCTGGGACTGGTACAGCAACCCTGGATTTGACCCTTTCAGGTGTGCCCACATCTGACAACATCATATCCCTGGATGTCATGGGACGTGAGTTTGAGGTTTCTTGGCCAGCGGCTGCAACAGCCGATGCAACCAAAACCGATGTGATTAACGCGATTCTTCAACGCACAGATGACTTGGCTTGCACTGCATCCAGTGGTGGGGTTGGCGTTGTAACCGTTGACTCCAAGGGCTTGGGCGGTGTTGGTGAAGACATATTGATCAAGGCTTCCATCAAAGAAGCGGTGTCTGGTACTGAGGCGATTGCTGGCGCTGCAACGCACACCCCATTGGCAGCTGTTACCACTGACCCTGATTTCACCACTGCACTGGCCAGCATCTCAGGACGGGAATATCACTACATCGTGACTTGTCTGTCCAATCAGGACATTGATGCCATTGGTGGAACGAATAACGCTGGCAGGGCTATCACCCACGTTGATTCTCTCAACACTGGTCTCAACTCGAAACTGCAACAGGTAATCGCCGGATATACCGGTTCCACGGTTGCAACCGCTGTTCTTTCTGCACTGGATGCTGATTCTTTTGGCAACTCAGAAAAAGCAGAAATGATTATGGCCATCAATGGACGTGGGTTGCCTGGTGAGTTGGCTGGCCGTGAGTGTGGTGGACGATTGGCAGCTATCAGCGTAGACCCAGCAGCCAACCGCATTGGTGAGTTGCTTGACGGATACGTTGGTTCCCATGATGAGATTGCTGATGACCCCACAGCATCTGAGAGTGAGGCTGGGCTAGGTGGTGGTGTTTCGCTGGTAGGCTTTACAGCCCAAGGCGCAGAACGTCTCATCAGGGCGGTCACTACTCACAGCCAGGATGATGCTGGTGGTGCAGATAGGCGATTGCTTGATACCCAGAACGTTGATGCTGAATACATTGTTGCCAGGGATATTCGGGATAATATCGCCCTTGAATTTCCACAGGCCAAGATAACCAAAGACAAAGCAGCTGGTGAAGATCCGCCCCCCCCCGGTGTAGTAGAAGAGAGAGACATCAAAGGATGGGTCACTTCCAGGCTGAGAAGCTGGGAAAAAGCCGGTGTTGTGGAAAAAGCAGCATTGGATGCTGCAATCCTTCCGGGTGGTGGTTTGATTGTTCAAGTCAATGCATCGGATGCAACGCAAGTGGATATTGTTCTACCAAAGAAAATCATTCAACCGCTGGCCAAATTCGGCATTGTCTCACAGCGTTTACCGAGCTAATTTTTAGGAGGTTGGTGTTATGGCTAACGGCGAAACAATTTACCCAAGGGGAAGTGTTGCTTTGGGTTCTGGTGATTTGATGGATGTTACGAACGTCAAAATCAGCATTGCAGACGGTTCAAAGCAAGTCCACACCATCAGACAAAAGGGTGCTGGTACTACCCAAGGCGTGGAAGAAACCAGCATCACCTTTGATGCTGTCATTGGTGAAGATGGTGAGGAAGCTGATTGGTTGGCGCTGGTGAAAAAGCATCTGGTGAAGCAACTCAGGCTTAAAATTCCAGGCAGAACCATCACTGCAAACGGCAAATTTTCAACAGTTGATTATGAGTTGCCAATTGATGATGCAATCAAGCTGTCTGTCACTTTCATCGGTCACACAACCGACTGATATAAAAATGCCCGGGTGTGTTCTTAGCACCCCGGGCCAGCCCATGAATCGGGAGACTTCATCATGGACAGTAAAACCCTAAAGTCAAAAGCTGACATTTTCAACCTTCCAGATGATTTATCTGGGCATGTTGCAGAACAATTAGTTGGAATGGAATGGGGCCAACTAGAGGTATTGGAACATGCAGGGTATCTTCTGTTTCCAGAGAAGATATTCAAACGCCAAAAAGATGGTGAATTCAAAGAGCAAAAGGTTTTGATTCGTGTTCCCCGTGAACATGAAATCAGAAAGGCCCGTGTTACATCCAGACGCATTGCCAAAGAAGCTGAGCTAGATTTGAAACTGGATGCTGACCTTGTAGAGAACATTGAGGATATGTGCCTTTTGTCGATTGCCATTAGGAATGTAGACCCACCACATGAACCTTGGGAACCAAATTCAAAGGTATTAGAAAAGCAATACGATACAGGTTCATTGGCTCAGATATATTCTAAGGTCGATGCATACAGGCAACTGATAAATCCACAGCCTGATTCAATCTCACAAGATGAAATGCTTGCTTTAATTTCTGCGATCTCAAAGGAGAGATCGATTGTCCCTTTGCTCGCATACGGGCCGGAATCGCAGACTGGCTTCATAGTTACTATGGCCAGCCATCTTGCGAGCTTGATGGAATCCAAGTAATCATGGGTTTGGTCCGGGCCCTTGACAGTGGTGTAATCAGTTTAGAGCGATTTTTGGAGTTGTTCCAAGGGGCTGACCTTGCCCCACTAGATTCAATATGGGATAATATTTTAGACCGTGTATCAAGGTCTAAGAGGTAGCATCCCATGGCCACTAGAGAAGCATCACTAAAACTTACACTTCGAAGTGGTAGCTTCCAATCACAATTTGGCAAAGTTGAACGGAATGTTGCTGCATCTGGAAAAAGGATGGGGTCAGCGCTTCGTGTTGGTATCTCACGTGGATTGGGTGCAGCCGGAAGATCATTACAGAACTTTGGTGGAAAGCTAAAGGGCCACATCCGCACGGCTGCCACTATCGGTGGTGCTCTGACTTTCGGCAAACTCATCAAAGATGCTGTCACCATGCAGACCCAATACCGGAACATTGCCTTCACAATCAAAAAGTTGCCCGGTGGGATGATGGATTGGCAGGATGTGAATAAGCTGGTTGCCAATACAGCAGAAGACACAGCCCAAAGCACACAGGACTTGGCCACATCGTTTCACAGTCTATTGCAGGCAACCGGTGATTTGGAATTTGCATCTGGATCATTGGATGAAATCGGCACTGCCGCCACTGGCAGTGGTGAGAAGATTGAACACGTGACAACAGCAGCCGAATTGCTGAAAAGAAAATTTGGCTTGGCAGCTGATGACATGAAGGGTGGGTTGACCACCTTTATTGAGTTGACCGGTTCTGGTGGTAAATCATTAGAGGAATTGACCGGGCGGTTTGCGGTGATGGCTGGTAAAGCCAGGGGTGCTGGCCTCGAAGGTGTTGACGGGCTTGGGCAGTTGCTTGGTGTCTTAAAGTTGCTGGATGATTCCATTGGTGAAAAAGCTGACCCTGGCTTGAAACTGATGTTTGATACATTGCGAAAAGGTTCATCCCAATTCAAGAAATTGGAAAAAGACGCCAACATGAAGTTCGATCCAGACGCAACTGCATTGGAGAAGATTAGGGATCTTCTCACCACTGTCAAAGGCAGGGCTGCTGCTGAGTTGGTATTTACGGCAGATGCACGGGATGTGTTTGATACATTGGCCAAGCCTTTTGATCTTGCGATGAAAGAAGCACAAGAAAAGGGGTTGAAGAGAACCGATGCAGTAGACAAGGCACTAGAGGCTTTTGACAAAAACATCCAAGGTGCAAGTCAGACCACAATGACTTGGAAAGATATTCAGAAGTCCGCCAACGATAAGATGAAAGAAGACCCATCAATTCAATTGAGAATGGCAATCAACAAAGTTGAGAAAGCTTTTCAGCAACCCAAGATGATTGAGGCAATTGAGACGTTGGCAAAACATCTGCCTGCAATCGCTGAGAAATTTGCTGACTTGTTCAATTGGATCATGACCAATCCTTGGAAAGCCGTTGGTGCTGCTGTTGGTGGAAAGGCTGCATTGGGCGTTGGTGGTTCTTTGCTTACCGGTGCAGTTGCCAAGGCTGCATTGGGTGGTGCTGGGGCTGCTGGCGCTGGTGCAGCTGGCGCTGGCGCTGCTGGTGGGGCTGGGGCATTGGGTGCTGGTGCAGCATTGCCTGTTTTGGCAGCTGGTGCGGCTGGTGCGATTGCAGGAACTGCATTGCATAAATTCGTTTTAGACCCAACAGCAAAGGAAGGGTTTGCCAGCATTGAACAAGCTGGGGATTTGATGCTGGATGCATCTAGGATTGCCAGCACGGGAACACACAAAGAAAAACTAGAAGCCTTGGCAGCAATCAGGGCCAAAAGGCAGCAGGTGACATCTGGCAGAATGGGTGGGATGAATGAGTTTTTTGGTGGGTTTGCTTCTTTGCTTTCAGGTGGTGATGTCAAAAGTCCAGAAGCTATGATCAAGGAAACCAAAGCAGGGCTGACAAGTTCAGAAGACAAACTAATTGCTTCCATGGACAGACAAGTTGAGAAGCAGATACAGCAGGCCAAAAACTTTGAATCTTTGGAGACTGCAACCATTGCAGTAACCGATGCCTTTAAATTTGTATCAAGATCATTCCCAGCCAGCAGCCCAGGCGGACCACCCCCCACCACAGGTGGTCCAAGGGGAACATCCAAGCTTTCCCAAAATCCAGGGGCAGAACCGGCCAAGGGGTAACAGATGGCTTTAGAAACAATTGAAGGCCGGAAACTAGCAACCGATGCAACCGGTGATACAGATACCTCATTTGAAGATTTGCCAGTTGCCAGTTGGACAGCTGATGGGCGTGTTCAACTAGCCTTTCCAGTAACAAACATCACTGAGACTGGTGGCAATCGAATTGTTGAAAGGGAAAGACCTTTTCGTGATGGGGCCAAGTTAGACGATACGGGAAACAAGGCCAAACGGTGGTCAATGACTGCCATCTTCAACAATAGCCTAGAAGACCAATCTGTTGAAGGTGATGGTGAGACGTCTGAATTGGGTGAACCGGGAATCAAAGCAATCAATGGTGATAGGGCACTATACCCAGAAGTATTGAACCTGATGATTGATTCATTCGATGTTCACAACACGGGTGATTTGGTTGTTCCCACAAGGGGCAAAGTCAGAGCTAGGTTAGAGAGTTACACCAGAAGAGAAGCCACATCAGAATACAACACTGCAATTGTTGATTTGGTTTTTGTTCAGGACAATGAAGATGATGTCACTGGTTCTAGTTTCAGCGCACCAACGGCAAACTCAAACGCAACAATGCTATCTGAAACAACCAGCTTTTCAGCTGACTCAAATGGGATGGACAGCGCCAGCCTGCAAGACTTGAAAGAATTTTTGAACAACCTCGAAGGGCTGGCAAATTATCCGGGTGATATAATGAACGATCTGCAACAGCAGGCCAACATCATCAACGGTGCACACAAAAGAGTCATTGATACTTTTTCAAAGCGAAACAGGGAAGGCAGGGATATTCTTTTAGACCCTGAATCATCTGTGACCCAGCGCAAGATTGAGAAGTCAAAAGAACTGGCGATGAAGTCCACCTTTGCACCAAGGCGAGGCAGGCCACCACTTCAATCTTTGGTGTTTAACAAGCAGCAATCAATATTTTCAATCGCTGCAATATTGGGTCAATCAGCAGAGGATTTGATGGAAGCCAACAGCGGTAACATTGAAAACATGTTGGCCATCCCCCCCGGAACTATCGTGAAGGTTCATGTGACAAATGGCTAATAGAAGAGGGCCAGATGAGCTAAAGATTGAGGTGATTGGGAAAAAGGGAAGCCTTGGAACCTTTGATAGTTTCACCAGCTTTGAAGTCACCACTGACATCACTTCACCCTTTGAGGCATCTTTTGAAGTTGGTGATGATGGTTCTTTTGTCAGTCTCCAAGATGTTATCTCCCACGGTACTGAATACAAGGTGACTGTGAACGGATTGCAACGGATGAAGGGAAGAGTTGAAATCAACGATATTCCTTTTGATGCAACCGGTGGTGCGGTTATTCGGTTTTCAGTGAGAACCAAGTTGGCAGATGCTCAGTATGCAAGCGCATCCCCCAATATCAAAGTGGCATCAACTAGTATAAAAGATTTTATATTAAAGCTGTATGAACCGTTGGGATATGCAGAATCAGACTTTAGCTTTGACCCTGCTGCATCCAGGGATTTGATGACTGGTAAAAGCACGTCTGGAAAGGGTGCACCAACTAGGGTGGACCTTGAACCAATCAAGGCAGAACAAGCCAAAATAAACCCACCTGAATCAATCTACTCAGCAGCAGATAGGCATCTTAGAAGACATGGTTTGATGCACTGGGATGCACCAGACGGGAAGATTGTTGTCAGTTATCCCAATGACACCCAAGATCCGTTGTATCATTTCAGGATGAATCTAGGGGCCAACGGTAGAAACAACAATGTTCTAAGGGCTACCAAGACAGCTGATTATTCACAGGTTCCTAGTCAGATTGCAGTGTTTGGCGTTGGTGGCAAACGGAACTTTGCAAAGTCTAGGGTATCGGCTGCTGTTCGTGATTCTGATGTTGTGGCAGCTGGCATGTATCGCCCGGTCAATATCTTGGCAGAAGCAATCAAGACTCGCGAGTTGGCCAACGCTGCTGTGAATCGAGAGATGAGCGCCAGACGCAAACGAAAAGACGCATATGAGATTGAGGTTGATGGGTTGAGCTATTGGCTCAACGGTGAACGTGTTCCTTTCGGCGTTGATACGGTTGCAGAAATACAATCAGACGTAGCAGGTGGAAACTTGGGGGCCTATTATCTGCACAGGGTAACGATGAAGCGAGACACTGGCTCTGCTGACACAACCTTTCTATCCCTGCTGGCCAGGGATCTGTGGAAGCTTAGTTGATGGAAGGTCTAGGTTCACAAACGCAT
>Ga0255049_10000185_pt1 | contig 37845 bp, 34 predicted proteins | sample JV7_2_3_MG_FD_183615 | JGI IMG/M metagenome (GOLD analysis project Ga0255049, IMG submission 183615) | Seawater microbial communities from Jervis Inlet, British Columbia, Canada - JV7_2_3 | ecosystem: Environmental > Aquatic > Marine > Inlet | place: Canada: British Columbia | collected 2016-10-06 | reverse complement strand
TACGTATCGATCTTTTGAAAAGAACTCAGGATGTTCCCTGGGTGATCAAGAGCACGATGACTATGATTTGGGCGACGTCCCCGACGACCATGCCCACCATCCCGACACCAAGGAATGAGACCTGAACATGGATGAAACAATAACACCGAGGCGATGGGCGTGGCTCGTACTTTTTACGTCGTCGACCACCTTGATTTGTTGTGCGCTGCCGATCTTGCTGGTCTCTTTGGGTCTAGGCGCCGCATCGGCCTCAATGTTCGCAAATTTCCCGTTTCTAGTAACGTTGGCGAAGTATAAAGTGTGGATATTCGCAGCCAGCGGCGCGGTATTCGCGTTGACTGCCTGGCTACTATTCCGCTCCGGAAGGACGTGCCCGGCCGACCCGAAATTAGCCGAACAGTGTGAAAAAGCACATCGGTGGAATACGCGGTTTTTTTGGGTGTCGGCCGCGATTTGGATCGTTGGATTCGCAACGGCTTATTTAGCGCTGCCGGTATATCTTTGGCTAGACGGCACATAGAGAGGTCAATCGAGCCATCGACTTAGACGTTGTGTGTTGGGGTTTCCGTCTTTTAGCAACTTTATCTTTCAAAGTGGCGGCAAATGACAACTATGTTGCCGCCGGGTCAAGTAATGGACGACCGAATCGTGAGATATACAATTCGTGTTAGTCGCGATTCGAGAACCGCTGCCTCACTCTTTACAGACGGCGTCTTTTAATGGGATGGAGTGCTCCCACCTCGATGCTATCGTCGTGCTTCAGTCACTTGGATAAGCGCGATGGACATAAAATACCTAGGCATCGATCTCGCAAAGAACGTTTTTCAACTCTGCGGGATGTCTCGCGGCGGTGCCGTCGTGTTGTCAAAACGCTTACGTCGAAAACAGTTGCTGACATTCATCGCCAATGTACCGCAGTGTATGATCGGCATTGAGGCATGTGGTGGCGCACATTATTGGCATCGGCAGTTTGAATCGCTTGGCCATACAGTGAAGATCATCAGCCCGCAGTTCGTCAAGCCGTTTGTCAAAGGTCAGAAGAACGACGGCAACGACGCTGAGGCCATCGCCATTGCGATGCAACAGCCAACGATGCGCTTTGTGCCGCCGCGATCTGAGGAGCAGCAGGACATGCAGTCGCTGCACCGAGCGCGGCAACGACTGGTCAATTGTCGTTCAGCGGCTGCGTGCCAGATACGTGGCTTGCTGCTCGAACGCGGAGTAACCATTGGCGTTAGCATCACCACGCTTCGTCGGGCAGTGCCGGAGATCCTCGAGGATGCTGAGAACGGTCTCACCCCGTCGCTAAGAGCCACTGTGTATGAGCTGTATTCATTCATTTGCGATCTCGATGATCGCATCAAGTACTTTGACCGCGAGATCGAAGTTGTCTTTCGCCACTCATCGGCTTGCCAACGAATCGCTGCAATACCGGGTGTCGGGCCAAAAACGGCAACCGCGATCGTCGCGGCTGCCGGCAATGGGGCCGAGTTCAGGAACGGCCGTCACTTCGCCGCCTGGCTGGGCCTGGTGCCCCGACAATACTCGAGCGGTGATCGACAGGTGCTACTCGGCATTACCAAACGCGGCGACCGTCACCTGCGAACGCTACTCGTACACGGTGCGCGGGCCGTCGTTCGCACCGCACCGCGAAAGACAGATCGGCACAGCCAGTGGGTGAACGATCTACACGAGCGACGTGGTGCCAATAAGACTGCCCTGGCGGTCGCCAACAAGAATGCACGCATTATCTGGGCCGTGCTTTCATCCGGTGAACCCTATCGCGCCGCGGCGTAACCTACCTGCCTTACGAGTTGCTGAGTGATATGAAATGACGACCGGTCGGACCGGTACGGGCTGAACCTGATCTTTACGTTGGCCTTTGAGGCCGTTCTTTTGTTGAGGCGTTCGTACGCGGATTACCCATTTGGGCGCTGCTCACTGAGCTGACGCCGGATAGATGTACGCAACCGACAAGGCGCACTTTAATATCACTTGCAAAACGGGAGCACTCCATAGATGTAAAGAGTGCCGCCGACCCGCATTAGCGTTTTCGTGATTTTCAGGAGTAGCTTCGGCCGACGACCAAGCGGCAAGATGTAAAGAGTAAGCAGCAACAGTGGACAAACGATTTTCTGGTGTTGGCCGATCGAATTCGCGCGATGCAAGAGGTGCAGTAGAGGTACAGTTGTGAGATTTCGCCAAAGTGCTCTAACGTGTCTAAGCGTTTGTTACGCATTACTTTTTCGGCAATTTGTCTGACAGCCAGCGTTTCTTAGAATTTTCTTAAGTTTCCGCAACTTACTGTTTTACAAGCGAACTGAAAATCCGCGTGTCGGTGGTTCGATTCCGCCCCTGGCCACCAATCTTTTCAAATACTTACAAAATCGCCGATTGGCAGCCTACCCATTTTGGATGAGTTTTGCATGAGTTTGCGGGACCTCAACTGATGTTCAATCGTCGCAAAACCACTAACTCAGGCTTGTTACCGTTTCTTTCGCACACTTTGTTGGCTGCTTCAATGAGCTTGGTGAGCTCGGCTGCCGAGTAGTGTGTAGTCATTCGTCCGGAACGGTGTCCCAACAAGTCCTGTCGGTCAGCACCGTGGCATACCGCTGTTCGCGGAGTTGCATGCGCTCGCTGATGATTTTATAGCCGACGTAGTACTTGAAGATATTACTGACGTACGTCACTGTCTCGCGTCCAATCCGGCGGGCGGCGAATATCTCGACGTTGTTGAACCAGAGATTCGGATCGTAACCATTCGCCTCCGCCTCACGACGCAGCCGGGCTACTTTGGTTGGGCCGGCGTTGTATGCGGCGAGACTTAGTAGCCACTGGTTCAAATCGTCCATTTCCCCGCCGCCGAAAAAGCGGTCCGCAAGGTATCGCATGTACTTCGCACCTGCGTGCACGTTGTTGTCGATCGTGCTGATATCATTGATACCCACGTTTGGGTCTGCCGCCGTCGTCGGCTTGATCTGCATAATGCCGACGGCGCCCGCGGTGCTACGAATGTCCTGACGGAATCCCGATTCCTGGTTTGCCTGTGCGGCCAGCATCAGCCAGTCGAAATCGTACGTAGCGCCATAGGTACGAAACAGGTCTGCAACCGCCTGTGTCTGTTCGCTTTGTTGAGCCGTTCGTATGCATCGAAGATGCTTGGCGTCATCGAGATGCTGATTGAATGTTGCGTTCCCGATCAACGTTCCCTTGCCATACTCGCGCAGGAATTCGTCGAGCACTTCGTTCAGGACCGGGCTGTCCTTGCGCGTCGCCCACGCGATGGCGCCACCGCGGTTGATTACGAGATCGTCGTGCACGACGATTTCCGGAAATACGTCCGCCCAGAATCTCGCCTTGTAACTGTCCATCACCGTGATGGACAACAGGCCGGAATTGAGCACATCAAGAATGTCCTCGCCTTCGAACAATTCGTCGGCCGCAACGAAGCGCGGTGGCTCGAGTCCCCGCGCTGACATCGACTTTGCGAGCCGTTGCAAGTGCTCGTAATAGCTGCTCGAAAACCGGACAAAAATTTCCTGCCCGGCCAGCGCGTCGAGGGAATCAAGTTCGGGCGCGTCCCGCCCCGTAACGACGACCTCGTCGATATCGGTCAACAACGGCCGGCTAAAACGGAGCTGTTTCAGCCGTTCCTCGGTAATCGTCAGATCCGACGCGACGAAGTCGGCGTGGCCCGCAAAGAGTGCCGGCAGCAGTTCGTCCCTGCCCACGGGAATAACGACGACATAGATCTTGATATTGCGGCGACCGAGTTGCTCGTTGATGTGCGCCTCGAAGCGCTGCACGAGTTCGTAAACGGCCCCTCGCGGTCGGCCCTGATCGTAATAGAACTGATACCCGCCATACGGTACGGCAACCCTGATCACGCGCCGTTCGACCATCTGCCCATAGTCGCCGACCCAGGGCTGCCAGATGATGGAAATGTGCAGGGGGAGCAGTTCACCCGTTGATGGATTCAAGGGAGGCTGGCGGGCCAGGGCGGCATCGCTTTCGGGATCCGTCGCTTGAGTGCGATCGCGCTCCGGCTCGACCGACCGATCGTTATTGCATGAGACAAGCGTGGCAATCAGTGTGACCGCCGACGCGATGAGAATGAGCTTACGGCCCATCGGTGTGCCTTCCCTGTTAGCGAGTCAGGCTATTTTACTCACCAGCGGTCCATTCGTCAGATCCTCTCATGGCGGCCGCTCAACCGTAGGATAGAAATCTGCCGCGATATGTCCTAGCAATGACGATCCCGAAGTGACGCCGTACATTACGGTCACGCACGGCTGCTGAGACACCTGGCTGGTGTATGCCTTGCAAGCAAAAGCGCCGTGGAATGTGGTGTTGTTTATGACTAATAGGCTGACCGCATAAGGACGTCGCGACAGATCCTGACCGTAAGCGCTAATATCAATGGCGTTCGTATGGATGTTCGAGCTAGCTTGGTGTCCATCTGCGTCGATCGCGTAAATGAGTTCGCAGTCCTTCAGCGCGCCGATGTATTCAGCCAGCAACCGATCAAGCCTGTCACGGTTGAACCATACCCTGAAAGACCGTTTCGCAATTACACGCAGCTGGCCGTTGACGCGCTGGCTCAGCACGTCGCAGTCTGGTTCGAAGGATTCCTCGACGGAGTTGAGCATTGTTGCCTCCATGATTTCCGAATGGCGTGCCGAAACGAGTTGCCTGTGAGTGTGGTCACTGCGATGAGGATGATGCAGAATTTGTGCCAGTAGCGGCACTTTCAATAAGCGACTGTAGGCAAAAGGTTTTCTTGAATTCACTCACAGGAAAGTTGTGGTCCGGTGCACGATTCGGGTGCAATTCAACGATTTCCTGCACGATTCTTGTGCAAGAAATGGTCCCGATCGCGACTGTAACGCTATCTCGGTTCATTGGAGTAGTCATGGTTTCCGGATATATTCGCGAAGGTCAACCATAGAGTTCGAACGTGAAAGTGCCCACATTGGTGCCCAATCCATGATCACCTGCTGTCACTCAAGACCATCTACTGGGTCGCAAATCCGACGCGCTACGTGCTCTCGGGTTACCTTGGATTACATAGGACAGTGAATTCTGTTCACTGAAAATCCGCGTGTCGGTGGTTCAACCGAGCCGCTTTGCGGCGACAGACGCACGCAGTGCGAGCTGGCCTAGCCAGCGATCCATTGATTCAGATCGGCTAAGACCGATCTTCACCCTTCGGGTTTATGCCCTCCGGGTGCAGCTTCGCTGTCCTGATTCGCTTCGCGAATCGGTCTCACGCTACGCGCAGCCGCCGCCAGCAGTACCCGGGAATACACTTTGTGCATCGGTAGAAGCACGCGATATGTGAGACCGGGCTTACCCGCGTGTTCTCCCGCTTGCCGCCTGGCAATAACCGCAGAACCAAAATAGAGCCGCGTGTGATCGCCATCGACTGGCTCCACCATGAACCACGATCGTGTCTGTCCACGAAAGTCAGTCATCAATAATTGATTCTCCGCCCGATCTTCCACGCCCCATGCGGCGAAGTCGTCCCTTGTGCCGGCCGCGACCTGGCTGGCCGCTTCGTCCGTCGACGGTTTCGACACGAGCCATTTGAGAACAAGGCGCTCCAGCCTGAAGACAAAGCCGGTGTAAAAGGCATAGACGAGTTGCTCGAGCGTCACGGCTGTTCCGACATCCGACGAAAAACAATCGGTGTAGTGTTGTCCTTTGGCGTAGCGCGCCAGCAGTGCCTCCTCGGGCAGGTCACGGGGTATTACAGCGGTTCGAGGCTTTGTCATCGGCGCTTCAACCTGGAAGGGTACTAAACTCACGCAGCCAAGCTGGGCGGCGCGCTATATACTGCGTTTTTCATTATTACCCCAGGACAGCCCATGAAGCGCATTCTAGCCGTTCTTGGGCTCCTGGTATTTATTGCCTTGGCCTACGTGTATTGGGCTCTGCCCGGCAAGGTCGAGGCCTCGATGAATGTCGTCTTGCCGCATGCACCGTATGCGATCAGCGAAGAGGCCCGGCGCCTGCATGGCACACTGTTCGTGGCCGACTTGCACGCCGACACGTTGCTCTGGAAGCGAGACCTGACAAATCAGTCGTCGATCGGGCATATCGATATGCCACGGCTTCGAATGGGTAATGTCGCGCTGCAGGTATTCAGCGCCACTACCAAGAGCCCGAAGGGCCAGAACCTTTCCCGCAACGAATCCGACTCCGATCAGATCACCTTGCTGGCCATTGCGTCCTTCTGGCCGCCGCGCACCTGGTTCAGCCTGTATGAACGTGCAAGCTATCAGCTGGAAAAACTCCATGCACTAGCCGACGAATCCGAGCTGGTACTTATAAAGAATAAACAAGATGTCGAGCGCCTCGCTGACATGCGTAAAAGGGGTGAGAAAGCGATCGGCGGTGTGTACCTCATCGAGGGCGCACATCCGCTGGAGGGAGATATCCAGAATCTCGACCGGCTGTTTGACCAGGGTCTGCGCATCGCTGGGTTGACGCACTTCTTCGACAACGAGCTCGGCGGCTCCCTGCACGGTACCAGCGGCTCGGGCTTGACCGAATTTGGCAAACAGGTGATCAGGCGAGCGAACGCAATGGGGATGATCATTGATGTCGCCCATGCGTCTCCGGCAATGGTTGAAGATGTGCTCACGCTTTCCACTCGCCCCATCGTTCTGTCGCATGGAGGTCTGAGAGGTGCCTGTGACACCAAAAGAAACCAGTCCGACGAACTGATGCAGCGTCTCGCGGCGAACGGAGGCCTGATTGGCATCGGCTACTGGGGCGCGGCGGTTTGTGATGTGAGCCCGGCGGGTATCGTCAAAACCATTCGCTATGCCATCGATTTGTTAGGCGTCGATCATGTTGCCCTCGGCTCCGACTATGACGGCACCGTCACTGTGCCGATGGACACCAGCGAGCTGGCCATCCTTACCGACACTATGCTTATAGCGGGATTCTCGGAAGAAGAGATTCGCAAGGTGATGGGCGATAACGTGAAGCGATTCCTGCTCGAACAGTTGCCTCAGATGTAGCGTCGCGCGGATCCAAAAATCGCAGAATTCGCCATAGAAAAATTGCGTCGATGCTGATGTCTGTCCCGCCATTTGTGAGTAACAAGCAGCGGCAGTCGCAAGTACGGAATGCCGCTCCTTAGGTATTTCTGACGATTGCGGCCGCCCCACTGAACGACTATACGTAATAGAAACGGCCCCTTACCACAACTGAGACACCAGCAAACAGGTCAGCAGAATGCAAATCGAACGAATTCGGACCCAAATTGAAGAAGGCAAAATTATCGAGCAGCAGTCAGGCGTACTGCATCGGGCGGTCGTTAATCTGGCGAAGCTTAACGGCGTCCGCGTTACCGGGCTGCAAGTGAAGAAGATAATCGACTTCGTTACTGAATATATTGAACATGCGCCAGCGCTGATGATGATCATTGAAGAAACAGCGGCAATGAGCGGCGCACAGCCCGACGTCCAACCAATCCTCGATGTCACCGAAGACTATTTTCTGGCGCCCGATGACATTATTCCCGACCATTATGGTCTGGTCGGATTGCTGGATGATGCGTATCTGACTCACATGCTTATGGAAGCGATCTCGGACAGGTTCAAGTTGCAAACCGGCAAATCATTGTTGCCAATAGACGCGCACGAGACAAACACGTTCATCAGAAGGCTGATCGGAGAACCGTTTGTCAGCATTCTCAATGAGCACGTTGCGACGACGCTTGATGGCCTAGGCGAGAAACAAAACATCAATCAGATATTGGTCGCACTGGCTCAAATGAATTTGTCTTCAGTTCCAGAACTGATATGGGGAAACGCGCCCGTAACTGAGATTATCGGCGCACGTATTTAGGCGATAGGTAAATTTCGAGGCGTGCAAGAACCTTTTCAGGCTTTTTCGCCACAATGAACATGGGTTTACCGAGTCCGATTCGGTACCTAGTACCGCGCAGTGGTGCCCACTTTGGTGCCCAAACCAGGATCACCTACCGTCACTCTAGAGCATCTACCGAGTCAGCAAATCGAAGCAATACGTGCTCTTGGGTTATCTCAGGTTACGTAGGGTTGCGAAAACTGTTCACTGAAAATCCGCGTGTCGGTGGTTTAACCGAGGCGCGCAGCGCCGACAGACGCACGCAGTGCGCCCGAAGGGCGAGCGCAGCGAGTCCATTCTGCCCCTGGCCACCAATTCCCTATAGATCACTGTCCAACCGTCGCTCGTCTTAATTCGTTCGGCGTGCAACCAAAATGGCGCTGAAATGCCCGGCTCAGCGTTCGTGCTGATGCGAATCCCGTGGCATCGGCAATTTGTTCGAACGGCGTGGCAGAGTACTTCACCAGGCTATGTGCTTTCATAATGCGCCAGTCCGCGATGTAGGCCATTGGGGGAACGCCGATGACCTCCTGAAAGCGTCGAACCAATGTCGCTCGTGACATGCCAACCCGTTCACCGAGCGACTTGAGCGTCCAGTTGAATTCAGGCTCCTGATGAATCAGCGCAAGGGCGCGATACACGCGCCGATCACGAAGCGCAGCAAGAAAGCCGGTCGTGCCTTCATTCTCGTGAACGTAGTGATTGAGAAGTTGCAGAAACAGTACTTCGGTCAGTCGGTCAGTAATGCGGCTGAAACGATCCTGATTGCCCTGCATTTCGGCGTCTATCAGCTTTACGACCGACCAGATAGGCCCGGCCGACTCGAGCATTGAAAAGTGCATCATCTCCGGCAACGCGTCGAGTATCGGGTGCGATGCCCCCTGATCGAAATTGACCAACCCGCACATCAGGCGATTGGTTATTTCCCCTTTTTGAAAAAGCGGGTTCCCGAGTTCACAGGCCTCACCCGCGCTGGCACTTGGGACTAATTGGCGACCCGGCTTGTCAGCGATCCAGTGGGAGGTTCCGTTCGGCAGCATGATGATGTCCGCATTTTCCGCCTTTACAGCTTCATGGCCGTCGGAGCCCACAAAACACTCTCCGGACAGCACGATATGGAAGCGCGGGATTCCCGTTTCTGGCAGGGACATGCCCCAGGGGGCGGCCAGGTCGGAACGAAAAAAAAGAGATCCTCGGAAACGCAGGGTTTCCAGGATGTCCCCAAGCACGTCAAATTCCGGCCCCTGATTGAGTCGCTCAGGCACTCGATTGATCCCTTTGGATACCTGGACTCAAGGTGTGATCTCCTATTATTGGTAGCACTAGAAATCGCGCTCCAGTTGGCGCGCGAAGTGCAAACGGGAGATTCAAGATGTTCAAGAGCATGACCACATTATCCGCAGTTTCCAGGGCTGTAGCTGGGCTAATACTATCAGTCGTTGCAGCGAGTGCCGTGGCTGAGGAGTACTTCACGATCGAAGATGGCCAGTTGCAACGCCCAACCGGGTTTCGCGAGTGGGTGTACGTCGGCACGCCGGTGACACCCAATGATCTCAACGACGGTAAGGCTGCTTTTCCCGAGCATCACAATGTCTATATTGATCCGGAGAGCTGGGCACATTGGAAAAAGACCGGAGAGTTTCGTGAGGGCACCATTCTCATGAAGGAGCTGGTCAGCGTTGGTTCGAAAGCCGCCGTGAGTGGCAATGGCTATTTCCAGGGAGACTTCATCGGTCTGGAAGCCACGATCAAGAGCAAGAAGCATTTTCCGGATGAGCCTGGCAACTGGGCCTACTACAGTTTCTCTACGCCAGACCATAAGACGCTGGCGACAGAGGCCACAGCATTTCCGGCAGCGTCATGCAACGGCTGTCACGCTGGCGCCGCGGCCGATGACTGGGTTTTCACCCAGTACTACCCGGTGTTACGTGCAGGAAGAGCAGCGGGCGAAGAAGGCACGGGCGGCAAGCGCTCTGATCTGTCCGAGGAGAAGTAATCATGCGCCAAATCCGACTCATTGGTATTGGCGCCGCGTCGGTGATCATCGCAGGAATGTCGCTATCGGCCATTTCGGCAATAGCGGCAGACGAAGGTTTTTCACCGTACGTGGATGAGCAGGGAAATATCAGTTTTCCGGACGGGTTTCGCTCCTTCATGGTGCACCTGGGGTCCTGGTTCGTGCCTGAAGGCGGTGCAAGCGGTTTCCACGACGTGTACACCGAGAAGGAAAGTGTGGAGGCGTATCGCGAGACCGGCAAGTTCCCGGACGGTGCCACAATCGTCAAGGAGCTACGGGCCTCTGATGCAGGCACTTACACCACGGGCACGAACGTCAGCTACGCAACCGACGGGCTCAAGCAATGGTTCGTGATGATCAAGGACGAGCAAGGACGCTTCGCGGACAATCCTGTCTGGGGCGATGGTTGGGGTTGGGCGCTCTACAAGCCCGACGATAGAGGGACGAATGTCGCTTCCGACTACAAGAACGACTGTCTGGGCTGCCACGTTCCGGCCAAGGCCAACGACTGGGTGTATACAGAGGCTTATCCGACTTTAAGTAAGGAGTAGCAGTAAGGAGTAGCCGTAACACAACTGACGGCAGACCGTTATTAAGGAGCAATAGCAATGAATACGATAAAGGAAAAATTTATTCGAGAGGATCTGCGATCGCGTCTCACGCCAGAGCAGTATCGCATTACACAGCAAAAGGGCACCGAACCCGCCTTCTCGGGCGAATATGTCGATTGTAAAGACGATGGCACGTACTCCTGCGTCGTGTGTTCGAACCCACTGTTTCGTTCCGACACGAAGTACGACTCAGGTTCCGGATGGCCGAGTTTTTGGCTACCGCTGGCCGGAGACAAGGTGCGCACGCACCTGGACGAGAGCCACGGGATGCGCCGCGAGGAAGTTCTGTGTGCCAATTGCGATGCACATCTCGGCCATGTTTTCCTCGATGGACCGCAGCCAAGCGGGAATCGATACTGCATCAACTCTGCGTCATTGGATTTCGCGGCGGCCGAAGAGTGTGATGGCCGTGATGCGGTGTCTGCGGCCGGAGATTCATAATGCATGCAGTTGTCCCTGAATTGCAGGAACGACGAACTCCAATGCCGGTTCCGGAAAGCCACTTTGTCAATGGCATGGAGCTGAAACCACCGTTTCCGGCCGGACTTGAATCGGCCGTTTTCGGAATGGGTTGCTTTTGGGGTGCTGAGAAACGCTTTTGGGAACTCGAGGGTGTCTACGCCACGGCGGTAGGGTACGCGGGCGGGAGTTTGGTGCACCCTACCTATAGAGAAGTGTGTGGTGGAGACACCGGACATGCCGAGGCCATACTCGTGGTTTACGATCCAGCTGTGATCAGCTATGAAGAATTGCTCAGGTCCTTCTGGGAAGGACACAATCCCACGCAAGGATTTCGGCGGGGCTACGATATCGGTTCGCAATATCGCTCGGTCATCATCGCATCCACTGATGCACAGCTCAGGAAAGCGCAAGCGTCGCGGATACGCCGTGAAGAGCAACTGTCGTTGGCCGGCCATGATCGGATTACCACGGAGATCGAATTTGCGTCGCCTTTCTATTACGCCGAAGAGAAGCATCAGCAGTATCTTGCCAAGTACCAAGGCGGATAGCGTACATCTCAGCTTACGTGCCCACTTTGGTGCCTAACCCAGGATCACCTACCGTTACTCAAGAGCATCTACCGAGTCAGGAAATCGAGTCCATTGACTCGGATCGCCTTTGGGCGATCCTCACCCTAAAGGGCGGCTTCGCCGTCGTGATCCGCTTCGCGGATCGCTCCGCCCCTGGCCACCACACCTTTTTCCTTGCACTTGTTGCATCAAGTGACGTTGACTTCGAGCGCTGATCGAATGCGATGAGCTGTTGACTCGTCAGATGTCGCCGTACATCTGATCCGGCGTCAGCACATCGGGAAAACGCTCCCTCAGGGCGCAGCGCGACTTATAGCAAAGGTGGCAGTGATCAGCGTAACCGACCTCGTGGGCAAGCTCATATTGGCGGATGATCTCGGCCGGGCCGCCGACGAGCAAGGGCCCGACGATCGGGTGACTGTCAGGGTCGTACTCGCTCATGATTTCTACAAGCGGGCGCTTGAGGAGGTTGCCGATCGATATGCCTTGGCAGATGTGCAGGTTGCCGAAAGGGTCTACGTGCAAGCGCTCCGGTTTTCGCAAATCCTCCCACGGGCATACCGTGAATTGCTCCCACGGCTTTGCTTCGACAAGTGATGAGAGGTTGTCCGCTGCGCGACCCCGGTACAGCACTGCTGATTCACCCGCCGGTAGTTGACCGACCGCAGCAGGCACGTCGCAAACGCCGGGCGCGGCGACGCTGATGAAATCGACCGGCATATTGAGCCGCTTGGCAACACGGCGCGCGATGTCGGCCTGGTTTACGCCTTCATCACTGCCGTGATATGTGTCGTTGCTTATGGATAGATCATCGACCGAACCGGCAAGTGGCCGTAACCACTCCAGGGCATCGGCGTCTGTAGTTGCCCAGTAGGCGTTGGTAACGATGCCGACCTTGTAACCGCGTTCCTTGGCCAGGCGAATGCCTGTGCGCAGCATCGCGAAATAAAGAAACGCTTCACCGCCCTCGAAGTAGATCCATTCGATAGTGCCCAACGCCTCGGCCTCGCCGAGGATTTGCTCGATGGATTCGACCGTCATGGTGCCGGTCTGCGACGAGCGGCCCCAGACAAAGCAGTGGTCGCACGCGTAGTTGCACTCATAGGTCAGCAATAAGTGCAGCCCCGACAGCGGCATTGGCAGCGTCTTGATAGCGGGGTCGGCAGCCATATTGATAACTATAGCGCAACGACAGATCGGGACACCCATACATACCTACTATGGTGCCCACCTTGGTGCCCAAACCAGGATCACCTACCGTCACTCAAGAGCATCTACCCAGTCGCAAATCCGATGCGTTACGTGCTCTTGGGTTATCTTGGGTTACGCTGGATTATGAAATCTGTTCACTGAAAATCCGCGTGTCGGTGGTTCGATTCCGCCCCTGGCCACCATTCTTTTCAACGACCTGCGTCCGCACAATCAAAAAAGCCCCGCAATGCGGGGCTTCGTTAGGCGAAGAACGATTAACGATCAGTCATCATCGTGGTCGTGGTCGTGGTCGTGGTCGTGGTCGTGGTCGTCGTCATCGTCGTCGTCAGTTGGCACGAACTTCTGTGTTGATGCCGCGCTCCGCTTTACGTCTCTATTGCGTTGGCGGATATCATAATAGTCATTCGTCAGCCAACGCCCAAGAATGTTGGCGTACAGGGGACTACCAAGCACGCCGCTCTCGCCGCCCGGCAAAATCGTGCGTCCGCTAATGCCGCGTGGCGCCCGGCTCGATTCACCCACATACCGGCGTGACGGACCGCTACCGAACATGAAGTCGTTGCTGCTATCGGCGCGGGCAGAGTGACTCGAGGCATCGACGACACCGAAACCACCGTCGACCGACAGGCCCGGAAGGTCCGGGAATGATGGCGGAAACGCTCCACCGGCCGGCGGGGTGTCAAACGGCGGACCCAATGGATGATCCAGCACGATGCGATGCAGACGGCCCCAGCGATAGTCGCTCTGCTCTGTCGAACCGTCAAACGCATCCGCAAACTGCGGACTGGCCAGGAGATTCAGCGCGTCCTGAACACTCTTGAGTATCAGGATGTCACGCCGTACTAACGGATCCGCAACCCCCGGCACATTGAAAAAGTTGAGTCCGGATGCGCCAACACCGAATTGCGTGTCGTACTGATCAAACAGGTTACGCAAGGCGGTCATTGACAGACTGCTCGGCGGCCGCGGCAAACCGATTGTGTCCAGCACCTGGTCGATCGTATTGCCGATCATCCGACCGCGCCAGACGGAATAGATCGTTGCGGCAATACTGTGTTCGACTTCCGCTACGGAGGGTGCGGCGCGTTTGCCATTCTTATCGCTGGCGTCATAGCCCTCGTGCACACCGGTGGGTGTCGAGTAATCCCAGGCTTCCAGCCGCTCAACCGCCTCGGCGACTCGCGGATCGGCGGCGAGTGCGGCCAAGAGTGGGTCCGCACCGCTCGGTGTCGCGTTCTCGAAGGCCTCGAGGATCAGCGGCGTAAACACCTGCGCGTCGAGCAATACGACGTCGGCCTGGATTTCCTGCATATCTTCGACACTGAGCGGTCCTGCCGCGAGTCGTTCGTCGAAGGCCTGGGTGATACGACCGGCACGAGTGCCGATGGCGTAGCCAGGATTGAGATAGAAGATACCTCCGCCGGGCCTCAGCTCGTTAAACGCATTATTGTCCCGCGTGTTGCCGGTGGGGTCGTTGTTGGCGTTTATGAAATAGCCGCCAACCGGATTGACGAGTTTCGGCATCTCATCGAATGGCAAGATCTCATACGGCACGGCTTGCTGCGGTTGCGGGTTGCTGACTGGCAACCATTCGTTGCCTCCGAGACCGTTGCGAATCAGATACGGCGGCAGGCCGTTGATGGTGCCCGCCTGCAGGTCCTCGCGAATCGGCATCTCGGCGCTCGTAAAGTAGGCAATATTGCCGCGCGTGTCCATGTACGAGAAGTTCTGCGAGCCGAAATCAAAGAATTGCAGTGCGCTAGTGAAGTCATCGAGGTCTCTTGCGAAATTGAAGGCACGGAACGCATCAAATTCACGGGTGGGACTGAAACCGGTGTACTGAACGCTGAGTGCTGACCCCGTCGCCAGATCGAGGCTGATGATCGGCCCGTTGTTGCGTCGCGGTGAAATCAATGTGGCCGCCGGGATGCCAGCGTTGCCGGCAGGTGCGACCGCGAGGCTATCAGGCACGCCGTCACCGACAATGTTGTAGCGAAACACTTCCGGTATCGGGATGAGTGGTTCCGGGGTACCGAGATAGACGGTGCTGAGACCACTGGGCGAACTTGGATCGGGGACCACCTGCTCCTGATAGGTGTCGGTCACGTCCATCGGATTGACTGTCGCACCCCAAGTGATGCGACGGTTCTGCCCCAGCACGACATAAGGCACACCGGCAAAGCTGCTGCCCACCACATCGACGTCGTCAGGCCTGGCCCGAAGATGATTCTGATACCAGGTAGCGGGCGTGTTCAACGCAAGATGCGGATCGTTGGCGAGCAACGCCTTACCGCTCGCGCTGCGGCTCGGGGCGACAGCCCATTCGTTGCTGCCTTGCGGCTTGTCGCGTGACCTGAGCGCGTTTTCCAACACGGGAATACCTTCAATCAGTGCGATGTAGTCCTCGACGAGTTTCAGTACGGCCGGGTTCATTGGCTGTGTCCGAGCGTTAACGGCAGTCGACTTTTTTTCGCTCAAAGCAGACTTTCTTGCTTTTCCCGAAGGCCGGGTTTGGGCCGACACGCTTGGCGCAGCGGCTGCCAGCGCGTCGGGAATCGTCGCCGCGGGATCGAATGGTTGCGTCCTGAACAAATCCTCAAAGAATAGGGCGCTGCCGTCGAAACCGAGCGCCCCACCGGCAAACTGATAGCTGCCCAACGCCTGCGTCGTACCTATGTCCAGGTCGAATGACAGGCCGAACGCAATCAACTTGCCAACCACGACGCTGTCCAACGGCGTCCACGGTTCAGCTTGCGTGATCTCCAGCACGCCATACTCAGGTGGCAGTGCCTGCGTATTCAAGAAAAAATTCACGCCATCAGCGTAGGCCTGTAGCCCGGCTCGGGTTTCCGGCGATAGTGCCGGCAACGACAGCTGCGAGGCACGACGCAGCCCGAATGTGCGCAGCTGGACGTCGCTTCCCAAAGCCGGCGGACCCAGCAGCTCGGCCAGTGTCCCGCTTCCCTGGCGCCGCGAGAAATCCATCTGGAAAAAACGATCCTGCGCGTGCAGATAGCCCTGCACGAATACCACGTCATGCTCGCTTTTTCCGATAATGTGTGGAATGCCGTCAATATCCCGGATAACTTTTACTTCGGAATGAAGGCCCGGTACTTTTACAGGCTTGGCGAAGGACGTAGCAGCGATTGCAACAAGTAGCAGTGCGGTGACAATACGAGTGTGATTTAGCATATTATTCCCCTGGCGCCGGACGCAGGCGACACCCGGACTGTTTTTATATGCGTGTGCTTTTTTCGCTTGTTGAGCCTGCAAGTAATTTATGCCTAAGCACGGGGGTATGCAAGCGGCGACTTGCTGGTCGTAAACTGCATACTGCGAGCTAATGATTGTCTGTCAGTTAGGTGCCCGCTTTGGTGCCCGAACCAGGATCACTTACCGTTACTCAGGAGCATTTGCCGGGCCACGAATTCACAGACAAACGTGCTCTTAGGCGATCTCAGGTTACGCTGGATTATGAAATCTGTTCACTGAAAATCCGCGTGTGTACGCCACGGTATGTCACCGACCTCGATGGCATAGATAACGAGTGACAAGGTTGAGGTTCAACCGAGCCGCTTTGCGGCGACAGACGCACGCAGTGCGCCCGAAGGGCGAGCGGAGCGAGTCCATTCCGCCCCTGGCCACCAGATTATTCAGTAGCCGGCAAGTGCCCTGCCTTTAGGTACAACAGCGCGCCTTCGTCGCGAGTGAAAGCGTTGTGGCTGCTCTGGTCTGGATAGCGCACCCAGGTGCCGGCAGGATAAACGCCGTACTCGTCACAAAAACTCCCTTCGATGACGAGGACTTCCTCGCCGCCGTGATGCGTGTGCTCCTTAAACGGCGTGTTAGGCGCCCAGCGAATTAAAACCACATGTTCGTCCCGGAACTGATGCAAAAGCATCGCCTCGAAGCCAGGTGCGTATTGCAGCGGCCAGTCTGCATCGCGCGTGTCGACGACAACAGGCGAGTCGTCCTCCTTATCAAATTGATGCAGTTTGACGAAAATGATACAGCCCTGTTTGCCAACCCGGGGGGAGTGCTGGGTGCCTATTGGATTTCGGACATAGGTGCCGGCTGGGTAGGTCTGATGTTCATCACCGAATTCGCCCTCCAGCACAAAAAACTCCTCGCCACCACTGTGAATATGCGGCGAGAATGTGCTGTTTGGCGCATAGCGCACCAGTGAGGTGGCGCGCGCCACTTCATCGCCGATTCGATCGAGCATCATGCGCTCGACGCCCGGCATTGGCGAATCAACCCATCGGTAGTCCTCAGGGTGGATTACAGCTCTTTGCGAAAAATCCGAGTTTATGTGCACAGTGTTGCCGTCTAACCTTTCACCCCGATACCAATCAGTTGGTGCAGGTGAATCTTAGAGTCTGCGTAATATCGACGTCGGACTTTACGCGGAAGCCGGCCAAACGAATTCGGGGCGCAGGCCGTCGTAGACGGGACGACCATCGTCCGGGGACGGGGCACCAGCGGACGGGTCAAAGAACGCGTGGTAAGTCGCGGGCAGGCTTTCTGAATCGAAGCCCATCAGGTTTGGCACAACCGCGCGGATCCGTCGTTCCTTGTCATCGAGCATAATGGGTGTGCCACAGGTCGAGCAAGTACACAACTCCAGCGGACCATCGGGATTTTGACTGTTGAACGGTTGACGATTCAATCCGTCGACGTTGTCTACTGCCAAGTCTCCGTGATTGAAGAAGACGACATGAGTGCTGTCTTGCCCGGTAACACTCTTACAGACGGAGCAATGGCAAGTGTGGTTGTCGATCGGGTCGTTATCGGAATGCGTGTGAACGTGGTCGCACCCGCCAGCATATTTGTTTGACATGACTCATTACCTTTTCTTGTTCGGAGTAGACGCCATCGATCATTAAGAATCGATGACGATATGTTACGAACCCAATAAGTATAGCAGCGGGTTGTTGCAGCTGCGGGGGAGGGTCCACTGTCCCGCGAGCCGCTCATAACAGTGAGAGAAACAGGAACGGACAGGAAATTATGATGAGTGAGCGTGGTACCGAAGCTGCAATGAAAGCATATTGTGCACCACTTTGGTGCCCAAACCAGGATCAACTACCGGCACTCAACGTAACCTACCGTGTCAAGAATCTGCGGCTAATCGTTATATTGGGTTACCTCAGGTTACGGTGGGTCGTGAAATCTGTTCACTGAAAATCCGCGTGTCGGTAGTTCCATTGATTCGGATCGCCTTTGGGCGATCCTCACCCTAAAGGGCGCCTTCGGCGTCCTGATTCGCTTCGCGAATCGGTCCGCCCCTGGCCACCACTCGAATTCACAGTCGTTAGTCATCGGCCGACCGAATCGCGTGGCCTCCGAACTGATTGCGCATCATCGCGAGCAGTTTTGCCGAAAAATCTTGTTGCCCCTGACTGGCAAATCGAGCCATCAAGGCGAGGCTCATTACCGGCGTAGGGATACCTTGTTCGATTCCTTCGAGCGCCGTCCAGCGACCCTCTCCCGAGTCGGCAACGTAGGGTTCTACGCCGACAAGTTTCTGATCGTTAGCAAGTACATCGGCTGACAGATCGAGCAGCCAACTGCGAACGACGCTCCCGTGGCGCCATGACTCTGCGATCCCAGCCAAATCAAGACCAAAATCATCGCGGCCTTTCATAAGCGCAAAGCCTTCGGCATAGGCTTGCATCATGCCGTACTCAATACCGTTGTGAATCATCTTGACGAAGTGACCGCTTCCGACAGGCCCGGTATGAATCCAGCCTCGATCGGCGTCTGGCGCTAATGTCTCGATTAGCAGCTGCACTGCGGCGAAAGCTTCGTCAGCTCCGCCGACCATGAGTGCATAACCGTTTTCAAGGCCCCAGACACCACCAGAAACACCGGCGTCGACAAAAAGAATGCCTGACTTCTCAAGTAACTCGCCGCGCCGCATCGAGTCCTTATAATAGGAATTCGCGCCATCAATCAGGATGTCGCCCGGTTGCAGCAGCTCACGCATCTTTTGGACATACGATTCAGTAATTTCGCCGGCGGGGAGCATCAACCAAACCAGCCGCGGCGCACTGAGCTTGGCGACGAGCGCCTCTGTCGATTCGGCGACTGTTAGTCCGCAGTCGGCAGCCAGCGCTTCCGACTCACTGGCGTCACGATTGAATCCAACCACCTCGATATTCGCACGGCGCAGACGCCGCGCCATGTTACCGCCCATCTTTCCTAGCCCGATCATGCCGAGTTGCATCGCACTACCTCGTGAGGATACTCGTAGACAGTATCTGGCGTTTGGGCAGGCAATGCCACAGTCATCCCGGTCTATAAGAATGAGGCACAAATACGTGGCGCGGTTCCGTGGCTGACTGTGCCCACTTTAGTGCCCAAACCAAGATCATCTACCGTCATTCGACGTGACCAACCGTATCAAGAAATCGCCGCGAAACGTGTTCTTGGGTGATCTTGGGTCATGCTGGATTGCGAAATCCGTTCACTGAAAACCCGCGTGTATACGCCACGGTATGTCACGTACAGCAGCGGTCCAGCTGGGGTTGGTCAAGGTTGAGGTTCAACCGAGGCGCGTAGCGCCGACAGACGCACGCAGTGCGCCCGAAGGGCGAGCGCAGCGAGTCCATTCCGCCCCTGCTCGACTGTACTCACTGCGGCGGCGCCGTTCGCCGCAGCTCGCTACCTACAAATGGGGCCGGGCCGCTCAGTCCGTATCGATCGTCGACCAGGCGTAGATGTGGTCGGGGTCGTTGAAGTTCGCCAGTCCATGCACGGCGGCCTTCAAACGACTGAGTTGCTCATCCAGATGTGACGGCTCCGGCTGCGGCGCGGCGGCGACCGCACTGCTCAACAAATCGTTCAGCAGTTGCTCCACGAATTCCGGTTCCTGCTCGATATAGCTTACCGCGTAGTCGTCCCCGAGATCGGCAAGTTCGGCGACCGCGGCAATCGCGTCGTCGAGATCGCCCAGGTTGTCGACAAGTCCGAGCTCGTAGGCGTCGGTGCCGCTCCAGACCCGACCCTGTGCGACCGCGTCGACTTCTTCCGTTGTCATTCCGCGGGACTCGGAGACCCGAGCGAGAAATTCGCGATAACCCTGCTCGATCATTTGCTGGACTAACTCACTGATACCTGCGGGCAGCTCTCGATCAGGACGCACACTCGCAAGTGGCGCCGTGCTGATACCGTCAACCCGAAGTCCGAGGTGCTCGGCGAGGGGTTTTTGGTAGGTGGCAAACATGCCGAAAATGCCGATGGACCCTGTGATGGTACTCGGGTGCGCCCAGATCTGGTCTGACGCCGTGCTGATCCAGAAACCGCCCGATGCGGCGACGCTGCCCATGGATGCGATGACCGGGATGCCGTCGGCGCGCGCAGCCTCGCACTCCCGGCGAATGATCTCCGAGGCGAACGCGCTGCCGCCTCCGGAGTCGACACGAAGGACAATCGCCTTGACGTTTTCGTCGTTGCGGGCCTTGCGGATGAGCGCTCCCGTCGAGTCGCCGCCGATCGTGCCGGCAGGATGCGACCCATCCAGGATCGAACCGCGCGCAACGATGACCGCGACCTTGTCTCCCTTCGCCCCGCGACCGAAACGGTCATCCATGGTGCGAAGATAATCGGCCATGCCGATCTGGTTAAACGTGTGTTTCTCCTCGTCCTCGCCAACCAGCTCGATGAGATGCTGGCGGATTTCGATACGGGTCATTGTCTGATCGACGAGGCCGAAATCGAGGGCGGCTTTCGCCGTGTCGCCATTGGCCGCGGAAATAACTGGTGGGAAATCCTGAGCGTAGCTGTCGAGCTGCTCAGCGTTCATCCCCCGCGCCGCAGCCACGTCGTCAAGATAGATGCGCCAGAGATCGCCAACCCACTCGCGATTTGCTGTCTTTGCATCGTCCGACATTTCATCGAGCAGGAAGGGCTCCACGGCCGACTTGTAAGTACCGACTCGCCAGATATGAACGTCGAGTCCGAGCTTGTCGATGCCTTCCCGGTAATACATGCGATAGCGCCCGAAGCCTTGCAGTATGACGCCGCCAAATTTGTGGATTATGATCTCGTCCGCGTGCGCGGCCAGGTAGTAACCATCCTGATCCAGGCCATCGGCGCGGGCGATGACCTTCTTGCCGCTCGACCTAAAATCCTCGAGAGCATTTCCAATATCCTGGAGTTTGGTCAGCCGTCCGCCGAGAAACGCCGAAAGGTCGAGGACCAGGACCTCAACGCGCTCGTCTTCCTTTGCGGTCTCGATTGCGTCCAGGACGTCCTTGAGAAGCGTTTCCGGAACCGCATTACCCTGCGCTTCCTCGACGAGCTGCTCGATGGATTTCGCTGTGAGCTGCTCGACCAGCCGGCCCTCAGGGGCAATCACCAGTGCCGTAGTGTCGGCGATATCGGGTTTGTCGCTCCTGAATGCGAGCGCGAGCAGGGCGACGACGATGAACAGGAAAAGCAGGTTGACGAACACCTTGCGCGCGGCATCGATGCCACGCCACAGTGCGCGGAGCACACGCAGCAGTACATTGGAATTCTCAGGCATAATGGATCTCCTTCCGTCGCGGGAGGGTATCACCCGGACAAGGAGCCCGTCATGCGTACATTTTCTGGACCGCGAACGGGCAGCGGATCATGTGACGGGCGAGGTGGTGCCAGCCTTCGGCATCCAGTTCCTCGCCGTGTTGCCGAACACGCTGGTATACAGGACTTGCCGGCGGGTTGCGTGACGGTAGATACCGTCCGCGAGCAGCCGACGGCCACGGCCCAAAATTGTCAATCGGCAGAGATTCGAGCGTGGTAAGCGACGGAGGCGATGCGTGAAATTTGTGTGAATCAGCTGTGCACCGTTATGCACAATGATGCAAATTGGGCAACGGACGGCCCAGTAACTTACTGAAAAATAAAGCCTCAGGGGATCCAACTCGCGACTGAAAATATGCGTGTATACGCCACGGTACGTCACGTACAGCAGTGGCCCAGCTGGAGTTGGTCAAGGTTGAGGTTCAACCGAGGCGCGTAGCGCCGACAGACGCACGCAGTGCGAGCTGGCGCAGCCAGCGATCCATTGATTCGTGCCTTCGGCGCTCACCCTTCGGGCAGCTACGCTGTCCTGATTCGGTGGATTCCTCGCTTCGTTCGTCACCCCTGCAGGGCGCCGTTGGCGTCCAAATCGGCAAGGCCGATTTGTTGTGAATCGGTCCGCCGTACTAGTAGAAAGCTCATCTCTTCGGTTGGGACGGAGTGTCTATTGAGTGGGCCACCACTCCAAGCGTGCGACAAGGATACCTGGCTACGAACCGTACATCCCACGCGCGGTTCTAGCCGATTGGTACGGCGGTGCTATCGGACCGGTCGGAAATCCGCACCGACGGTTTCAGGTCTCGGATTGTACTGCGACGAGCTCGCCGTCATCGAGCGCTTCGGCGCCGCGTACCGCGACGCGGTCACCGGACTGCAGCGCGCCGCGCACGGCAATGTGATCGCCACTGGCCTCACTGACCTCCACCGCGACTCGCTCAGCCTTGGCGTCGTCGTTGATGCGCATTACAAATGTGCCGTCTTCCCTCAGCACCACAGAGTCGCGCGGCACGGTCAGTGCGACGTTGGGCGAAAGTGGCAGGTTGACACTGACTAGTTGGCCCGCCGCAACCAGACGCGGTGCCTCCGCAGGAAGGTCGAGTCTCACCTCAAACGTTTGTGACTGCGAGTTCGCAGCGGGCACGACCCTGCGAATCCGAGCCTCGAGGCGCAGCTCGTTCAGGCGGACTTCAGCGGTCTCGCCGTCGCGCATGCGCGGCAGGTAGCGAATCGGCACCGCGGCACGCACTTCAAGATTTTCAGTGTCGGTCATCGCCGCGAGTATGGTGCTGCGTTCGACGTCCTCGCCGGCGTTGCGCGATCGTTGCGTCACAACGCCCGAAAACGGCGCCCGAACGTTACAGCGCGCAAGTTGGCTGTCGGTCTCTCGGATTGCGATTTGTGCAATGCGGAGATCGCTGCCTGCGAGATCGCGATCCGCAGCCCTACGGTCGAGTTGGATTTCCGCGATGACATTGGCGCCACGCACGGACTCGAGGCGCTCGACTTCGTTTACAAGTGTCTCGAAATTGATATTCGCACGTTCGGCTTCGGCGAGTTGGCGCTCACGCTGCAGCTCAAGCATCTCGCAGTCGAAAATTGCGACCGACGTGCCGGCTTCGACGAAGTCGCCGGGTTCCGCCAACCATTCGAGGCGGCCGGCCATGCCAGCGGTGATCTGTGTTTCATTTCGGCTGAAGACGGTGCCGGCCGCGGGCACGGTTGGCGCGACGCTGGTCGAAATGACCTCAGTTACCGTAATTGGCGTAGGTTCGTTTTGGTCTTGTGCATATCCTTTGTTGACTGAAAAGCACAGCAGCAGCACAAACAACAGCTTGAATGCGCGTTCGATGTTTTTGATTGCAATCATGATGTCATCCTCGGCTGCGTGAGCAAATCCTCGCTGGACATGACCTGGTTTGATTTGACAATTTGCCTGGATTCACCGAGACGCAGAATGCTCGGTAGAAGTAACAGCGTGAATACGGCGCTGACACTCATGCCACCGACAATGACCGTAGCGAGTCCGCGGTAGATGTCACTACCGGCGCCCGGCACCAACATCAGCGGCAACATGCCACAGATGGATGTCAATGTACTCATGAAGATCGGACGTGCGCGGATGCGAATCGCTTGTGCAACGGCGTCGGCACGGCTTAATCTCTCGCGTTCTGCCGCACGTGTCTGGTGTACGAGCAGGATCGCATTATTGACGACAAGGCCAAGCAGGATGATGAAGCCGATCATGGTCAGCAATTCGAGCGACTGGTAGGTGAACAGGTTCAGGACGCGCAGTCCGATTACGCCGCCTACGACCGCGAGCGGCATAACGAGCAGCACGATCAGGCTGTCCTTAACCGAACGAAACATCGCCGCCATGATCAGTGCAAGTATCAGTACGGCCAGTACGAAGTTCTTGCTCATGTCGGTAACGGCGGCGTCGAGCTGGTCGGCCGTCCCACGATAGAAAATCGCGGCGTCATCGGGCAAGGCGTTGCGCAGTATCGGCCCGATCTCACTGCGAATCGTGTTGAGCGCGTCTTCGATCGTCATGTCGGGCGGCGGTAGCACCTGCAAGGTCACCGTACGCTGCCCGTTGACCCGACGTAATTGTGTCGGCCCGACCGTGCGCTCGATGTTGGCGAGCTCGCCGATGACCTGGATGCCGGATTGCGGCGTAAAGATCGGCACGCCGGCAAGTTCCTCAGGAGTATCCCAGGCGCCGCTCCATATCAGCACGTCCATGCTTTCGTTACCGTCGAAGTAACGGCCCGCACTGAGACCACCCGTGAATGCGCGAACCGCGTCCGCGACCGCGCCGCGGTCGAGGCCAGCCTGGGTAATTCGAAGATCGTCGGGCACCAGTTGCAGCTCAGGCTTCGACAGGCTGACACCGGGCAATGCCCGCACAGACCAGTCACCGAATCGCTCGTTCATCGCGTCCTGACCGACTTTCGCGGCCCTCATTAGCGCCGTGAGCTCAGGACCTTGAAGATCAATGTCGATATTGCGGCCACCGGAGATGCCGATGTTGAGCAATGAAGCGCGAGAAACGAACGGCCTTGCACCGGGGAGCCCGACCAGGATCTCGTCGCGAAGTTTTTCTATCAGCTCCGGGGCTTCACGCGGATCATGCGGATAAATGTAAATGCCGGTCGCGTTTGAACCCCAGGAATACAGGTTGTAACCACGGATCCCCGGGCCGACATCGCCATCGACGTGCGGTTGCAGCCGGTCGATGACCTCGAGAATCAGTTCGTTCTCGATAGTGCTGAGCGGAATACCTTCCGGCATGCTGAAGAAAACTTCGACGCCATCGGAGTCGGCCTGTGGCAGAAAGTCGAGTTTCGGTGCCAACAACCAGGTCAACAGCGCCGGAGCCAGCAACAACGACACGATCCACCTCGATCGCAGTCGCGGCGTATTCGTCAGGCTGACAATCTTGTTCGTAATCCCGTCCCAGAGCTCGCCGAGGCGATCAACGGCAAGCTGGTCGCTGCGAAAGTGATTGCTCGCAACCGGCAGCACGGTTATCGCAGCAATAAACGAAGTTGCCACCGCAACTGACAAGGTCAGCGCAAGGTCGGCGAACAGTTGACCCTCGAGTCCCTTCATGAACAGGATTGGCAGGAAAATCGCGATACTCGTGATAGTTGACGCGAACAGCGCGCCCACCACCTGCGACGGCCCTTCACGTGCCGCTTCATTCGCCGACATGCCGCCTTGACGAAGACGCACAATGTTTTCCTGCACGATAATTGCCGCATCGAGGACCAGGCCCACCGCGAACGCGAGCCCAGCGAGCGACACGACGTTCAGACTGCGGCCCAGAAGGCTCAACACCAGCAGCGACGACAGCAACGAAAACGGAATCGTCGTCGCAATCATGAGTGTCGCGCGCCAGCCACGCAGGAACCACCACAACACACCCAGGGCGAGGAACACGCCGAGCACGAGGTTGCCGTTGACCAGCCCGATCGCGCGCCGAATGTGCACCGACGCATCGAAACTCAGTACGATCTGCAAATCTTCCGCTGCCAGCGGCCCGGCATTGAGTTTGTCAATAGTCCTGTTGATGTCATCCAGGACCGAAACGGTGTTCGCGCCGTATTTGCCTTGCACGGAAATGTAGTAAGCCGGGAAACCCGTGCGGTACATGAAACCGCCGCGCGGGTACAGCTCAGTCGTGATTTCGGCGACCTCACGCAGACGTATTGGCTGGTTATTTGGCCGGGCAACAATCAAGTCACCGAGTTCGTCGAGATCGAAGCCGCCAAGGAAGCGAACCGTGTACTGACGCCGGCCAACACTGGCGAGCCCGCCTGTTGTATTCACCGCGCGCATCACCGTGCTCGCGATATCCGTAACCTGCACACCGAGCGCCGCGGCGCGATATGGATCGAAGTCGATCAATACCAGGCTGTCACGCTGGCTGTTGAGATTCACGCGCTGCACGCCGCCGATCTTGATCAGTGCCGGCTCCACTTCCGCTTCGATCACGCGTTGGAATTGCGTGACGTCAGTGCCCGGTGTCGCGATCCGCGGATGCACGAGCAAAGTTGCGACCGGGAAGTCCCAGCCGCCCACCTGTATGCTGGGTTCGTCGGCGTCGGGCGGCGCTTGGTCGGCGCGATTCAGGGCGTTGAGTACGTCGAGCATGGCTTGCTGCAGGTCCGTGCCGACTTCGAATACGAGGTGCACATTGCCGTTGCCCGCGCGCACGTCGCTCGACATCTCGACGACGCCGGGAACCTGCCGAAGCACCGTCTCCTGTGGCTCTACGATGCTCGCCTCGACTTCCTGCGGCGCGGCGTTTCGCCACGAGGTGTTGATGTTGATCTCGGGGTACTCGAGGTTGGGCAACATCTGGATTGGTAGCGATGTGATTCCGACGACGCCGAGAACGAAAAGCAGAACCGCGGCTGCAAGCAACGCGGCCGGGTTGTCGGCTGACACTCGAATCAACGACATAGTGGGCTCCCACAAAAAAGCTGGCGTGATATCTGATTATTAGATGCGCATTGGACCCGTTTGGTTTGGAAAATGTCGAGATCTTGCGGCGAAACGAGTGTCTGCTGCGACAAACGGTGCATTCGTAGTAACGATGACGTCGTCGGTCCGGCCAAATCGCCGGCTAGTCGACAACATCAGAGACATTTCGTACTCGCACTTGCCGTTGAGTTCCCAGCTCAGCGTTCCGCCCCTGGCCGGCAATTTCTCTTTGCTAAGTCGAATAATTGGGTTCTATTCCTTAATATGTGATGACAGATTTCGAATTTCTCGCAGTGACCCTCCGGTTAGCGTGTGAAAGACGAATAAAGGCCGGGTGAGATGCTTTGTCCTAAATGCAAAAACGACATGGAAGCAGTTGAGTACGAAGGTGTCGAAGTCGATCGTTGCAAAAACTGCAAGGGGATCTGGTTTGATGTCGGAGAAAGCGATTGGCTGCGTGACAAGGACGCGGCAGCAGCGATAGATACCGGCGAACCGTTGAAAGGCCGGCAAATGAACGAAATCGACTGGTACCGTTGCCCCCGGTGCGATGGCGGCATGATGCGCAGGGTCGATCCACAGCGAACGCACATCCGGTACGAGGAATGCACGTCCTGCAGAGGCTCGTTTTTCGATGCGGGAGAATTCGCTGACCTTACCCAGGATACTATTTCAGACTTTTTCAAGCGACTGTCGACACAGAAGGAGCAGTGATCGTGTGTCGTCATACTTAAATAATCCAAATCGGAATTGTAGCGTTTGGCTAAACAGACCCGGTAACGTCGCCCACAATCAGACAGCAAAACCTGAGGACATTTATGAAAACCTCACGACGAAGTTTTATTCGCTCGGCATCAGCCATCGGCGCCTTCGCGGCATTACCAGGATCAGCTTTTGCACAAGGTACTGCGTGCAAACCCCTCGACATTCTGATTCTCGGCGGGACAGGCTTTATCGGGCCGCATGAGATTAACTATGCGCGATCCCGCGGCCACAAAGTCACCATGTTCAATCGTGGCAAGACGGCGCCGGGCATGTTTCCGGACGTAGAGACACTGATCGGCGATCGGAATGATCAGCTTGATTCACTAAAAGGTCGGGACTGGGATGCGGTCATTGACAACTCCGGCTTTTACCCGCGCCATGCGCGCCTCTCCGCCGAGTTGCTGCATGGGCATGTGGATCAGTACATGTTCGTTTCCAGCATCTCTGCCTACGGCGATGATCTGACCGTCGATGACGACGAGTTGTCTGCGGCGTATGCCGTGATGGATGATCCGAGCGATGAATCCGACTTGATTTATGGCCGGACTTACGGTGCTCGAAAGGCTTTGTGCGAGCAGGAAATCACGAAAGTCTTTGGCGACAAAGCCATCAATGTCCGGCCCGGGCTCATTACCGGCACCGGGGACCCGACGGAGCGCCTGCGCCATTGGCTGGTGCGCATGCAGGCAGGCAACGAGATATTGGTTCCCGGGGTGGAAGACCTGCCGGTGCAATACATCGATGCGAGTGACATGACCGGCTGGATGGTGCGCATGCTGGAGGACGGTGGCAGCGGCCCTTACAACGCGGTCGGTGCTGAAAATCCGTATCGTGCCAGACCGCTCCTTGAAGGCATTCGCGATGCGATCGGGTCGAAGTCGAAACTGACCTGGATCAATTGGGAATGGCTTCGAAAAGAAGCAACAGATATTCCGAGTTATGCACCCTGGTATGGGCAAGGACCGGTCCCTTTCATGCAGGTCACCAATGACCGGGCGCTCGCGACAGGCCTGACGTTCAGGCCTATCGAGGAAACCGCAAAGGACATGATTGCGAAGCTTGATGAGCATGCCGTTTCGCAAGGACGGCAAGGTGGCTTCGACCCGAAAATGGAAGCCGCACTTTTGAAGAAGTGGCACGCGGAGAAGGGTTGAGCGCCTGACTTTTCCCGGTAGCGATTAGCCCGGTTCGCGATAGATTCGGTTGGAACCCTATTTTTCGGATAACGGCCTGTAAACCCGTGCCTCGCTCGGTGGCCAGCAGCTGAGAACCTGGCGGGAACTCGCAGCATGTCGAAGGAGCATCGAGGTAAACTCTTTTCAAAGGAGAACAACCCAGATGAAAATTGGAACCCCCGTCGTTCTTGCCGTTGCGCTCCTCTCGTCCGCCTGCTCATCAGGAGCGGGCGTCCAGGACCTGAAATCCGATAAGAACAAAATCTCCGTGGTTCACTCGGAAACCACCCTGGAAAAGATAGGCGTCGGCTCCTGCCTCCATCAGGATCGACCCCAGCCCATCTGGGAAACGGTCTTCGATCGCAAACCGGACCTGATGCTCATGATCGGGGACAATGTGTATGCCAACGCACTATCTCTACAGGAGAAGTATGAAAAGGCCTTCAACCGGAAAGGCTACAAAAAGCTTCTCCGTGAATATGAGGTCTTGGCGACCTATGATGACCATGATTTCGGTAATAATGATTCCGATAAAACCAATGAGGCGAAGAAGACGGCGGTGAGACTCTCGCTGGACTCCTTCAAGGTTCCCAAAGACGATCCAAGACGAAGCCATGAAGGGGTCTACGGCTCCTACATTTACGGGAAAAAGGGGCAACGGCTTCAGATCATCCTGCTCGATACCCGCTACTTCAAGGACAGTTGGAAAACCGGAAAGAAGAATATGAAGCCGCCCCCGGGGTATGGGAGATACATCCCCGACGGGAATCCCTCGAAAACCATCCTGGGCAAGGATCAGTGGGCGTGGCTTGAAAAGGCCCTGAAAGAGAAGGCAGAGGTGCGCCTGGTGGTCTCCAGTATTCAAGTCATCTCCAATGAGCATGGCAGAGAAAGCTGGGGAGGGTTTCCCGTCGAAAGAGAAAAATTATTCACGCTCATCAAATCCACAGGCGCAAAAGGCGTGATCTTACTCAGCGGAGACGTCCATTTCTCCGAGCTCAGTCTTCTGCAAGACTTCGCCTATCCCCTGTACGACTTCACGTCCAGCGCCATGGCCCATAGACACAACACGACTGACGGCAGTGCGACCGTCTACTCCGAAGCCATCAATCGTTTTCGCGTCCCGGACTTCGTCTATACAGCCGCCACCGTGGGCGAAATACAGATCGACTGGAAGGGCAAAAAGACCAGCATCACGCTCAGGATTCTGGGCGTAGAAAACAAGGTGGTGGCCACTAAGGAGATCATGTTGAGTGAATTGCAATGAAAGAAGAAATGCAACGAGACATATTCCAATTGGCGCTCAAAGCCGGAGAGACGGCGTATGCGCCGCCTGGTGTGAACTGCGTAAAATTTGCGTGAATGAGCTGTGCACAGTCCTGCACGGTGATGCAAATCAGGGCAACGGACGCCCCGGTAACTTGTTGAAGTATAAAGCCAGAAGCCTACGAACACTGGACTGAAAATCCGCGTGTGTTGGTCACGGTATGTCACTGACTGGAGTGGCTTGGATCACGATTGGCAAGGTTGTGGTTCAACCGAGACGCGACAAACTGCCTTAGGCAGTTTGGACGCCAAAGGCGCCCCGCAGGGGTGACGAGCGAAGCGAGGAATCCACCGCCGACAGACGCACGCAGTGCGAGCCGGCGTAGCCGGTGTTCCATTCCACCCCTGGCCACGATCAAAAGCCTCTGCGCTAACACTGCTATTGCAATGCCATTGAGGCGTTCGCGACCACTTCGGAAAGAAAATCGATCACTGTTCGTACGCGTGCGGAACGACGCATCTCAACGTGCGTTACGGCCCACAGCGTCACTTCGATTTGACCCAGGCCCGGTAGCCGTTCGAGATCGGGTTCGACCTCACCGGCAAAACAATCGATCAAGCCTATGCCGATACCAAGTCGAACCATTTCGGTAATTCTTGCCTCTGTGTTGGCGCGGGCGACAATACGTCCTCCCGCTACATGTTTGACCAGCAGAGCGTTGTACTCAGCGTGATTCAACGAGTTGGGTAGCGCAATCAACGGAAGGTCATCCGACCACGTCTGTCCGACCGCTTGATAAAAAGCGGTGGTCTGAAGTCCTAAGGACCGCGCGACCATCTCCGGGTGGGTTGGTTGTGCGGTGCGAACCGCGATGTCCGCCTCACCCCGTGAGAGTTCAAACAGCCGCAAATCCGACTCCAGCGTAACCTCGAGTCCCTCGTGAGATTCCAAAAGCCTCGGGAGCGCGGGCACCACCAGACGGTCGAGGAAGCTATCGAGCGCAGTAATACGCACCGGCCCCTCAACCCGGCTGTCGCTGCCCTGGATCTGGCGCGTGAGCGTATTCGCTTGTATTTCCATCTCTTCGGCACATGCCACGACGCGCTTTGCTTTTGAAGTGGGGTGATATGCGCCAGCCATGCGGTCAAAAAGCCGGGTGCCGAGCGTTTTTTCGAGTGCCAGGATGCGGCGTCCAACCGTACTGGTATTAACGTGAAGCAGCTTTCCGGCACCGACCAAAGTGCCCGAGCGATGCAGGGCCAGCACAAATTTCAGATCGTCCCAGCGCATGCATTGCATTATTGCAAAATTGATTTGCAAAACAAACCTGGATTGCATTTTTGCAATTCGCTAGGCTTGTCACTCGCCGATGAGATTTGGCGTTTTGACAACCTCAGGAGATCGAAATGTCGCCCACACCAACAGGAACCGTAAAGAGCTTTTACGCCACCGTCTTCCAGTCAGGAGATATCGACGCCGCCAGCCTGATGATGGCGGAGGATTTCGTCGACCACGCGCCATGGCCGGGACATCCCGCAACGCGGGAAGGTTTTCAGGCCGGATCCGCCGAGATGCGAGCCGCTTTTCCCGACCTTGCGATTCAGCCGATCAAAATGTTCGAGGAAGACGACAAGGTTGCCGTCGTGGTTCGGATCAGCGGTACCCATCATGGTGAATTCATGGGAAACAAGGCTACCGGCCGTGCGTTTGAGATCGAAGGCGTCGACATTCTGCGCGTGCAAGATGGCAAGTTGCGCGAACACTGGGGTGTGATGGACGCCAAGCAGATGCTGGCCCAACTCAGGCTGTCCCCGGTTGAATAGGTTCCGTGGGACGCCGGTGTGCCGCACGGCGCATTGTCGGGGCGCCGTGCCCATGGTACGAGCATCACGACAGGCGGCATGACGTTCTATCTATCGACTAGCCTTGACCGTCCCTTAGCTGAGTTAGCGGGCCGTTCTCGCTTGTGCCCACTTTGGTGCCCAAACTAAGATCACCTACCGTCACCCAAGACAACTTACCGAGCTACGAATCTGCGTCGATCCGTGCTCTTGGGTTATCTCAGGTTACGTTGGGTTGTGAAGTCTGTTTACTGAAAATACACCGCTGATGGCAGACGCAGCTATCCAGCGATGTGTGGTGTGATTTTCCGCGTGTCGGTGTTTTTGGTCCACAAAGGGAAGAGAGACCGGAACCAGCGATTGCTTGCTAAAGGCTATCACGCCCTCGCCCCCGGCCACCATCTAACTCTGCGTATATGTGGGGCCGGACCAAAATTTCTCAATACGTGTGTTTCGACCCCTAATTCTCACTTCACCTAATTCTCACCAGTACCGAAAGTGGCGTTGTCCTCAAACGCTACACCGTGCGCCAGCGTCTTATGCACTGGGCATCGTTCTGCGATCTGAGCAAGCCGTTTTTGCTGCGCAACATCGAAGTCACCCTCTATGTGAACGTCACTTGTAATTTTCTCAATAAAGCCCTTGTCCGGAATATCGCAGTCCTTGCAATCGTCCGCGTGAACGCGAGAAAAATCATATGTTGTAACTACCGACTCTAGCGGCAGTTTCTTGAACTCGCAGTACCACGCGATCGTCACGCATGTACAGGCCGCGAGAGAACCTAACAGAAGCTCATAGGGATTCGGACCAGTATCAGTGCCGCCGGCATCGACGGGCTCATCAGCCTGCCACTCGTGCCGACCGTTGGACAAATGCACGGCCATACCGGTCGTTAGTTTCGCTGTAATGCGTGCCATTGGATCACTCCTGAATGTGTGTAGTATTGCTATGGCCCATTAGGCCGCGCAGCTGTGACACCTTTTTTAGAGCTAATAAGCAGATAGAGGTTTAGCGACGCTGCAACAACATGGCAACGGCCGTGGCACCGGCACCGCAGATGCTGACGAGGCCGTAATGGGCATCCCGACGCTTGAGTTCATTGGCCAAGCTTAGAACGATTCGTGCACCGGTCGCCGCAAAGGGATGACCGATCGCGATGGAACTGCCCATTGGATTCAGAATGTCACGGTCGACGCGGCCGATGGCCGGCTCTTTCCAGCCTTTTTCCCAGGCTTTCAAGTTCGACGCGACCTGTCCGCCAAATGCCTCGTGCATCTCGATAATGTCAAGGTCATCGAGCGCCAGTGCATTTTGTCGCAGCAATCGCGGAACCGCGACGCCTGGTCCCATTAACAAGCCGTCGCTCGGATCAATACCAACGTTGATAAAGTCTTTGATGAAAGCCAACGGCTCATGACCTAATTCAGCTGCGCGTCGTTCGGACATCAACACCACGGATGCCGCACCATCCGTTAGTGGACTGGAGTTTCCCGCGGTGATCGTGCCAGTCTCGCTTCGATCAAACACTGGCGGCAATTTGGCGAGCGCTTCGAGGCTCGTCGTTGGACGGATGATTGAATCACTCGATATTCCGTTTAACGGATGAATCTCCGCGGCGAGGCGGCCATCTTCTGTCGCGGCATGTGCGTTTTTATGGCTGCGAAAGCTGATCTCATCTTGTTCATCCTGGCCCACCTTCCACTCCTTCACGGTGATCTCGGTATGTTCGCCCATCGATAGCCCAGTCGATGGCTCCTCGATACCATAAGACCATGGCTTAAAATCGCCCGGACGCAGTCGCAGAAATGTACGAGCCCGCGCACCAACTGACTTGGTCGTGGCCGCATCCAGGAATATGCGGCTAGCGTGTTTGTTGAACAACACGGGCGGGTTGGATACCGACTCGACGCCCCCCGCGATACCAACGTTGCTTCGGCCCGTGATGATCGCATCGTGAATGCTCGCGATTGCGGATGTGCCACTGATGCAGTTATCAGTCACCGTTAGGGACTGAACGGTCGAGGGAAGTTCACTATTGAAATTTATTTCGCGGGCCAGGTGAGGAATCGACGGATCGACCACCACAACGCCGAACACCAGTTGGTCGACGGCGCTCGGATCGAGCGACAGTTATTCCAGTGCACCGTTGACGCTGTGTGTGCCTAATGCCAAAGCTGGAATATCTTTCAATGACGTACCCACCTTGGCGAATGGCGTGCGTGCACCGCCGATGACCGCAACTCCAGTTTCGTTCCCGACGGTCATTTTGCAGTCTCCTGAATTTTCCGCCTGACCTCCGATTCTCGATGCGCAAATTCCGCTTCGGTGTATCGGCGTGTGATGTGTTGTGGGCAATTCCAGTCGTAGGCGACAACGTCGATAAATGCAACTCGCTCAATGCGTGCCTTGTAGTCCGGCAATTCGACTTGTGCAATGACCTCCGATGAAACGCTCCGCGCGTCCTCGACCCGCATGTGCCCGAGGAGCTTCAGGCGATGGCGATTTGGATAGTCCATCAAGATTAACGAGCAGCGGTCATTTTTCGACAGGTTTCCAACACTGACGAGTTGCGTGTTACCGCGAAAATCGGCGTAGCCCAGTTGATTGGGGCCCAATACGCGCAGGAACCCGGGCGGACCACCTCGATGCTGGACATACGGCCAACCGGTCTCGCTGACACTTGCTATATAAAAGGTATCGCGTAGTTCAATAAAACCCGTTTCCCGGACCGTGAGTTGATCGTTCGGTCCGAACTTGTTTTGCAAGCGATCATTCTGAGCTCGCGAACCGTAGTGTTCCTGGATAGATTTGACGCTGTCGGTGAATGTTATGTCTGCAAATCGATGTGTCATGTTCTTAGTCTCGGGTGCAAAAAATGCGGCCGCACGAATACGGCCGCACACAGAGCGGCGCTAGTTCGCCGCCACTGGGGTGCTATCGACTTTTCGGTTAAGGAAGTCACGCATCAGGTCAGCGATCTCCTGGCCGTGCGTTTCCAAAGCGAAGTGTCCTGTGTCGATCAAATGGTACTCGAGGTCTTCGAGATCCCCTTTGTACGGCTCAGCACCCGCCGCCGGAAAAATCTCGTCATTCTTCCCCCAGACGATCAGGGTTGGCGGTTGGTTGTCTCGCAGGTATTTTTGCCAGGCGGGGTACAGAGGCGGGTTAGTTCCGTAGCTGTAGAACATCTGCAGTTGGATGTCCTGATTGCCTTCGCGATCCAAGAGAGGCTGAACATGTCCCCAGGTATCCGGGCTAACGGCTTCGACGTTCGAGACACCGTTGGTGTACTGCCATTTCGTGGCTCCAAGCGTGGTCAAAAATCGCAATGCGTTGTCATTGGACATTGCAGGCTGTTTGTAGGCCGCCTTTACGTTTTTCCAAAAGTCATTGTCGAGACCTTTGTTTACAGCTTCCCGATCCTTCCAGTAGGCCATAATTGGCTCCCAGAAGTTATTGTCGATGCCTTCGTTGTACGCGTTACCGTTTTGTACGATCAAACTCTCGACTTTGTCGGGCCGAGCTGTCGCGATACGAAAGCCGATGGGTGCGCCATAGTCCATCAGATAAATGCTGAATTTGTCGACGCCAATCTCGTCTACGAACTTGCCGATAAGCCTCGCTACATTGTCGAACGAGTAGTCGAACTCATTGACGGCTGGCATCGAACTAAAGCCATAGCCCGGATAATCCGGTGCTACCAGGTGATATTGATCGGCGAGCTCAGGGATCAGGTCCCGGAACATGTGCGATGACGTCGGAAATCCATGTAGTAGCAAAATCGTTGGGTTGCGCGGGTTGCCCGCTTCACGATAAAAGATGTCCACATCTTCTATGGTGATCGTCCGATAACTGACGTTGGGCACATTCTCCGCGTGCGCAGCAGAGTTCAATCCGGCGATAACCAGTAAGGCATAGAACAGCGGTAACGCGGCTCCGTTGAAAATTTTTGTACTCATTTTCGTTCTCCTGGGTTGAGGAATTTGGGTTAACCCACTGCCGTAGATACGGCGGCTGGCACTTGCTTGGCTTGAGCATTCTTTGCTTCAGTCGCTGCGATACCCGTGTTTCCTGTGAAGACCAGGTACAAAATCAGCAGAAGTAGCACGGCCTGGAATTCGAAGCCGCCCATTGGGTGCGTTTCGCTTGGCACGAAGTTCCATCGGCCCCAGTGCACAATCGAAATTGCTCCGATGACTACCGGGATGTTCAGTGCCGCACCCAACCGGGTGGCAAGGTCCGAGATCCGGTCCGCGCGAAATCCACCCGCCAGTACCAATAGCCCGCCTGCGGTTTCGGCCAGGGCGACTAGCACTACCTGAAGATAGGAAATAGGCAACATTTGCGCGAAGCCTTCCAGGTTCTGGAATTTCAATACGCCGTGGTAGATGAGGACGCTGGCGAGTGCAATGCGCAGAAGCCAGTGTGCGTTTGTTGCTAAAAATTTCATGTCGTTCTCCTCGATAAGAATTTTGGCAGTGAATCGGGTTACTTACTGCCGTTGATCTTTTGTACAGCTTCGCTTGTCGTCCAAACCGTGTTGGCGATGAATCGGAAGTTGACCAGTGCTGATTCGTAGCCATTGCCCTCTTCGACAATTGCAGCAGCCGTTGCGTCGGAGACCACGGCCACTTCAAAGCCTTGCTCCATGAGTTCCCGCATATGCGATTCAGTACAAAGATTGGCCGACATGCCACCAAGGATGATCTTGTCGATGCCGCGCTTGCGAAGTTGCAACACCATGTCATTTGTCTCCGGTCCGTAGACTTTGTGCGGGTTAGAGACAACAGTCGCGCCATCGTTGATGTACTTCTTGTAGCGATCGAGCCAGTCAGCGCCGGATCCCTCGAATCCCTCTGTGGTCAGGGCGCCCTCACGATCGAACATACCGATGTTGTGCATCAGCTTTTCGAGCGCACCTTCAAATTTCCAGCCATGATCGGTCGGGTAGTAGTAATGAGGTGAGATAAACACCGGAATATCGTTGGCCTTTGCCGCTTTGAATAGCGACTCGATATTCTCCACCGTGTTGTTGTCGGTAACGTTTTTACCGACGACACCCCACGTCACACCTTTCGGGCTAAGGAAATCATTTTGTGGGTCGGTTATGAGTAGGGCGGTACGGCCGGTAACGATCTCGACGCCCGGATCGGGTAGTTGCGCGTAGCCGATGTTCGTCAAACCGACTAAGGTCAAAAGAGTGATCGATAATATCTGTTTCGATTTCATGGTCTGGTCCTTGTCGTTGCCTATTTCAATGGCCGATATGCCGCTTAACGACGGGGATCGGAATGTCGTTGGCACTCATGTCGCGTCGAGTCATGTAACCGTCTGCATCGAATTCCCAGTGTTCATTGCCGAGGCTTCGATACCATTGGGCGGTTTTGATGCGTTGCCATTCGCACTCGAAGCGCACAGAGATTCGATTGTCGGTATAAGCCCAGAGCTCTTTCATAAGTTGGTAGTGAGAATTGATCGCCCATTTGTCTCTGAGGAAGTACTCGATCGCCGCGCGGCCCTGAAACAAGTCTTCGCGGCTTCGCCAAATACAGTCCGGTGAGCACAACAGCGCGACTTTCTCCGGGTTTCGTGTATTCCACGCCTCCTCAGCGGCTTGAACTTTGGCGAGCGCTGTGTCGTGAGTGAAGGGTGGAATTGGAATTCGTCGCATGTCAGTTCTTCTCAAAAGCACTAGAAAACCTAGTCGTACATCGTGGGGTTCGATGGCCTGTGCAGTGTTATAGGCTTAATATTAGGCCTAGACAAACGACGATTTCTCACCCAGACTTAGAAAAACTAAGGTATGTTTGTGATGCGACGAATCTATCCGCTGAATGCATTGCGCGCATTTGAAGCCTCTGCGCGCCATCTGAGCTTTGTAAAGGCCGCTGAAGAGCTATCGGTAACGCCCGCAGCGGTCAGTCACCAGGTCAAGAATCTAGAGGAACACTTAGGTCTGCCGCTTTTTCGTCGTCGGCCGCGTGGCCTTGTGTTGGTGGAGTCCGGTCAATTGTTGTCGTCTGAATTACGGGAAGTATTCTTAAGCCTCGACAAGGCAATGGAACGGGTAATGGAAAGCGACTCGCGCGGGTCACTCACGTTAACTGTTGCTCCCACTTTCGCGGCCATGTGGCTTATCCCGCGCCTACAGAAGTTTTATGCGTTACATTCGGATATTGACGTTCGCATCTCAACCAGCCTCGGGCTTGTTGATTTTCAGCGTGACGACTTTGACGCTGCGATCAGGCTCGGTCACGGACAGTGGTTCGGTCTGGAATCAATTAAGCTATTCGAAGAAACCGTGACACCCATGTGTAGCCCGAAGCTGCTTGAAGGACCGAACGCACTAAAGACTCCGGACGATCTTCGAAATCACGTGTTACTGCACAATCATTCTATGGACTACGATCCCAACGCACCCACGTGGGGAACATGGCTGGACGCAGCGGGCGCGAGCGGGGTAGATGCATCACGCGGCATACATT
>Ga0255049_10000183_pt1 | contig 37931 bp, 37 predicted proteins | sample JV7_2_3_MG_FD_183615 | JGI IMG/M metagenome (GOLD analysis project Ga0255049, IMG submission 183615) | Seawater microbial communities from Jervis Inlet, British Columbia, Canada - JV7_2_3 | ecosystem: Environmental > Aquatic > Marine > Inlet | place: Canada: British Columbia | collected 2016-10-06 | reverse complement strand
ATCGACACTTGGAATCTCGGGCGGATCAACGACCGGTATCTCAGGTGGATCGACACTCGGAATCTCAGGTGGATCGACGCTGGGCATTTCAGGTGGATCGACACTTGGAATCTCGGGCGGATCAACTTTCGGAATCTCAGGTGGATCGACACTCGGAATTTCAGGTGGATCGACGCTGGGCATTTCGGGCGGATCAACGACCGGCATCTCAGGTGGATCAACTCTTGGAATCTCGGGTGGTTCGACAGCCGGATTAATTCTCGCCGGACCGGTCGAAGCAATCGATTCTGGAGCGGGATTCTTCAGTTCAATGGGACAACGAGTTTCCGCGCCTGCTGGAATTCTTAGCGGCCTTCGACTCGGCGACTATGTAATGGTTAGTGGCAGAATCAGTGGTGCGGGTACCATTGAAGCTGATGTCGTCGCTCAATCCGAACAAACCTATGTAGCTGGTTCGTCCGCGGTTTTTGTTACCGGCATTCCATCGTCAGTAGATTTCAGTTTCGGCACTGCGATGATCGGTGAACTGAAGGTTGACTACACATCCTCGTTGGGTGGTTCGGATTTTGAAGGGATTGGAGCTGCGATAACTGTCATTGGTACACAGCCGGCGCTCGGTGGGACAATGCTCAGTGATCGGGTATACGATCAGACGAGGCTTTTCCTGAGAGACTAGGTACTTCGATAACGCTAATTGGGGTACCAGGACAGGGACGTTTGTCTCGACCAGGAGCAAAAAAGAAAAGGCCGCGTGAGCGGCCTTCTCTTTGTCTGGAAATAAAAAAGTCGGCGTCCCTGCCGACTTAGTTCTCGTATCAACCATAAGGAGATGCGAGGGTTGGAGAAGCCACCCCTGAGCGATTAGGAGTGACTTCGAGGACATCTTAGTTTCCTTCCCTCGATTCGAGTGTGATTGCGATCACAAATCCAAAACCAAAAACGAAAAGAGGCGCCAATAGGCGCCCCAAAAGTCGATTTTAAAAGATTAAGTTAAGTCGATCTTACTCTGCCTGTGCGGTTCGCAAGCTTTCGAGATAATTCTGAAAGTTGGTTTGTTCGACGTTTTGTTTGACTGCGTCTCTGACGCTGTCCAACGGTGGCGGTTCATTGTTGCGTGAATCTTCACGCAGAATCACGTGCCAACCAAATTCGGTTTGTACTGGCGTCTTCGTGTACGTGCCGTTTATCAGTCTCGCAATCGCATCGGAAAATGGTGCCACCATTTGGTTGGGAGAGAACCAGCCAAGGTCGCCGCCAGCTGGGCCGGACGGCCCAGTGGAATCTGATTTCGCTAATTCCTCGAAGTTCGCGCCTGCATCAAGTTGTGTAATCAGCTCGACAGCCGCGCTTTGTGTTTCGACAAGAATATGACGTGCTTTGAATTGCAAGTCCGGCGCGAGCAGCGTCTGTGCCTTATATGCCTCTTGTATTTCTTCCTCAGACGCAGGATGACTTGCAAGCCAGTCACCAGCTACTGCTTGCGCCAGGGTCGCACGGTACTGCAATTCGATCTGAGCCTTGATTCGTGGCTCTTTCGACAATTCGTCTGCCCGCGGCAACGATGTGAGAATGTAAATATCTTTCAACTCTTGCAATACCAGCGCTCTCTCTTCATCCGTTACTTCCGCAGATGGTTTCTGAATACGATTCTCGAGATAAAAATTAAGCGTTGAATCGTCGATATCGACGCCATTGACAGTTGCGACAGTTTCAGCTGATGCGCTTGTAATGGTGATGGCAGAAACAGCGATCGCTATTGATGCCAGGGATGTTCCAATAAGTCTGGAACGTTTCGGGTTGTCCATGGAGGAATCCTCGTTAACAAAATTCAAAATGCGGATCATGACTACTGATCCGACGGGGAAATCGCGTTGATCCGCAATGCATGTACATCGCTTTGCATAAAAGGGCCGAGCGCATCATAAACCATTCGATGCCTACTAATCCGGTTCTGCCCATCAAATTTGTCGGACACGATCCTGACATCGAAGTGCCCTTTGCCTTCCTGCGCGCCCGCGTGCCCGGCATGCAGGTGGCTTTGATCCTTGACGAGCAGTTCGGCGGGAGAAAAGGCATCAGCAAGGAGTCGTTCGATCGTAGCGGTTCGCTCGCTCATTTCGACTCGTCATTTTGTATGTGTCTGGACAGCCAGATTGATTGTCCAATGATAAACAGGAAGGTCAGGCCGAGAAGACCAAACAATTTGAAATTGACCCAGGCTTCTTCGGTGAAATTGTAGGCCACATAAATATTGATGCTGCCTGCAAACACAAAAAATGCGACCCACAACAAATTTAGCTTGGACCAGTTACTCGCGTCCAATTGGATTTGGTCATCGGGGCTCTTGCTGGCGGCTTCCAGCATGCGCCGAATAAACGGTCGTTTGCCCATATATTGACTCGCCAGAAACGCGATGGCGGCCGCCCAATAAAGCACCGTTGGTTTCCAAAAGATAAAAACGGAATCACCGGAAATTAGCGTAGCGCCACCGAGGACGACGACCAGCACAGTTGAAGCTGCTGAAATCTTGTTGACCTTACGGGTCATAAACCACTGGACGATAAATGCCAGCGGCGCGACGACCATCAGGACCGCAACAGCGATCAGCAGCTCCTTGGTTATTACGTACGCCGTAAAGAACAGCACGATCGGCAGAAAATCGATAAGTAGTTGCATGCGAGCTTGGTTCACGTTTCGAAGGGGCGGGATAATAGCTCAAATAGCTGCGAATTGGCCATGTAACTAACCTACAATCCGCGCGTGGCCAAGCTCATAGAAATACATCCTGCAGATCCGCAGCCAAGGCGGGTCGCTGCTGTTGCGCGGATTATTCGCAGCGGCGGCCTTATCGCGTACCCGACCGATTCGAGCTATGCGTTCGGCTGCCACATCGGTGACGCGAAGGCCATCAACCAGATTCACCGCATCCGCCGCACCGACAAGAAGCACAACTTCACGCTGGTATGCAGTGATCTATCTGAAATCAGCCTTTATGCACGGGTCGATAACTGGGCCTATCGACTCATCAAGTCAATGACGCCAGGGCCGTACACGTTCGTCTTACCCGCAACGCGCGAGGTGCCCAAACGGCTACAGAATCCAAAGAGACGGACGATTGGCTTGCGCGTCCCCGATCACCCGTTTGTGCGTGCCATTCTGGATGAGTTGGCTGAGCCGATCATGAGCTCGACTCTGTTGCTGCCGGGCGATGATCATCCAATGACCGATCCGATCGAAATCGATGAGCGCATCGGCCACCAGATTGAAGCCATCGTGGAGTCGGGTTCCGTGGGTATCGATCCGACCAGTGTGATCGATATGACTGGCGGTCATGCCGAAGTCCTCCGGGTGGGCCGCGGTGATGTCAGCGCGTTCGTCTGACCCCTAAGCGGCAGTTTTCGCCTAAGTGCGGCATCGGCATCGATTTGCGCTAGAATGCGCCAGAATCGCTATGGAAGCCCGATGAAGCCTGATCTAAAAGTCCTGAATCCCGAAGACGCGCCGAAGCCGCCACAGGACGAAAAACAGACTCCCGCACAGTCGGAAATGCCCTTCGCCGTCGTTGCCGGTGAGCCGGTTACCGCATTGCCCCAGGACCTGTACATTCCGCCACATGCCTTGCAGGTCTTTCTGGAGGCGTTCGAAGGCCCGCTGGATCTGCTGCTGTACCTGATTCGCCGTCAGAATATCGACATCCTCGATATCCCAATCGCGGAGATCACCCAGCAATACGTGCAATACATCGAAACGATGACTGAGCTGCAGCTCGAGCTCGCTGGTGAGTACCTGGTCATGGCAGCCATGCTGGCCGAGATTAAATCGCGAATGTTGCTACCTCGACCTGTTGCCGAAGATGAAGACGAGGAAGACCCACGCGCGGAACTGGTGCGTCGGCTGCAGGAGTACGAGCGCTTCAAGAAAGCGGCACAAGACATCAGCGATTTGCCGAGACTTGAGAGAGATACCTATGTCGCGAGCGCGGACGCTCCCGAACGGAAGGTCGTGACCACTCTTCCGGATGTCACATTGAAGGAAATGCTGCTCGCGTTTCACGACGTCCTCAAACGAGCGGAAATGTATTCGAACTTGCACCTGCAGCGGGAGCCGTTATCGGTACGGCAACGCATGTCCGAAATCCTTACGCGTATCAATGCGAGCTCGTTTGCCGGCTTTGCGGACCTGTTTGATCCGGAAGAGGGCCGGCATGGCGTCGCCGTGACATTCCTGGCGATTCTGGAACTGCTGCGCGAGGCCGTGATTGAAGTGGTTCAGGCCGAAGAGTTTTCTGCAATTCATATTCGCGCGGCATCGTCCGTCCGGCTTGTTCCGGACGAAGCAGACGACGAACCTGAAACCCAGACACCATGAGAATCGAGACACAAAGATAATGGACGCCGTTGAGATCAAGTATTTCGTTGAAGCAGCTTTGCTGGCAGCAGGGCGGCCACTGAGCATCGATAATTTGCAGGGCTTGTTCGACGGCAGAATGACACCGCAGAAATCCGAGATTCGCGAAGCAATCGTGGCCTTGGGCGAAGACTATGCAAACCGCGGCATCGTAATCAGTGAAGTCGCCTCGGGATTTCGCCTGCAGATAAGCAGCGTCATGGCTGATCAACTGCAGAAATTATGGGAGGAGCGGCCACCCAGGTACTCGCGGGCGATGTTCGAGACGCTTGCTCTGATTGCCTATCGTCAGCCAATCACCCGCGGCGAGATCGAGGAAGTGCGCGGCGTTTCGGTCAGCTCGAATATCATGCGCACCCTGATCGAGAGAGATTGGGCGAGAGTCGTCGGCCACCGGGATGTTCCGGGCCGCCCGGAAATGTTCGGCACCACCAAAGGTTTTCTCGATTATTTCGGTCTGAAGAAGCTCGACGACCTGCCGCCGTTGGCCGATTTATCGGATTGGGAAAGCCTGCGCGTCCAGTTGGATTTGCCGGAGGTCGAAGAAGATACCGCCGATCAGGCACCACTTATTCCGGATCTGCCGGTCTTGTACCCGGAAGTTGACGAAGAGGACGTGGAGGACGCGTCGACACTCATGAGCGATGCTGAGATCGACGCGGTCAACAAGCGCATTCCCGATCTCATGCCGGTCGATGATGCAGACGACGAGGACCAGGACGCGTCAGCCAGCGGTGGCTGATCGGATTCAAAAAGTACTTGCCGCAGCCGGCCATGGATCGCGGCGAGGAATCGAACAGTGGATTCGGGAAGGTCGCCTCAAGGTTAACGGCAGTGTGCCCACGCTTGGCCAATCTTTGGAGGGTGGCGAGCACATCACGCTCGATGGCCGGCCATTGGGCATATACAGCGGTCGGGTCCAGCACCGGCACCTCATGTACAACAAACCCGGTGACGAAGTCACGACTCGTTCCGACCCGGAAGGCCGCAAGCGTGTCTTCGATAGCCTGCCACGACTCAAGGGATCCCGTTGGGTCGCTGTTGGCCGGCTTGATATGACCACTACGGGTCTATTGTTGTTTACTACAGATGGCGCTCTGGCTAATGCATTGATGCACCCATCCGCGGAAATTGTGCGCCGCTACGCTGTTCGGGTTCATGGCCAGCCCTCGAAAGAGCAGCTATTGAGTTTGCGTAAGGGGGTTGAACTGGATGATGGCCCGGCTCACTTCGACGCGATTGAAGCGGGTGGCGGAGAGGGGCGGAATCGCTGGTTCAATGTGACGCTCCGTGAAGGCCGCAATCGGGAGGTGCGCAGACTTTGGGAGTCACAGGGCTTCGATGTCAGTCGATTGGTCCGGACCGGCTACGGCCCCATAGATCTACCGAGAAAACTTCGAGTCGGGAGATACGAAAACCTGACGCCCGCACAGACCCGGTTGCTGTACTCGGCCGGAGGTCTTGAATCGCCAGATCATGATGAAAAAACCAAAAAGACAAAAACATTTCGAAAAAAGAAGAAGATAAGACGTTAACTTAATGTCAATTCTTACTGTGCATCCAGGCTTTCCCCAGTAACGCCCTTGCTGTCAGGTCCCAGCAAATAAAGATACGAGGACAGAATCTCGTCCGGGCCCTTGAGCGCATCCCGGTCCTCCCCGGGAAAAGCCTCAAGCCGCATATTCGTGCGCGTCGCCCCGGGATTGATGCAGTTGACCCGTAATTTGCCTTGCCGATGTTCGTCGGCCAGCACTTGTGACAGGCCTTCCGTTGCGAACTTGGAGACTGCATACGCACCCCAAAACGCGCGTCCTTTTCGGCCAACACTGCTGCTCGTGAAAATAATAGAAGGATCAATTGCCTCCTGCAGCATCGGCAACAATACCTGCGTCAACGCGAACGCCGACGTCAGATTGACGTGCAAAACACGTTGCCATTGCACCGCATCGTATTGCGCAATCGAGAATCGGTCGCCAATGATGCTCGCATTGTGCACCAGCCCGTCGAGCCGGCCGTATTCTTCGGCAAGATTGTCAGCCAAAGACTCATACGCGTTGCTATTCGCGCTGGCGAGATCGAGGACGGCAATCGATGGCCGGGGTGTCGATTCGAGCGCTTCGATTTCGTCGTAAACCTTCTCAAGTTTTTTCACATCGCGGCCGTGCAGGATGATCTGTCCGCCGAGCTCCGCTGCCCGCAGGGCCAACGCACGACCAATACCGTCGCTCGCACCTGTGATCAGGATGATGCGGTCAGCAAGGAGATTTGGTGCGGCCGTGTAAGACTGGTAATCAGTGCTCAATGCGCTTCCTGCGTATCGTCATCGTCGCCCGCACTTTCAATCATCGTGCGCGGCACAGGATCAAGCGTGTCTATCTTCTCGATCTTTTTCTTGGTGTGAATACCGAGCTCAACGAATTTCCTTGCGCCAGGTAAGACCTTCCGCTCGAGTGACCCCACAGCACGGTTGTAACTTTCAACGCTGCTCGCAAGTTGTCGACCAACTTTGTTCATGTGCGTAACGAATGTCGCCAGTCGTCCGTACAGATCCTCGGCCAGTTGGCGTATCTCCTGTGCATTATCAGCGAGCGCCAATTGGCGCCAGCCGTATGCGACGGCTTTCAGTAACGCGACGAAGCTCGTCGGAGTCGCCAGGATGATCTGCTGTGCAAGCGCGCTCTCGATAAGGTCCGGGTCTTCGTTGAGTGCTGCGCTGAGAAACTGATCGCCCGGAATGAACAGAATCACAAATTCCGGGCTGTTCTCGAATTGGGCCCAGTAAGCTTTGCTGGATAGAGTGCGAATGTGCTCGCGAACGTTGCGTGCATGCCGTTGCAGGCCTGCCTGTCGTTGTGCGTCATCCTTGGCTTCGACCGCTTCAAGATACGCGTCCAGCGGCGTCTTGACGTCCACGACGAGATCGCGTTGATTCGGCATGCGCACAACCATATCCGGCCGAATAATCTGGTCTTCGCCGACGTTATGCACCTGCTCCTGAAAATCGCAGTGCTCAACCATGCCGGCCAGCTCAACCAGCCGGCGCAGCGTTATTTCGCCCCAGCGACCACGGACTTCGGGTCTGCGCAGGGCTTTGACGAGGTTCTGTGTTTCCTGAGTTAACGATTGCTGACTCAGCTGCATGGCCTCGAGCTGCGACTTGATGCCGCCGTAGGCTTCGCTGCGAGACTTCTCGAGCTCCGATATTTGCTTCTGGGAAGCCTGCAGCGCATCGCGGATGGGCTTTACCAGGTCTTCAATGGCTTTTTCGCGATCGCCGAGGTCGCGCTTGGCCTTATCCTGCTGGGCACCGAGGTTTTGTTCAGCCAGCCGCAAAAAATTCTCACTGTTCGACTTGAGCGACTGGTTGGCAAGATCGGTAAACGCGGTTGTGAGCTGCGATCTCGCTGCTTCAAATGCGATATCCCGTTCGCGTTGCAGGGCGTCCTGATTATTGACCACCGCTTCCAGCCGCGCATGCCGTCGACTGGCGAGCAACCAGGCGATCAGAGCGCCCAGCAGCAATCCCAGCAGCAATGCCGGGGCGCCGATCTGGATAAGTGCCGTGTTCAGGTCGAAAGTGCTCATCAGGCCTCCAGATTAACCGCTTTGAGCACAATTTGGGCAAGTTCGTCCGGGTTGCTGGCGTATTCGTCTGCGCCCCAGGTCCGCGGATCATCGGTGTCTACGATGTAACCATATCCGGCCGCGATCGTTGCCATGCCCGCTCTGCTGCCAGCCTCGATGTCGCGCACAGCATCCCCGACGTAAATACAATCGTCCGGCGACAAATCTGAAAGCGTGCATGCATGAATGAGTTGTGCCGGATCGGGTTTGCGGGTCGGTAAGGTATCGCCACTGATCGTGCAAACACTGCGATCTGCGAGCTCCAGCGATTCAAGTATCGGATTCGTAAGGTGCGACGGTTTGTTGGTCACAACACCCCAGGGCAATTCTGCGTCGTCCAGGCTATCGAGTAATTCGTACAGCCCCTCAAACACGACCGACCGATCACACACCTGCTCAGAGTAACGCTCGATGAAATCGCACAGCAAGGCGCTGTCGGGTGTGATCATCTCGTCGGGGAATGCCAGCGTCAGCAGGCCTATAGCACCGTTCGATACGTGCGACCGGCCAAGTTCGTAGGGGACAGGATCGATGCCGTGATAACGCTGCAAGTCCTGCAGCACCCCAACCATGTCGGGCGCGGTATCGACCAGCGTGCCGTCAAGGTCAAAGAATACGGCTTTGGTATTGCCGTGGAATAGTTCGGACAAGGTACTACTCGACTTCCGACCGGTGATAATGCATCAGGTAGTTTACGTCCAGACCAGGTCCGAGCGAATACTCGCGTGTCAGCGGATTGTAGTGCATACCGATACTGGCTCTTAGTTCCAGGCCAGCGGTTCGCGCCCAGTCGTCTAACTCAGACGGGCGGATGAATTTCTGATACTCGTGAGTTCCGGCCGGGAGCATCTTCAAAACATATTCCGCGCCCACGATTGCAAGCATGAACGATTTCGGGTTTCTGTTGATCGTGGAGAAAAAGGCCTGCCCACCGGGGCGTAGCAGCGTATGGACAGACGCGATGATAGCGGCTGGGCGCGGCACGTGTTCGAGCATTTCGAGGCAGGTAACAATGTCGAACTGGCCTGCTTCGCTCGCAGCGAGTTCCTCGGCAGTTGATTGCCGGTAATCCACCTCCGTACCAGACTCGATCTGGTGCAGGCGCGCCACCGAGAGCGGGCCCTCCGCCATGTCGATGCCCGTAACGACGGCACCGGCCTTGGCCATTGACTCTGTCAGGATGCCACCACCACAGCCTATGTCGACAACCTTGCTACCATCCAGCTCCACTTGCTGGCGAATCCAGTCCAGACGCAAGGGATTGATCTCGTGCAATGGCCGGAACTCGCCGTCCGGGTCCCACCAGCGGGTCGCGAGTGCGTCAAATTTGGCGACCTCGGCGGCATCAACATTTTGTCGCGATTCTGTCATTACGATTAATTCTATTAGCTGCCCACAAATGGGCTAATTCGAGAACGCAGTATACAGGCCCAAACGCCTGCCACCACTGGCTTTCTGTGGTACAATTTCACTCTTGGTGCGTACCCGAAAAAGGGACGAATCGAGCCCGGCAAAATTAAGAAATTTTCCGAAAATTCCAAAGACTGAATTCCGCATTTTTGTTCCGCTCGATGACCGGAATTGCGCTGAGATTGTGAGTATTTATGGCTGAAGTTGCCCAGGAATTGCTGACCGTAAGCCTCGAAGAGGAGATGCAGCAGTCCTACCTCGACTATGCGATGAGCGTCATCGTTGGGCGTGCGCTGCCGGACGCGCGCGACGGGCTCAAGCCTGTGCACCGTCGCGTGCTATACGCGATGCGTGAGCTCGGCAACGACTACAACAAGGCCTACAAGAAATCCGCTCGCGTCGTTGGTGATGTCATCGGTAAGTACCATCCGCACGGCGATACTGCGGTCTACGACACCATTGTGCGTATGGCCCAACCGTTCTCGATGCGCGCGTTGCTCGTCGACGGACAGGGCAACTTCGGGTCGGTTGATGGCGATGCTCCGGCGGCAATGCGCTATACCGAAGTGCGCATGTCGAAAATCGCGCATGAGTTGCTGGCAGATATCGAGAAGGAAACGGTCGACTTTGTCGAGAATTACGACGGCTCTGAATCCGAACCAACGGTCATGCCGACGCGCTTGCCGAATCTCCTGGTTAATGGCTCGTCTGGTATTGCGGTTGGTATGGCGACCAATATTCCGCCACACAACCTTTGTGAGGTTGTCGACGCTACGCTGGCCTTGATCGACGATCCGGGCATCGAGGTGCCCGGACTGATGGAGCACATGCCGGGACCGGATTTTCCAACGGCCGGCATCATCAACGGCGCGCAGGGTATTTATTCGGCGTATCGGACGGGACGTGGTCGCGTTTACATGCGTGCCAGGACCAACGTCGAACCGTTTGGCACGGGTGGCAGGGAAGCGATCATCGTTACCGAGTTGCCCTACCAGGTTAACAAAGCTCGATTGATCGAAAAAATCGCAGAACTCGTGCGGGACAAACGTGTTGAGGGCATCAGCGAATTACGCGACGAATCCGACAAGGATGGCATGCGCATCGTCATCGAATTACGCCGGGGTGAAATCACCGACGTCGTTTTGAACAACCTGTACAAACATACCGCGATGCAGAGCGTATTCGGCATCAACATGGTTGCGTTGCACGATGGACAGCCGAAGCTTCTCAACCTCAAGCAACTTCTGGAAGCGTTCCTGAGCCACCGTCGCGAAGTGGTCACTCGCCGTACTATCTTCGATCTGCGCAAGGCCAGGGACCGCGCGCATGTACTCGAGGGGCAGGCAGTTGCGCTCGCCAATATCGATGAGGTGATCGCCCTGATCAAGGCGTCAGCGACGCCTGCGGAAGCCAAGGCGGCATTGATTGCCCGTGATTGGCTGCCAGGCTCTGTTACAGCCATGCTGGAGGCTGCGGGCGACACAGATACCCGTCCCGATGGCCTCGACGAGGGATTTGGTCTCTTGAAGGGAAATTACCGGCTGTCTGCCGTCCAGGCTCAGGCAATTCTGGATCTGCGGCTGCATCGCCTAACAGGTCTTGAGCAAGACAAAATAATTAATGAATACAAAGAATTACTAGGTAAAATTAAAGATCTTTCTGATATCTTGGGGGACCCGGATAGGCTGCTGCAAGTCATTCGCGACGAACTCGCGGAAATCCGCGAAACCTATGGTGACGAGCGCCGTACTGCAATCGTCCAGGACCACAGTGACCTGAGTGTCGAAGATCTGATTCCGAGTGAAGAGGTTGTCGTTACGCTCTCGCATGGCGGATACGCCAAAGCGCAGCCTATTGATGTCTATGAGGCACAAAAGCGTGGCGGTCGCGGCCGATCGGCAACCAAGGTCAAAGATGAAGACTTCATCGACAAGCTTTTTGTCGCCAATACGCACGACACAATCTTGTGTTTTTCCAGTCGCGGCAAGATGTACTGGTTGAAGGTTTACCAGGTACCGCAGGCAAGTCGCGGCTCCCGCGGCAAACCGATCGTCAACCTGTTGCCACTTGATGCGGGCGAGCGCATCAACGCCGTTTTACCGATCAAGGAATACGACGAGGATAGCTTCGTCTTCATGGCGACCTCTGGCGGTACGGTCAAGAAGACCCCATTGAATCAGTTCTCGCGGCCACGTTCGAGCGGCATCATCGCGATTGATCTTCGTGATGACCGGCTCGTGGATGTTGCGATCACCGACGGCAAGTCTGAGATCTTGCTGGTTGCGAGCTCGGGTAAAGGCATTCGTTTCGCGGAAGAAGACGTGCGGCCGATGGGTCGCGGCGCGGCAGGCGTTCGCGGCATAAAAATGGCTCCCGGGCATGAGCTCATCGCTCTCACGATCGTTCATGAAGGATTGATTCTCACGGCAACCGAGAATGGCTATGGCAAGCGTACCGACATCAACGAATTCCCGGTTCAGGGTCGCGGCGGACAGGGCGTTATCGCAATCCAGACATCGGAGCGCAATGGACGAACGGTGGGTGCCGCACAAGTCGGCGCTGACGACGAAATCATGCTGATCAGTTCGAACGGCACGCTCGTTCGAACAGCGGTCAGCGATATCTCCATACAGGGGCGCAATACTCAGGGTGTTCGTTTGATTCGTGTAGAGTCGCAGCAACGACTCGTTGGTCTCGCACGAATCGAGTTTATTGAGGAAGACGAAGAAGAGTAAGGAACCTGATCTGATGTCCCGCGTATACAATTTCAGCGCCGGCCCGGCCGCGCTGCCCGCCGAAGTGCTCGATATCATCAAGTCGGATCTTCCGGACTGGGGTGGAACCGGCATGTCCGTCATGGAAATCAGCCACCGCAGCAAGGAATTCATCGCCGTTGCGGAACGTTGCGAGGCCAATCTTCGCAAGCTGCTTGGCATCCCCGACAATTACAGCGTTCTGTGGATTCAGGGCGGCGCTACGCTGCAAATGGCAATGGCCCCACTGAATCTCACGCAGCGCGACGATGTTGCGGACTATGTCGTTACAGGAAGCTGGGGCAAGAAAGCGGCGGGCGAGGCGCGCAAGCAATGTACGGTCAATCTTGCAGCGGACAGCGCGGACCAGAATTTCACCTGCATCCCAGAAGAATCGAGCTGGCAACGCAGCACTGATGCGTCCTACCTGCACATTACGTCGAACGAAACCATTGCCGGGGTTGAGTTTCATTTCGTCCCGAGTGGCGATGTACCCATCGTTGCCGATATGTCGAGCAACATACTGTCACGTCCGATCGATGTAAGTGACTATGGCGTGATCTATGCGGGTGCCCAGAAGAATATTGGGCCGGCTGGCATTACGCTCGTCATTGTTCGCGACGATCTTCTTGAGCGGGCCAGAGAGAACTTGCCGCACCTCATGATGTGGAAATCGTATGCCGAGTCGGATTCGATGACCAACACGCCGCCAACCTTCGCGTGGTATGTGGCAGACCTGGTGTTCCAGGACCTCGAGCGGCAGGGTGGTCTCGACGCCATGGCCGCGATCAATCAACGCAAGTCTGACAAGCTGTACGCAGCGATTGATGACTCTGGTTTTTACTCGAATCCCGTCCGGCCCGGTTGCCGTTCGTGGATGAACGTTCCCTTCATCCTGGCTGATGCTTCTTTGGACGCGAAATTCCTCAACGAAGCATTGGCGGCAGGGCTAAGCAACCTGAAGGGCCACCGCTCGGTCGGAGGAATGCGTGCATCAATTTACAACGCTGTTTCGGAAGAGGCAGTGGACGCGTTGATCTCTTTCATGGCCGAATTTGAACGCAGCAACGGATAGAAAATGCACAAAGTTTTAACGCTCAACAATATCGCCGCAGAAGGGTTGCGCCGTTTCCCGTCGGAACGATTTGAAGTGGCTGCAGATATCGCAGACCCGATCGCTATTATTCTGCGCTCGCACAATCTGCACGACATGGAAATCCCGTCATCCGTGTCGGCTATCGGTCGGGCGGGTGCGGGTACCAACAATATCCCGATCGAGGCCATGAGTGCTCGCGGAATCCCGGTGTTCAACACGCCGGGAGCTAATGCCAACGCGGTCAAAGAACTAGCGATAGCCGGGCTGTTGATCGCCGCTCGCAATATTTGTGATGCGCGTGAATACGTCAAGAGTCTTGCCGGGACAGGCGATGCATTGAACAAGGCGGTTGAGGCAGGCAAGAAACAATTCGTCGGCTTCGAACTGCCAGGGAAGACACTCGGGGTCATTGGGCTCGGTGCGATCGGTGTAGAGATCGCCAACGCCGCGCTGGCATTGGGCATGAAAGTAATCGGATTCGATCCGAATATTACGGTCCGTAGTGCCTGGCAGTTGTCAGCCTGAGTTGAGCACGCCGAATCACTTGAGCAGCTATTCAAGCGAGCAAATGCGGTCACGGTGCACGTCCCACTGATTGATGAAACCAAAGGGATTGTTAACCGCGAGCGGCTTGCACTATTGCCGGAAGGTGCTGTGCTCGTGAATTTCGCGCGCGGCGGCATTGTCGACAATGACGCGGCATTGGATGCGTTGGATAACGGTAATCTTCACGCGTATGTCTGCGACTTCCCGACGCCAGAGCTCATTGCGCATCCAAATGTCATCGCACTACCGCACCTCGGGGCTTCTACTTCTGAGGCCGAAGAGAATTGCGCGATCATGGTTGCGGAGAATGTCAAAGACTTCCTGGACAACGGCAATATTCGATTCTCGGTCAATTTTCCGGAGGCGCGTTTACCGCGGCTCGATGCCTGGCGGATTACGATTGCCAACGCCAATGTGCCGAACATGGTCGGACAGATTTCAACCTGTCTTGCCGACGCCGGGTTGAATATCGAGGATCTGCTGAATAAATCGATTGGCGAACTCGCCTACACGATTGTTGATGTCAATGGGTCGGTGAGCGAGGAAACGCGCGCCAGGTTGCGTGCTATTGATGGCGTGCTGACGTTGCGAAATCTAGGCAAGCCTGTAACCTGAGACACAAGTATCAGCATGGGGCAGGGTAGCCAGACCATGGCCGACGACAAGAACAAACCGGCCGCAGCGGATCTCGCAGAGATTCGCCAACGGATTAACGAAATCGATGAGCGCTTGCAGGCGCTCATCAATGAACGGGCAGAATTCGCACAAAAAGTCGGTATCGCGAAGGGCGAGCTTGGACAGACGGTCGACTATTATCGCCCCGAGCGCGAAGCCGAAGTCCTGCGCAGTGTTAAAGAACGCAATACCGGCCCGTTACGCGACGAAGAGATGTTGCGTCTTTTCCGCGAGATCATGTCGGCGTGCCTGGCTCAGCAGGAACCACTGAAGGTTGGCTTCCTGGGCCCCGAGGGCACGTTCACCCAGACGGCTGTATTCAAGCACTTCGGGCACTCGGTCCGTGCGTTGCCGTTCCACACTATTGATGAAGTATTTCAGGAGGTCGAAAGTGGAGTTGCTGATTTCGGCGTCGTTCCAATCGAAAACTCTACTGAAGGCTCGGTTAGCAATACGCTCGACATGTTCCTGACGTCGCCACTCAAGATATCGGGCGAGATCGAACTGCGCATTGAGCAGCATTTGCTCGGTCAAATGACCGGCCTGGAAAACATCGAACGTATTTGTGCCCATGAACAGTCGCTCGCTCAGTGCCGTGGCTGGTTACGCGAGTATCTGCCGCATGTCGAGTTGATCGGCATGTCCAGCAACGCTGCAGGTGCGCGCCGAGCACGTGATGAGGCCGGTACCGCCGCGATCGGGCCCGATGTGGCCGCTGACGTCTATGATCTCAAGATTCTGGTGGATAGCATCGAGGATCGACGCGATAATTCCACACGGTTTCTGGTGGTTGGTCGCAATTTGCTGGAGCCCAGCGGTGCTGACAAGACAACGTTGCTGGTGTCGACCAGCGATACCGGTGGTGGCGCTGGCGTATTGCATACCTTGTTACAACCATTAGCCGATCACGGCGTCAATATGACCTTTATCGAATCCCGTCCGTCACGCCGGCAAAATTGGGATTACGTGTTTTTCATCGATATTGAAGGACATGCTAATGAATCGCCTGTCTCGAACGCGTTGCAGACGCTGGAAAAGGAAAGCTCCTTGTTTCGTGTGCTGGGCGCCTATCCTAAAGCAGTGAGCTGACGCCTACCGTCGGTCTGAAGCATGCATTTCACTGTACAACCGTCAACCGTTACCAATGCGAAGGTTACGGTCCCCGGTGATAAGTCGATCTCACATCGTGCGTTGATGCTCGGCGGCATTGCCGAGGGCCAAACCACCGTCAGCGGATTCCTGGCTGGAGAGGATTGCCTGGCCACGCTTGCTACCATGACGGCAATGGGCGTTGAGGTTGAGCAGCCGAGCGCAACCGAGATCACTATTCAGGGAGTTGGCCTACGTGGTCTTGTCGAACCCGCACAAGATCTGGACCTGGGAAATTCCGGTACAGCGATGCGCCTGATGGCTGGACTACTTTGCGGTCAGTCGTTTACATCGGTATTGACTGGCGATGCGTCCCTGACCTCTCGACCCATGCAACGGGTGATATCGCCGCTCGGCCTCATGGGCGCCTCGATCGACAGTAACGAAGGTCGACCGCCGCTAACGGTGCGCGGCGATGCAGCTTTGCGTGGCATTGATTACACGCTGCCGGTGGCGAGCGCGCAGGTAAAATCGGCGATCCTGCTGGCTGGATTGTACGCGGACGGCATCACCACGGTGAAAGAACCCGCGATCACACGCGATCACACGGAACGAATGCTCGGCGCCATGGGCGTTGAGGTCGATCGCACGGACCGGCGAATATCGATGCGCGGACATCAAACTTTGACGGGCGGTAATATCCAGGTACCAGCGGATTTGTCGTCGGCGAGCTTCATCATGCTTGCAGCCTTGTTAAGCGATAGTGCCGATGTCCTGATTGAAGGTGTCGGCGTCAATCCGACGCGCACCGGTGTTATCGATATCCTGCAAGCCATGGGCGGCGATATCGGCCTTGAGAATGCCCGTCTGTTTGGTGAAGAGCCGATTGCCGATATTCGTGTTCGTTCGTCGACGCTGCACGGCGGCCCGGTCGACCCGGCACTGGTGTCGCTGGCCATTGATGAATTTCCGGTTCTTTTTGTAGCCGCCGCGGCAGCCAGGGGCAAGACGGAATTCGCGGGTATCGGGGAGCTAAGGGTCAAGGAAAGCGATCGCATCGCCGCCATGTCGACCGGGCTTCGCGCACTTGGTATTCAAGTTGATGAAACACAGGACGGTGCCACGGTATACGGAGGCCCTTTCAGGGGCGGCGAGGTTGAGAGCCATGGTGATCATCGGGTAGCGATGTCGCTCGCGGTCGCCGGCACCATTGCCGGCGGCACGGTGACCGTCAATGACGTCGCTGCCGTAAACACATCGTTCCCCGGGTTTGCGTCTTGTCTCGCCGATCTGGGAGTGTCGATCCAATGACGCATTCAGCCGAGGTGCCGGTCGTTGCGATTGACGGCCCGAGCGGTTCCGGCAAGGGCACGGTTGCACGCCGCGTGGCAGCCAGCCTGGGTTGGCATCTACTGGATAGCGGGGCGCTGTACCGGCTTGTCGGGCTGGAAGCGACCTGCAAGGGCATTGTCCTGGACGACGAGACCGCTTTGGCGGTCCTGGCCAGGGACCTGGATGTTCAGTTCGCCAGCGATGCGGCCGGGGATGAACAGATCGTCCTCAATGGCGAGGATGTAACCGCCGCCGTCAGGTCCGAGAAGGCGGGTATCGGGGCTTCTGCGGTAGCGGTCATTCAGGCGGTCAGGGATGCATTGCTGGCCCGCCAAAGGGCTTTCCGGGTGGCCCCTGGGCTGGTCGCTGACGGGCGCGACATGGGAACCCAGGTTTTCACCGACGCGGCGCTCAAGGTGTTCTTGACCGCGTCTCCTGACGAGCGCGCGAAAAGGCGTCATAAGCAGTTGAATGACAAGGGTATTGATGTTAGTCTCGCCGCCGTTTCACGGGATATAGTGGACCGGGACAGGCGGGATTCCGAGCGATCGGTCGCACCGCTGAGGCCTGCGGAGGACGCCAGAATTCTGGATTCTTCAGGCAAGCCGATCGAGGAGGTCACTCAGACCGTTCTGGATTGGGTCTCAAGCATCTAGATTTTTCCGCGAACAGGTTTTTCACGGATCGGACATGGAGTCTGGTTCTTTCTTACAGTCCGCCAACTAAAGGATTCGGTTTGGCGATAATTGGGTGAGAACATACCGTTCTCTTGGATTTTTCACATGTCTGAAAGTTTTGCAGAGTTATTTGAAGAGAGTTTTGCCAGTCAACAAATAAAGCCGGGTTCAATCATTACGGGAACCGTTGTGGCAATCAACGACGATGTCGTCATCGTCAGTGCCGGTCTCAAGTCAGAGGCTGTCATCCCCATCGAACAGTTCAAGAACGACAAGCGCGATAGCGAGCTTGTTGTTGGCGATGTAATCGAAGTTGCGCTGGATGCCGTTGAAGACGGTTTCGGCGAAACCAAACTGTCACGCGAGAAAGCCATTCGCGCCCGCACCTGGACCGAGCTTGAAAAAGCATTCGAGGGTAGCGAGGTTGTTGAGGGCATCATTAACGGTCGCGTTAAAGGCGGCTTTACGGTCGAAATCGACAATGTCCGCGCATTTTTGCCGGGCTCACTGGTCGATGTTCGCCCGGTTCGTGATCCGGCTTATCTCGAAGGCAAGAGTCTCGAGTTCAAGGTCATCAAGTTGGACAAACGTCGTAATAACGTCGTTGTGTCTCGCCGTGCCGTTGTAGAACAGGAATACTCGGCTGAGCGTGAGGCACTGCTGGAAGGTCTGCAGGAAGGAAATACGGTCAAGGGCATCGTCAAGAACCTCACCGACTACGGTGCGTTCGTCGACCTTGGCGGCATTGATGGCTTGCTGCATATCACCGATATGGCCTGGAAGCGCGTCAAGCATCCGTCGGAAGTCGTAGAAGTTGGTGTGGAAATCGACGTCAAGATTCTCAAGTTCGATCGTGAGCGCCAGCGGGTGTCGCTCGGCATGAAACAGCTCGGCGACGATCCGTGGAAGGATCTGGCACGCCGTTACCCGCCGCAGACGCGCATGTTCGGCAAAGTTACCAACATCGCTGACTACGGTTGCTTCGTCGAAATCGAAGACGGCGTTGAAGGCCTTGTGCACGTTTCCGAGATGGACTGGACCAACAAAAACGTTAATCCGGCTCGCGTCGTATCCATAGGCGAGGAGGTTGAAGTCATGGTCATCGAAATCGACGAGGAGCGTCGTCGTATTTCGCTCGGTGTGAAACAGTGCAAGTCGAATCCCTGGGCCGAGTTCGCTGCAACCTTCAATCGTAATGACAAGGTTTCGGGACAGATCAAGTCAATCACCGACTTCGGTGTCTTCATCGGTCTTGACGGTGGTATCGACGGACTCGTGCATTTATCGGACATTTCCTGGGAAGTGCCTGGCGAAGAAGCCGTGCACAACTACAAGAAGGGTCAGGAGATCGAGGCGGCCGTGTTGGCAATTGATGCGGAACGCGAGCGTATCTCGCTGGGTATCAAGCAACTTGAGAAAGATCCATTCTCGGCCTGGCTGGCAGAGCATCCGAAGAATACAGTCGTCAAAGGCACGGTTATCGAAGTCGATGCCCGCGGGGCAACCATCGATCTCGGCGACGGTGTCGAGGGATCGCTGCGCTCATCGGAGATGGCACGTGGTCGCGTTGAAGACGCGCGCACTATGATTAAGGTTGGCGAAGAAATCGAAGCCAAGTTCACCAATGTAGATCGGAAGAACCGTTCGATCGCTTTGTCGATCAAGGCTAAGGAAGTGCACGAAGAGGCCGAAGCCATGAGCAGCTACAAGACAGAAGAGGGTGCAACCCCGACTGGAACCACTCTAGGCGAGCTGTTGAAGGAAAAAATGACCGGCGGCGGCAAATAATACGTAAAAACAGTAGCCCAGACCGGTCGGTCTGGGCTATATTGTTAATATTATCCGTGGGTTACGGGCCAGATAAAAAAAGCGAAGCGAAAGATGACCAAATCGGAACTCATAGAAGTTATCGCGCGCAAGCAAAAGCACCTGCCTGCAAAGGACGTGGAATTAGCGGTCAAGCATTTGCTCGACCTGATGAGCGATTCGCTCGCCAAAGGACAACGAATAGAAATTCGCGGCTTTGGCAGCTTTTCGCTGCATTTTCGACCGCCACGCATTGGGCGTAATCCCAAGACGGGCGAAGCGGTCGCGCTGTCCGGCAAATACGTGCCGCATTTCAAGCCTGGTAAGGATCTTCGAGAGCGAGTCGACGAGAGCCGTCACTTTCCTATCAAGAGTTAGAATCCCAATGGTAGGAGCTGGCTTGTGGGAGCGGCTTCAGCCGCGAAGCCAATCGGGCCTGAAGACCCTCCTACCAGGTATTAGTCTATGGGAGAGTGCCGCGCATGTTGAAACGAATTGGGCTGTTGGTGTTAGTCCTCATCATTCTGGTGAGCATGCTGACCTTCACGTCGTTGAATTCCGGAAGCATAGATCTGGACCTGGCATTTTTTGCAGGTAACTATCCGGTATCCGTCGTTCTGGTAGCGACCTTCGTGTTGGGCACAATTTTCGGCATGCTTTGTATGACCGCGTTCGTATTTCGTCTGATCAACGAGCGCCGCACATTGCGCCGGGCATTGCGCATGTCTGAGTCTGAAGTCAGTTCCTTGCGCAGTTTACCGATCTCAGATGCCGACTGAATCAACCTTCTTACTGGCGGGGCTGTTTCTGTTGCTGGCGGCAGCAGGTTGGGCACTGGGCCGTTTTGGTGAGCGCGAGGAAGAAGACGCGCCGCCACCGCTCAATGTGGACTATCTCAAAGGCCTGAATTTCCTTCTCAATGAGCAAACGGATCAGGCACTCGAGCATTTTATGGAAATGGTTCGAGTTGATGACAAGACGATCGAGACTCACTTTGCTCTCGGTAGCCTGTTTCGGCGCCGCGGCGAGGTTGATCGGGCCATCCGAATTCATCAAAACATCATCGCGCGTCCCGACCTGGCCGCGGAACAACGGGATCAGGCGCTGTTCTCTCTGGCCAAGGATTACCTGCATGCAGGTCTGCTCGATCGCGCTGAAAAACTGTTTGTGCGACTTTCGCAAGGCTCGCGTTACCAGGTTCAGGCGCTGGAGAATTTGTGCCGTATCTACGAGCAGGAAAAAGAATGGCAGAAAGCGATCGACTCAGGTCAACGGCTCGAGACGCTCGGCGGTCGATCCCTGGCTCTGCAGATTGCCCACTATTATTGCGAACTGGCTGAGGAGGGCGCGGCCAGGAACGACTTTGCAACTGCGCGCCAGTACGTCAAGAAAGCGCAGGCCGGTCGGCCAAGAACGATGCGCGGGGCGTTGACTCGCGCCCACATTGCGCGTGAGATGAATGACAACAAGACGGCGATTCGGCTCTACCATCGCATCATCGATGAACATACTTACCTGATTGCCGAGGCGCTGCCCGAAATCGTTGTGGTCTACGAGAAAGACGGGTCAACGAGTGGGCTCAACAAAGCACTGCGGTCGATGCTTGAGAAAAATCCCGATATGAGTTCGCTCGTGGCCTATACCGCGATCGTCAACAATATTGGCGGGATACCAATCATTGACGACTGCGTGGAAAATTACATTCTCGATGAACCGACCCTTTCCGAATTCGTTGACCTGCACAATTTGTCGCAAAACGGTGGCGCACAGGAGGAGGCGTTGGAGAAGGTTCGCAGTGCACTGTCAAAGCTCGCCGCAGCGACGCCGCGCTATCAATGTCAGGAATGTGGCTTTTCAAGCCAGCGGCTCTTGTGGCAATGCCCCAGTTGCCGTAACTGGGAAACTCAGCGACCGGCATCAAGAGTGCAGTTCGATACCGTGTTACAGCATTCGATCACGAATCACTAATTGCAGCTGTTTCGCTCAATTTTTCGAGCGGCATTCATCGAAGAACAAATTTAGGCTCCTGTTCTGTGCCGATTTTTCGGCATGGAACCTGATCATGATAAGGAGCAAACCATGAAAACATCAGTCCGACTAATGACCCTGCTGGTCGCTTGCATGCCGTTGTGGGCTTTTGCAGGCCCCGTTGACATCAACACAGCAGATGCCGAAACCATATCAACCGAGTTGAAGGGCGTGGGCCTGACCAAGGCCACAGCGATCGTGGAATATCGCGAAAAGCACGGCCCGTTCAAGTCACCTGAAGACTTGTCACTCGTCAAGGGTATTGGTGATCGCACCGTAGAGATCAACCGTGCCAATATTCGTGTCACTGCAGCCGGGAAGAAGTAGCCGCGATAGCTGAGACCCACGTTGTGCCGGCGACCGTGACAAAGTTCCGGCGCCGGCCAATTGAATTGGCTATTATTCGGTCCTGATATCTGCCTGGGACAATGCATTGGACGCAAGAATAAAGGCTGCAGTATTTCCGGTTGCCGGTCGTGGCACGCGCTTTCTGCCCGCGACCAAGGCGAGCCCCAAAGAAATGCTGCCGATCGTCGACAAACCACTAATTCAATATGCGGTCGAGGAAGCGCTCGACGCCGGTGCAACGAAACTGATCTTCATAACCGGCAGTTCGAAGCGCGCGATCGAAGATCATTTCGACTCCGACCCCGACCTCGAGAAAGCCCTGACTGAGGCAGGCAAGGAGGAGGTCGTGAATCTGATTCGAGACATTGTCCCCAATGGAGTCACCTGTATTTATATCCGGCAAGGTGAGCCGCTTGGCCTCGGTCATGCAGTCTTGTGCGCGCGACCCGCTGTCGGTGACGAGCCGTTCTTTGTTCATCTCGCGGATGACCTGATCGATGGCGAGCCTCCGGCCCTCACGCAGATGGCTGCGGAGCATGCGCGCCATGGGGGCAGCGTAGTTGCCGTAGAACCCGTGCCGAATGAAGATACATCGAGTTACGGAATCGTCGCGGTCGATCCGGAAAACGACAATCGCATTACCAAAATTGTTGAGAAGCCCGCGCCCGATAAAGCTCCGTCAAATCTTGCGGTGGTTGGTCGTTACCTGCTGGATCCGGCGATATTCGACAGACTGGAAACCACTGGGCGGGGCGCAGGTGGTGAAATTCAGCTAACCGACGCCATCGCCGACCTGCTTGACGATAAGCCCGTTCACGCCTATGCATTTTCCGGCGACCGCTACGACTGCGGCAACAAGGTCGGATACCTCAAAGCCACAATCGCCTATGGCCTGAATCACCCTGAGACCGGCGCGGCCCTCAGGGCGCATCTTGAGGATCTGTTGGGCTAGTCTTCAGGATAGCGCCATGGCAACCCAATCAACGAGCAACAATACTGCCCCGCGGGCAGTCCTGTTGCTACCGATTGCGTACGTACTGCACCTCGCCGAGGAATGGTTCGGCGGACTTTCGCTCTGGACCATGGCCGTTCTTGGCTACGAGTTGAGCCTTGAGCGCTTCATCATAATCAACGCGATCGCATTTCCGATTTTCGTCACTGGCGCGCTTGCGGCGGTCTATGATTCGCGCATCGCCTGGTTTGGCACGTCGTTCGCCGCACTTCTGGGTCTGAATGGCGTGCTGCACACTTTTGGTACGCTGGCCTATGGCCGCCTCATGCCGGGCACCATCACGGGGTTACTGATTTACATTCCGCTAAGTGTCATAGTGCTGCGATCTGCGGCGAGCAGATTTTCCACGATCGTGCTCGTTCGTTCGATCTGGCTTGGTGTGTTGCTGCATGGTTTGGTCGCGTTGCTGGCCTTTCTCTAAGACTAACTGGAACGATTCCTGACTGATGATTCGGTTTCTAAACAGGTCGAAGCTTGAGCTCGATGGACATCATCTGTATTGCTTTCCGACTTGTGGAGCGTGCATTGCTGTTCGCTTGTCGGCCTGGTGGATGGGAATTCAGTTACCGACGAGGAATGTCCTGGTGAGTTCCGGGCATGCCGCCGAACTGGCTGCAGGCGGGGGCAAGACTCAGGTTCCCTGTCTGCGTATTGAGGATGCGGATGGTGGTGTGCAATGGATGTACGAATCCAGCGATATCATCGATTACCTCAAGGAACTACCTTCCTCAAGCACGTAGAGCTGCCATAAATCCTTGCGCGTCATGTGCAGAAACGGACGCAGAGCAAGGACACCGGTTTTGCCAATACTGCCTTCCAGGTACTCCATTTCGGTGAATTTCTCTCGCGTGCGCTCACCGATTGGGGCGTCCAGACCGTTCTCGCGCATCATCAGTACACCTTTGGCCCGGAGCGCTAGTTCGGTGTACAGGCGCAGGTAGCACAGCATGTCCGCAACCACCGGACCATCGAATCTCTCGCGCAGATCGTGGAGAAAACGCCCGATTTTGGAATCAGCAAACTCTCCGGAGTTGATCTGCTGCAACAGCCTGGAGTCAGCGTCAAAATCCAGTTCGAGCCACTCGTGCAGACGTCTGGCGCTTTTCCTGAACACGACGTACAGCAGGGGCGGCAACAACGCGATGACGCAGAGCGTCATTTGCATTGGCGGCAACGCGAAGTGGTTATAAACGGAATGCAGGCTGGTCGCGGCAACGAGTCCAGGAAGGTACAGGAATGGATTGATCCTCATGTGCCGCTCGGTAAGAGCCTGCGACATGATCGCAAAAATGGCCGTTACACCACCGTGCATGATTGCCGTGCCGAATCCACGAACGAACCAGACAGCGACATGTGCATCGCCGGCGGATTGCAGATTGTAGATGTTCTCGGTAAACGCGAACCCAGCTCCGACCGCGAATCCCATAATGGCGCTGTCTACGAGAAAGCCGATCCGATTCATGCGAAATAGCCAAACGACAACGGCTGCCTTCAGTATTTCCTCGCTCCAGGGGGACACGTAGCGCGTAAAGCCCCTGAAGTCCATATGCAGCTGTTCCAGCAAAAAACCATTCACGAAATAGGCTGCGACGGCCATCAGCGCGCCAGCTCCAATGACCCACAGGACGGTTTTCAAGCCAACCAGCTTGTAGCTGTCCATATAGAGCAGTACAACGAGGAAGATCAGGACTGGTAACAGCCCAACCGGTGCCCTTATGAGAATATCCGTGGACATGGTCGACCTACGTACCTTGTGCGGCAAAGTCTGAATCTTGCCGCATGCGGCGGTCCGTTCACAGTAATTTCAGTGACACCATCCACTCATCGCCGTGCCTGGTGCCGTGCTCGTAGCCCGCGGCATACCCTATCGAGAGGATCATCGGGAGTCGATGTGCCAGCGTGAATTCCAGGTCGAGTTGTGCACCCAATGTCGTCACAGTGCGTTCTGATGCCTTGCCGATGTCAGTTCGAAGGCCACCGAAAAAGATAGCGGGTCGGATGTGCTTGAGAAACAGGCTCGGGCTGCCGACTTCGCGAAAGCGTAAGGGTGGCAGGTTCCACTCAAAAGTCGACTTCACGAAGTCCGTGGCGTTGATCTCATCGATTTCGAAACCTGGCAAGCTGTAATACTCGCGGTAACGCTTTTCATCGCGGTTATCAACGTAGTTGTTACCGAACCCACCGAAATAGAAATTGCCAAGCGGGTCGAGGGGATTGCCATCGCTGCTGCCAGCTGCGTTGTAAAACCAGATTGATGAATGCTTCCACGGCAACGCAAAGCCAAAGTCCAGTCCAACATGGGGCTTCATGCTCGTGGCAAATTCAGACTGATCTGCCGTCAGGCTAATGTCCCAGCGATAGCCTTTCTCATGATCAACCGCGCCCACCGATTTGCGCGTATTGGTGAAATGCAAGCCGACATCGGCAGACAGAATTTCGTTAATAAACAGAGTCGGGATATTCTGGTTGCCTGGCAGTGTGTCCAGGCCAGTGTAGTAAGCAACTTCGGCAGAAATATCCAGTTGCCTGGGTGGGTCGTAGATCAACGCACGTTCATAGCCAAGGATGAATGCGTCGCCTTTCCGGCTGCGGTTTGTCGGTCCGGCCAGATCGTAGAAATCAGCGCCATTGTGCCAGTAGCGGGCGTACCAGTTCAGTGCCTTGTACTCGAGATTGACATGCGGTTGCTCGGACGAGGGCAGCTCATCATCCCAGGAATAGCTGGTTGAGAGGCTGAGATGGTGTAACTGTGCCGGATCGGTCCACCTGAAATGCCAGCCAAGTGCCTCCGTATCGCGATAGCCTTCAATAATTGGATAGGCAGAATCGAAACTCAATTCACGGTATGGCCGGTACTTGCCGTGATCCTTGATCAGCTTTTCATGGTCGACCTCGGCCAGCGACTCCACGACATTCCAGTCCGTGACGACGCGGTGCCGCTGCACAACCTCATTGCCCAACATTTTGGGTATGCCTACTTCATCGAAGATCACGGGGTCTATCTTTGTCGGGACAAAGCCCTGGCCCGTGTATTCGGTAACGAGCAAGGAGCCATCCTGTAACGGAATAGGCCGGAACAACCCGGTTTCGGAATTACTTACGGCCTCTACATTGCCGGACTCGATATCGAAGCAGAAAATATTCGACACGCCCGTGTAGAAGGAGCTGCCAAAAAGAGTCTTCGAGTCCGCTGAGAATACGAATCCTTCTGGTGCTGCTGGTGTGAAGTCAAATTCGGCGATCGGTTCCGCTTTCTCCTCGAGCAATTCGGCAATACTAAATACGCGCAGAAACTGTTTGCCGTCAATCTCGCCGACCGATGCCGACAACATTTCGCCGTCGGCCGAGATATCCATTTCGTAAGCCACGTGTCCGTAAGGCCAGGTGTATACCATGTTCCACTGCGTGTAGGGGTAGGGGATTCGTACCAGGGATACATAGCCGTTGAGGTGCCGCAGGCCCCACAACGAGCGATCCGCCGCATTGAACGCCAGATCGCCAATGCGCGCATCTTTGAGAAGCATGTGTGACTCGCCGCTATCGACGTCAACCATCATGAGGTCACGAAATGCGAGGTTGTCGGCCGTATAAAAGAACGTACGACTGGCTGGATCGAAAGCTGACGATGTGACGCGGTAGGTCATTGGACCTTTGATATCGACCACGCGCTCGACTTCGCCGGTCTCTAATGAGAGCTTGCCGACATGCGCGACGACGCCCGGATAACGGAACGCGCCGATCAATTCACCACGTTCTTCGTCCACGTAGGAGCGTGAAATGGAGCCAAGCGCACGCTGCGTCAACGGCTCCGTATCAGTAAGCGGGTATTCTCTGAGTGTCTCGAGGTTTGCAGTCTGGAATTCGTGCTCAAAAGCGATCCAGTCGTTCCAGACATCCTCCAGCTGCTTGCCGAATACCTTGCTGAATTGTTTCGAGTAATAACGCTCGCTGTCTTCGCCCCGCTTCAACCAGTCGATCACGTCTTGCGGCGAGTATTGATAGGCCAGGTAGCTGATAAATCGCGTACCGTAAAGATAGGCGTTGACGCCAGCCTGGAAGTCGACGCTGACACCTTCCGATACGATGCCGAGGTTGCTATAGAAATAGGCGTCGTCGCGCACCATTGAGCGGAATACCATTTCATCATACGCACCCAAAGCACGCCCAACGCCGCCCGACATCCAGGTTTCCATGAACACCGCAGCGCCCTCGAGATACCAGCGCGGTGTACTCAACCGGGGCACGGTCAGGTAGTTATAGAGAATGGATTCCGGGTGGCGGTCCGATTGTCTCGGCTTGCCGCCGAAGAAGCGCCGCCAGCGCAGGTCCTGTGAATTAGCGGCATCCATATTGGCGACATGCACGAGTTCATGATTCATGATCATGAAAATTCGCTCGCTGCTTGGCATGGTCTCGAGCGTACGACTGGCCGGCGCGATGTAGACGGTAACTCCGTTGTACGGGGACGCACCTGCGCCCGCGTTGCCGTAGTCGGCGAGGTCGGTCAGGATGATTACTGATTTTTCTTTTGGCTCCCAGTCAAACGTTTGCTTTTGAAATTCCAGCGAGTTGTGAAAGTTGCGTATGACGTGAGGAACGAGGTAGGTCTGAAACGGATCGAAGTAGAGCAGTCGTACTTCATCCGTTTCGACGGCATCCATTTCAAAGACCTCGGCGCTCGCCAGTTGAGCGAACGAGAGGAACGTAATCAAGCCGGCCAGGATTTTGGTATGGATACCCGCATCCTCTTGTTATTAGCGTTGCCGTGGGCCCACCTGCCAACCGGCAAGTGGGCCCCAGTTCGAGCAAGGCTAGCGTTGCTTCTTAATCCAGCGTGCTGCGTTCGACACTCCGCATCGCGTCGGATCGTAACGATTCGCGGAACGAATCACTGCCGCGCAATGCGGCTCGGAACGTGTCGTTGCGCATCGCACTCATAAAAGCGTCACTGCGCATCGCACTCAGCATGGCATCGCTGCGCAATGCACTCAGAAATGCATCGTTACGCATCGCTGAGAGAAACGCATCGCTGCGCATCGCGCTGAGCAATGCGTCGCTGCGCAGGGCACTCAGGAATACGTCACTACGCATTGCACTCAACAGGGCATCATTTCTGAAGGCGCTCAGGAATGCGTCATTGCGTAATGCACTTGCAAACGCATCGCTGCGCATCGCGCTCATGAATGAGTCGCTGCGCATGGCACTCAGAAACGCATCATTACGCAGCAAGCTACGGAATGCATCGTCACGCATGGCGTTACGAAATGCGTCGCCGCGAAGAGCTTCGCGAAATGCATCGCTCAGCAAGACACTGCGAAACGCGTCACTGGCGAAGGCATCCGCCAATTGCACATCCGCGGCCAGGGCGTCCGCGAGTCCGGCATCGCTCCGCAAAGCGTCGTTTAGCGAGGCATCGCCATCGAGAGAGCCGCGAGCAGCATCACTAAGCAGTGCGCTTCGGAACGAGTCATTTCGCAACAGGCTGAGAAATGCATCGTTTCTCGCGACGCTCATGAATGCATCACCGCGCATCGCGCTGAGGAGTGCATCATTGCGCAAGGCGCTGAGGAACGCGTCACTTCGCATTGCGCTCATCAGTGCGTCATCGCGCATCGCACTCATAAATGCTTCACTGCGCAGCGCAGAAGCAAATGCATCGCCACGCATGGCACTCATGAAGGCGTCACTGCGCATTGCACTCTGGAAAGTATCGCTGCGTAGCGCGCTGAGAAACGCGTCATCTCGTAGTGCGCTGCGAAAAGCATCGTTACGCATAGCGCTCAGAAATGCATCGCTTTGCAGCAAGCTACGAAAAGCGTCGCTTTGCATGGCCTCGGCAAATGCTGCATCGCTGATGATGAGCTGATATACATCAGTCTGCATTACCTGCGCCACAGTCTCATCGTCGAGAGTAATGTCATCGCTGGATATCTGCTCACCACGATGCCGTTCTGCCGGCGCTACCGTGCCAGCTGCGCCATCGTCCCCAATGGGATACTTGACGCCGACATAGCCAACTACCGCTATCGCGACTGCGAACGCAACGATCATCATTGTCGATCGGGATTTGTTTTCACTGCTCATAGCCTTACTCCTTCCTTTGTTGAAACGTGCCGGTCGTTACGGACAGGCGACGTTCATCTACCAAGTTGGTCGCAGCTCTCCTCGCTGCAGCAACTTGCCATCGCTTGAAAACTCAAGCGAAATACTCGCGTCTTCGGGAAATACTTCATCGTCCACGCGGCGTAATAGAATTGTCAGTCTCTGCTGACCCAGAGCCCGCAATTGCAAGGTCTGGTTTGAAATCGCTATCAACTCGAACTTGCTGTCGATTTGGGCTATGGCATCCGTATGAACGCCCGCGCCAGTCATGTCCACCGTTATATCCAGGGGTTTGGCGGCTTCCACCTGGATGTCGAGTAAATAATTATTGTCGCGGCGTACCAGACGTATCAGGCTATCCAGCCCGCCCTCATGAAACGCAAATGAATCGAGGGTGTTTGCGTCGACCGCAGCGTTGTTTGGTGCCATGGTGCCAACCAGGTCGGAAATATCAGTCGTAGCTGGTATCAGGGACTGGCTGCCCAGGAAAATTGCAGCGATGATGGCACCGCTGGTGGCGGCCAGAGCATAACGCATGCCTGTGCCCGCCAACGCATAGCGCATGCCGGACCCCAACGGTGGCAGTCGCAGCCAGGACAGAATTGATGACTTGCCTTGGGCGGCCTGTGACGGCGCCTGGGCCATGATTCGATCGTGCAGCGGCTCCGGGGGGTCCAGCTCTGGCAGACCGCCCAACAGCGAGTCCAGTTGCTCCAGGTCTTGCTTGAATTCACGAGCCTCGGCTGACGATTCGAGCAATTGCTCCAACTCGGCCTGCTCGTCGGCATCCAGCTCTCCATCGACGGCAGCGCTAACGAGTTGCATCGCTCGATCGTTTGTCATGACGAGTACACTCCGTGCTGATTAAGCTTGTTCTTCAATTGCTGTCGCGCGCTGAATAGTCGCGACTTCACGGTTTTCTCTGGTAGTTGCAGAATTCGACCGATGTCCTCGTAACTGCAGTCGCTGAAGTAACGCAGAACGATCACGCTGCGGTGTTCTTCTTTGAGTTCCATCAGGGTCGATTGCACCTCATCGGAGAGTTGCGACAATGCCACGGTTTCTTGTGGCGAATCGGTATCGGATATCGGCATGTGTTCCAGCGGCTTGGTCCGTTCGCGTCGCTTGAGTTGATCGATGGACTCATTCAATGCGATGCGATAAGTCCAGCTAAACAACCTGAACTTCGGGTTGAAACCTCCGATGTTCTCGAACACCTTGAGAAAAGTAGTTTGAGTCACATCGGCGGCCTCATCCGGGTTACCGAGCATCCGGTAGGCTGCGTTATAGACAGATTTTTCCAGGAGTCTCACAAGAGTATCCAATGCCTTCTTATCTCCGTGCTGGCAGTTCGTCACCAACTCGATTTCCTGCTGCTTATCCATAAATACTCCGCAGGCACCAGAAAGTTGGTGAATTTTGAACAAAAGCTGGTTTTTGCCTTGCTGGCTGCATTACGAGTTGTCCGCGGCCTCGATGACAAACAGCTTGTCAAAGCCCGAGTACATGAATATGTCATTGATATGGCTGTTGACATTGACCAGCCGTAGCCCGGTTCCGAGGTTCATGAGGCGTTTGTGGGTGCGCAGCAGGACTCCGAGACCGGCGCTCGAAATGTACTCAAGTTTTGCCAGGTCAACGACGCATTCATTTGCGATCTCATCAAGAAACTCCTGTGCCAAAGGCGCCTGTGCCGCATCCAGTCGACCCTCCGCTACGATCGTTCCCGCCTCATCAAATCCAATTTGAAACATCAGCCTATTTCCGGTCCGCTATAAAAGTGATCTTGCTGTTCCGATTGCGATATTCGTAGTGAATTGAATTAACCATTTTCAATACGAGGTACAGCCCCAGTCCACCGGGCGTACGCTGCTCGAGCGGTGCATTTACATCCACAGATGGTCCATCGCGGGGGTCGAATCGCTCGACGTCATAGTCGGTCAGACTCACTTCGACACCGTGCTTATGAGAACTAATCTCAATGAGAATATCTTTGGTGGTCTCGGTGTCGTAAGTCACCATGTTCACGAATAATTCCTCGATGCACAGATCGACGATATAACGTACGGACTGATCGATCTCATCGTGTGCAAAACACTCGTCGGTGAAGCTGACGATGTCTTGTAACTGATCAAGTCCTCTACCGAATTTCTTTTGCATTTGTTCGCCCCAATTCCCGGTTGGCTACTCAGTCAGGCGACCTACCAGGACCAGCGTAATGTCGTCGGCTTGCGCCACATCACCGCCGAATGCAAATGCAGCATCTACCAGGCGTTGACTCAAATCCGCCATTGACAGTCCATGACCTTGTTGCATCACTGCGGCGACGCCATCCTCTCCGAATTCAGCGCCGTCCGCTGTGGCGAACTCATAGATGCCGTCCGAGATGACCGCCAGCACATCGCCTGGCTCAAGAGTAATTCGTTCCGCCTTGGCCGTGCCGTCGAGTTCCATTATGCCGACTGGAAAGTTCGTGGGTTTGTACCACTCACACTGCTTGCTCGCGGCCCGGTAGCACAATATCGGACCCTGGCCACCTGAGTGGTATTCCACTGCATGGGTGACGGGGTCCAGGAAGCCGATGAACGCGGTTATGAAGCGATCGTCCGGCAGGTCCTCGTTCAGCTGGTTGTTGACCTGTGTGTAAGCAGTATCCAGATCGGCGCCGAGCCGGAACGCGACCCGTAACATGGCCTGCATTTGGGTTGCGGAAAGCGCCGGGCCGAAACCGTGGCCAGTCGCGTCACCGAGCAATACGAAAAGCCGTTTATCCAGCACGACGAGATCGTAAAGGTCACCACCCGTATGATCAGTAGGTAGAAATTGACCGTGCACATCGTAGCCCGTGACCTCCGGCATGGAATCGGGCAGGGTACTGAGCTGAATCTCCCGCGCAACAGCCACCTCCTGGCTCAGGATGGCGCTGGCAAGCAATTCGCTGGTCATCTCCGAGTGCTGAATGGCGATCGCTGCCTCTGCCGCGAGTGCGGGTGCGATCCACTGGTCGTGTTCGTCGAATTGCCCCGGGTGCTCTCCGAGCCACTGCATGACTCCCAGCAACTGGCCCTCCTGGCCGGTTATGGGGACATTGAGCAGGGAACGAGTCTCGAATCCCGGTCCGTCACCCGGCATCGCGGCAAAGCGCTCATCGTCGCGGCACTCATGGATATTCGTAATTTGCAGGCTAGCGGCGCACTCGCCGGCCAATCCCTGTCCGGGCTTGATACGTTCTGGCTGGTCAGCGGCAGGTATTACTCGTACGAGTTCGCCGGAAGGGCGATCCAGAATCCAAAGGACTCCCGCTTCGGCAACAATAGCGATCTTGCCGACTTCGACAATCTCCCGTAAGAGTTCGGGCAGCGCCTCCGGCGCGGCCAGCCGATACATGATCTCGAGGATCTTTAGCAGCGACTCACGCGTGATCTCGTTCGGGTTTTGATGATGCAGAGGAACGGCCAGACAACTCGCCCCTATATTATTATTTTACCTTCCCTTATTGACGCAAACGTCACGCGAACGTGACGCCGCAACCCCAGCCATGATGATGGCACAATTCCCGGGTTAGGTGTGCGATTGTAGTGGCAGCTTTGCTGCATCAATCGCCGGAACCAAGGCGCCTAAGGAATTCTTCGAAGCGTGGATCACCGTGCAGGTTATCGAGGAACGGATTAACTGCCGCGATATTGACGCCCAAATCAAATAACTCGTAGCCTCGATTCAGCCAATTGATCGCGCTATCGACTTCACCGCGAACTGCCCGGGCGTGTGCAATTTGTGCCGCCCATTGGTCGTTATCAATCTCAATCAGCGTCGCGATCGCCGCATCCGATTCCGCAGTGTTGCCAAGTACGTGGTGGACGATGGCTCGGCCTTGGTACCGAAACCCTTCCATCGGCTCAGCCTCGTATTCAGCGAGCGCATCCTCGTAACGGCCGGCATGAAATAGCGCGTTTCCAAGGTCGGTATGACCGACAATCGCATCGGGATTGATTCTCAGTAACTGCCGAAAAGCAAGTATTGCCTCATCATATTGGCGTTCGAATAGCATGGCGTGTCCGAGACGTCGGTAGGTGAGGGCCGATAGCGGATCGACTTCAAGCAATTCACGCGCAGCGTCCAGATTCGGCTTCGTTTCCCCTTTTCGTAACAAAGATGCGGCGGCGTAACGCTTAGCCTCGAGATTATTGGGATCAACTGCAAGCGCTTTTTGGATATACAATTTTTCCGATTCCCAATCGTGCTTTTCGGATGCCTCGGCGTCGGCCAGGGCTAAATAGCCTTCCGCAAGATCCGGGTTACTCGTGATCGCTCTCTGCGCGTAATCACGCGCCATCTCGGCGGCTTCATCGCGCGGTCGATAACCCCACGACCCCCGAATTGAGCTGACCTGGCTCAGTTTGATGAACGCTGGCCCATAGTTTGGGTCGACGTCGATGACCCGTTGCAGCAGAGAGTCTGCCTGCTCGAGACTCGACTCGGAGTAATCTGCCATGAGCTCAGAGGCGCGCAGATAGAGCGCGTATGATTCCGCGTCCGTTACATAGGCGTGTGGCAATTCATCCACCAGCTGAATCTTCAGTGCGTTGACAACGGATCCGGAAATTTCGTCCTGGATTTCGAATATGTTGTTCAGGTCCCGATCCCAGGTTTCCGACCAAAGGTGTGCATCGCTTTTTACATCGATAAGTTGTGCGGTGATCCGAATTTGATTGCCGGATTTGCGCACACTACCTTCGAGTACATGGCTGACCCCGAGCTGCCGCCCGACTTCTGCAATCGTGAAATCTTTATCTCTAAACGAAAACGCCGACGAACGTGAAGTCACCCGAAGCTGCGGAATCTTTGCGAGCAGGTTGAGTAATTCCTCGGAGAGACCGTCCGAGAAATACCCCTGTTCGAGGTCTGACGACATGTTGACGAAGGGAAGAACTGCAATCGATCGTCGTGCAGGCGTTGCGTCGGCTGCTGCGAATATTTCTTCGGTCGGCTGCGTGCCGTTGCTTGCATATTTGTCAAATGCGAAATAAGCGACTGCTACCGCGAGCAACGCAATGATTACGAAATCGAGTTTGCGACCGGTGTTTGCTGCGATGGACTGGTCGCGTTGGATTTCTTTTTCGAGCCGCAAGCCTTTGGGCGTCATTTCGTAGGCCCAGGCAAAGAACACGGCGAGCGGAAAACCAAGGATCAGAAAAAATGCCAACAGGGACGTCACCCATTCGGGTAAACGCAGAGCCGGTGCGAGCGTATCGCCGATCTGCAATAGCAACCAGGCCACCACGAGATAGGCGAGTACTACGCGAAAAACATTACGCCGCTTGAGTTCGGCAAACAGTGACAAAGGACAGCCCCCAACTGTCAGAATGAGCCGAAGCCTACACCAAATACTGCAGTTTGCGGGCATGTCTGAAAGTGGGCCGCCACAAAAAAAGGCCTTCTAGCGAAGGCCTTTTCAGAATTTGGCTCCCCGACGCGGACTCGAACCACGGACATTCTGATTAACAGTCAGACGCTCTACCAACTGAGCTATCGGGGAATCTTGCACACCATTATGATGCGCGGCGGGATTTTCGACCAGCACCCGTGTGAAGTCAAGCCGATACTGCGCGTTTTATGCGGTGTATGGCCTCGTGCAAGGCTTCCATCGAGCAAGCAAACGATAATCGCAAATAACCCGGGGCACCAAAAGCACTGCCCGGCACGACCGCGACATCTGCTTCGTTGAGCAGAAACTCTGTTAATTCGACATCATTCTTCAATCCAAGCGAGCCCAGGGCGCCCGTGACCCTGGGAAATGCATAAAACGTACCTTCGCCGCTGCGACATTCAAAGCCCGGGATATCGTTCAATGCCGGCACCACAAAGTCGTGGCGCTGACGGTAGGCCGCTGCCATCTCCGCTACGACCGCCTGATCGCCGTCCAGTGCGGCTTCGGCAGCCTTTTGCGAAATACTGCAGGCATTGGAGGTGCTCTGGCTCTGGATAGTCGCCATGGCGGATATCAGTGCCTCGGGGCCGGCCGCATAGCCAATTCGCCAGCCTGTCATCGCGTAGGCCTTGGAAACACCGTTGACCGTTACCGTACGTTCCTTGAGCGCGGGGCAGGCACTCGCGAAGCTCACGAAAGCTTCGTCGGCCCAGTAAATCGGTTCGTAAATTTCGTCGGCAACGATGACGATATTCGGATGTTGTTCGAGGACCTCGCCAATGGCAACAAGATCTGTGCGCGAATAGCTTGCGCCGGTCGGATTGGATGGACTGTTCAGGAACAGTAATTTAGTACGCTTGGTTATCGCCTCCGCCAGTTGCTGCGGCGATATCCGGAAATCCTGTTCGATGCCGGTCTCGATCACTACGGGTGTGGCGTCGCTGAGTTGCACCATGTCGGGATATGAAACCCAGTAGGGTGCCGGAATAATCGCCTCATCATCCGGGTCAAGCAGCGCCAGGCAGAGGTCATAGAGCGCCTGTTTGGCGCCACTCGTGACGACTATCTGCGCCAGCGAATACTCCAGACCATTGTCACGTGCGAATTTGCGTTGAATGGCCTGCCTGAGGTCCGCCGTGCCGGCTATCGGCGTGTACTTGGTCGCTCCGGATGCGATCGCGGCAATCGCCGCATCCTTGATCTCCTGTGGCGTATCAAAGTCCGGTTCACCAGTACCCAGGCTGATGATATCGCGGCCAGCAGCTCGCAATTCGGTCGCCAGTGCGAGTACCGCACCCGTCGGTGACGGCTTCACACGTGCCATGCGTTTTGAAACTGATAGACTCAATCGGTTGTCTCCCTGAAATCGATTGTCATGGTACGTGAAACCACAAAGCTGCCCAAGAAAACTGCCGTCGACGAACGCGATCGCCTGCAACTAGTGTCGAGTTATCAACCGGCTGGTGATCAGGGACCGGCAATTGCCGGGCTGATTGAGGGTCTGAACGATGGCCTGGCAAAGCAGGTATTACTGGGCGTAACGGGGTCCGGCAAGACCTTTACGATCGCCAGCATGATCGAAAAAGTGCAGCGGCCGGCGATTGTACTCGCGCCGAACAAGACCCTGGCTGCCCAGTTGTACGGCGAGATGCGGGAATTTTTTCCGGGTAACGCAGTTGAATACTTCGTTTCGTACTACGACTACTACCAACCCGAGGCCTATGTGCCCAGCTCGGACACCTATATAGAAAAAGATGCCTCGATTAACCAACATATCGAGCAAATGCGCTTGTCCGCCACCAAGGCACTGATCGAACGAACGGATTCCATCATTGTGGCGACGGTTTCGGCGATCTACGGCCTGGGTGACCCGGAGGCCTACTTCAGTATGATTCTGCACCTCGACCGTGGCGACAGGGTGGATCAACGGACCATTCTCAGGCGTCTGGCCGAGCTCCAGTATCAGCGTAATGAACTGGACTTTTCACAGGGAATGTATCGCGTGCGTGGCGACGTGATCGATATATTTCCGGCGGATTCGGATCGCGATGCGGTCCGGGTCGAGCTGTTCGACGACGAGATCGAGTCACTGTCGTATTTCGATCCGCTGACGGGCGAAGTAACCCGCCGGGTACCACGACTCACAATTTTTCCGAAAACCCACTACGTGACGCCACGCGAGCGCCTGCTGGAAGCCAGTGAGCTGATCAAGGTCGAGCTCAAGGACCGGCTGGAGTACCTCCGAAACCAAGATAAACTACTTGAAGCTCAACGACTTGAGCAACGAACTTTATTTGATTTAGAGATGATAAAGGAACTCGGCTATTGCTCGGGAATCGAGAATTACTCGCGCTATTTGTCAGGCCGCGAAGAGGGTGAACCGCCACCCTGTTTATTCGATTATTTGCCAAAAAACGCTCTGCTGATCATCGACGAGAGTCACGTCACTGTTCCGCAGCTCGGCGGTATGTACAAAGGCGATCGGTCACGTAAGGAAACCCTGGTTCGTTATGGCTTTCGCTTGCCGTCTGCACTGGATAACCGGCCGCTGCGCTTTGATGAATTCGAGGACATGTCGCCGCAAACCATTTATGTTTCAGCGACGCCGGGCGACTACGAAACGGAACGTACTGACAATACGGTTGAGCAGCTGGTCAGGCCGACCGGACTTATCGATCCCGAGGTCGATATCAGGCCGGCCAGGACGCAGGTCGACGATGTGCTGTCGGAGATCAACAAGCGTGCCGCGGCTGACGAACGCGTTCTGATTACGACGTTGACCAAGCGCATGTCCGAAGACCTGACCGACTATTTGCAGGAGCACGGCGTACGAGTGCGTTACCTGCACTCGGATATCGGCACGGTCGAACGCACCGAGATCATCCGTGACCTGCGACTGGGTGTATTCGATGTCGTGGTCGGCATCAACCTGTTGCGCGAAGGCCTGGATATGCCGGAAGTATCGCTGGTCGCCATTCTGGATGCGGATAAAGAAGGCTTTCTGCGCTCCGAACGATCCCTGATACAGACCATCGGTCGCGCAGCCAGAAACATAAACGGCACGGCCATCCTGTATGCCGACAAGATCACTCGCTCGATGCAGCGCGCACTCGATGAAACCGGCCGACGCCGTGTACGGCAGCTGGCACACAACAAGAAGCACAACATCAAGCCGGCGACGATCGTCAAACAGGTTGCAGATATCATGGAAGCGGCCTATCCGACGCCCCGGAAGGGCCGCTACAAGGCTGCCGATAGCTCCGCCAACTACGAGACGATGTCGCCCGAACAGCTGATGAAACGGGCCGCGAAACTTGAAAAGCAGATGCTCAAGCATGCCCGCGACCTCGAATTTGAAGAGGCGGCGCGGCTGCGCGACGATATTCAGTACATTCGTCGCCTGGGGTTGGGCGTGGGCGAGCGCAAAGCGGGCTGACAGCTCTTGCGCCGGACAAAGGCCTTGAGTATCGTATGCCGCCCCCTCGCTGGGGCCATACCGGGGGGCCTTGAATTCAGTGGGGCGATTAGCTCAGGGGTAGAGCGCCACGTTGACATCGTGGAGGTCGGTGGTTCGAGACCACCATCGCCCACCAAATCT
>Ga0255049_10000182_pt1 | contig 38011 bp, 64 predicted proteins | sample JV7_2_3_MG_FD_183615 | JGI IMG/M metagenome (GOLD analysis project Ga0255049, IMG submission 183615) | Seawater microbial communities from Jervis Inlet, British Columbia, Canada - JV7_2_3 | ecosystem: Environmental > Aquatic > Marine > Inlet | place: Canada: British Columbia | collected 2016-10-06 | reverse complement strand
AGTGTAGTGATCAACGAGTACGGTGAAGTCACCTACAATGGGGAAGAGTTGCACAACGCTATCGGCAGACGCATTACGGATTTCTTCCAGCGTGGCCTTGACTTCCAGCCGCTTGTGAAGTTCCTTAAAAACCTGATGGATAATCCGTCCTTCAACTCGCGAGCACAACTGTACACGTTCCTGGAGAACGAAGGGTTGGCCGTGACGGAAGACGGGTGTTTCGTTGGCTACAAGGGAGTGAACAATGACCTTAAGGATTGTCACACGAACTCGTTCGACAACAGTGTCGGTCAAGTACACGAAATGGATCGTTCTTCGGTGGATGACAACCCGAACAACCACTGCTCGTCTGGGTTCCATATTGGCTCCCAAGGGTACGCATCTGGCTTTGGCCAACGCCTGCTTTTGGTTAAGGTCAACCCCAAGGATGCGGTGAGCGTCCCGAGCGATCACAACTGCCAGAAGCTCCGCTGCTGCCGCTACGAAGTCCTTGAAGAAGTCAAGCTCGACAAGGTACTGAGTGAGCCGCTGTACGCTCCCACGTTCCCTGAGACAGAAGAAGACTGCTGTAGTTCTTGCGGTGAATCCTACTGCGAGGGCGAATGCGAAGACTCCGACTGCTCCGAGTGCGGCTACCCGGAAGACGACTGCGAGTGCTACTGGTAAAAGTTAACCTTGTGTTGGGCTAACGCCCGAGGGTAGGTGGCTCTGGAGAGAGTCACCTATTTTATTAGATAATTGTTTCTTGATACACCTAAACTAGTGTAATTACCCTGGTCAGCGAATCTTTTCAAGAAAAGAACTTGACTATCTTCGCTTCCAGGGTATAATGTACCTGTCGAGTCAATCGAGACCCGACAACCCCTCGTCAAGAGGGGTCTTTGAAAACTCGGAACCAATCACGACGGCAGAGACGCATAGCGTCTGCCGTCGAAGAAAAACATGCTTAAGGCCAGTTGACTCGTACAGGGATCTTGATCCCCAGGGCGTAGGTCACTACTTAGTCTTGAGCATTATGCGTCGGTGGTGTAGTACCGCACAGCCCCTCACATGGGGATGGAACAGGGGAAGTACCTGTCTGACGCTCCAGTATATGTCCGAGTTCTCCGGACATTAAAAACCTCATACTTCTATTTCGATAGCCGGGTTGAGGCAGTTAGTCGGCTCTCCTTCGGGAGTGGTCGCATGATAGAGAAAAGTCCGCTGATTTTTGAAGGGTACTCACCTGACAGAGATCAACTGAGTGGGCGAGTGTAGCGAAAGGTAGTGACGTACCCCAACTGCATGATTAAGATTTAAGCAAGAGCCCGTAAGTCACTATGGGAATACTGTTTAGGTTAGAGTGGTTTTGTTCGTTTATCAAAACAACGGCGAATGGTCAACTTTTAATTGATCTTAGGAAAGTGGCTCCGCGAGGGGCTATAAAACGAAAATGTGTAAAGTAGAAGCATCTCTGCTCAACTTCGAAAGAGGGGGAGCGTCCCGTAAGGGGTAGTATGGAGATTGTCCTAAGCTTTCAAAATGCTACGTGCAATGAACGGGGGTCTAATTAACCATCTGAACAGAACACAGAATACCTACACATTATTGCTTGCTGTTGAGTGCTGAGAGGCAACGACAGGGATGAAGTTAATGAAGCGATTAATCGTCGCGTTCACAGACGCCTAACCATGTATTTCCCTTCGGGGGGTCGGCGGTCATTAACGTAAGAGGCTAGATCTTGTGATAGCCTACCAGTACAAAGCATGTAGGTGCGAGCCTCAGTGGAGTCTTCCTGATAAACCTAGGATCATCTTCAACTACAGGGGAAGTGAGCGTGAGGCCCACTCGATGCGTAAACGGAGAGTTGAAGCTACCTGAATACGTCATGCTTTCGGCGGGGGATACCCCGCCATCTTACACCGCTCGTTTAATCAAGCGAGCGAGCACTGTGGAGTTCCCAGGGCGGGTAATCGGGTTGTGATTCCGATGGGAGGGTTCGATTCCCTGCTCCACCCCAAATGAGTAATGGCTGCGGGCAGCAGGGTCATTACGGAAAATACACTCGGATCGTAACCGAGGATACTGCTGCTCTAAAACATCGTTCCGTGAGCGGAGCGAACGTCGTAGTATACCGTTATGGAGACGGCCCAGGCTGTAACCCTGGCGGGGCGTCAAGCTCCTCGCTGAGTTCGATCCTCAGATGCGGCACCAAAACATCACAGGAGAGGGACGGCCTTTTAGCCCCGTACACCTGACGAAGACAGGCTTCTGTGATTTTGAACACGCCATTGTTAGTGGCTAGTGGGGGTGGCGACAAGCCCCATGATGTAGAAACGACATGACAGTCGTAACAAAAGCCCCTAGTCTCGGAGAGACCGGAGCCGACCTCCGTGAGTTGTAATGGTGGAGGCGAGTCCTTGGGCATGGTAAGCCAAAACTCAAGGACAATATCCTTTGAAGCTAGTACAGCAGTCACCGAACATCGTAGGAGAAGGAATCACTGCGAACGAATAGATTCTGATCATTTATGATCGAAAATCATATGAAAACACCCAAAATCACTGCGATCTGATTGATTTTGAGTAATGGCTTTTCGTCTAAAAACAAGCTAGGACACCTCCTATTTACAGGAGGAAATGCAGGTGCGAGTCCTGCGGGGCCAACCATACACCCCTTAAGGGGATCTCAGAAGCTTCTAGCATTTTTGAGAAAACAAGAATATGCCGCATAAGTGTAACGGGTGACACGCAAGCCTTCCAAGCTTGATAAGCGAGTTCGAGTCTCGCATGCGGTTCCAAATAATACCCCCGGTACTGTTTGACAGCGGTCAAAACGAGGGTATACTTAGAGAGTTGGCTTACGACCATGCCGACGCAAGAAATGGTTGTTGACTGTAGGAAACAGACTACCGTATTAATTATAACTTTTAATATATGATTCTGGAATTTTCCGGTGATACTTCTGGCACAAGACGTGGAGCCTTCGGGCATTGAAGCGTTGTCAAAAAAGGCACTGGTGCGAGCTTTTCCCATTCCAAAGCATAAAGCTCAACTTACAACGATAGCAACATCCTGCATGATATCTGAATTCCTAAGGAAGCAGCCATGTGCTATCGTTTGTCATTGGTGTAACGGTAACACACGGGCACGACTGGCCAGTCTAATTAACCCCGAGATCTAGGTTCGAATCCTAGGTGACAACTTACAAGTCCGTGAGGTACACAAAATGCCGAAGTATACAAGGCGAAAAAGATAAAGAGACCTTATTCACGGACTTATGGCTGTACTTGGTGTTGGGGAGTCTTGCAGGCAATAGGACAGATCGCTTCCGTGTGTTCGTTCAATTCGAACAGCAGCCACCAATCAATACTTAAGGAGGTAGGCTTAGAAGCAGTCATCCTTTAAAGAGTGGGGCCGTTTAGGCGATTAGGTTAAAAGCCAATACCCAGAAATAACATGCGGGTATATTGAGTTCGTTGCATGATCTTCTCCCCTTTGGCGTAAAAGCACACTAAAGTATTTCAAGGGCTTGTGGTGATAATAGCAACACACTACACTTGCAATGTAGAGTCCAGGGAGCGTAACCCTGCTGGTCCACCAAACAACATCGGCTAGGGATGGAACCCTTCCAGATATGGGAAAAGCTGTTCGAATCAGCGATATGGGTAAGCCCGTTCGAATCGGGATCGTCGATGTTTATAACCTCTGTTCGTCTACTGGCTAGGATGCCACCCTTTCAAGGTGGAGAAACGAGATCGATACTCGTACGGAGGACCATTTTTCACGACAACCTGCTTGACATGGCGGGTTGTCGTGGTATACTGAGGCATGACGATTGATATTTGGATTGCATGCTATCTACTGCTGGCTCACTTTGTGTCCGATTTTGTGACGCAAACGGTCGAAATGGGCTTGAAAAAGAGTAGCAATATTGAGATACTGACCAAACACATTGCGTTCCTGACGCTGGCTTTGGTTGTACTCCTGTTGCCGCTTGTGTCGCCCGTTATGGCTGTCGTTATTGCTTTCACTAATGGTGCCATTCACTGGGTCGTAGACTTTGCAACCAGCAGGATCGCTAAGAAATTCTATCAAGAACAACGCATGTATGCCTTTTGGAAGGTAATTGGTATTGACCAGTTGATTCATACTGCCGTACTATTACTAACCTACTCCTACCTAGCATGATGAACGCACCCACTTTTGATAGCGATAAGATCGCCCTGTTTGACATGGACGAAACCCTTGTTAATTTTCAAGGTCCGCTCCGTGAGCGGTTGCTAGAAATGAAAGGTCCAGAAGAAGAGACCCCTGAAAATCTGTGGGCTATGCCCGATCACTGGTATGCACGAGCCCAGGCAATCAAAAAGGAACCTGGATTCTGGCGTAACCTTCCGAAGCTGCAATGGGGTTGGGATGTACTCGATATCGCTCGCGAGATCGGATTTGACATTCATGTTCTTACCAAAGGCCCCACGACAGGCTCAGTAGCCTGGAGTGAGAAGGTTGATTGGGTACGAGAGAATCTTCCCGAAGCCACGCTACATATCACTGACGACAAACGCATTGCTTACGGTCGTGTTTTTGTTGACGACTATTGGCCCTTCATGGAACTGTGGCTAAAGAATAGACCCAGGGGTCTAGGGATCGTTAACTACTCCTCCCATTTGCACGAAAACCTAACGAGCGTTCATGACGGTATGGACGTAGTGCAACAACGACTTAGAGAAGCATACGAGAGGTAATCATGTATAGAATCGAAAACTGGAGTCTTGGCTCTCGCGATCATCCGTGTACCGCACCGGAAATCCGGTCACATTACTTAAAGGGTAGCGTCTACGGTCATCCTAATTTTCCAGAAGGATACGAGGTTGACACCTCTGCCATCGAAGAGATACATGATGGCGGCATTGTCGAAACACGTTCTGGTAGTATGTACGAACTAGGAACTCCTAATCCTGAGTACATCGAATGGTGCAAAGAGCAAGGTTGTCACGTTCCTACAAAAGAGGAACCAATTAGGATCATAGAATAAACGCCGGTTTCGCTTAGTGGTCGATAGCACTGGTTTTGTAAACCAGAGGGCGTAATGCCCCACGTCAGTTCGAATCTGACAACCGGCTCCAACACATAAAGACGGGTGGCCAAGCGGCTAAGGCATCGCCCTTACAAGGCGAGGATCGTGGGTTCGAATCCCACTCCGTCTACCAACACTGACATGAAGACACTCACTCTTATCGAATGGCGACTACTGCGTTGGCACGAAAAAGGATACATTGACGGCATGCGAACTTACATTGTCGTTAATGGTAAACGTATTGAAGTCGAAGTAATAGACGAAGACGGTAAACGTATCTCTCATCAATAACCTATAATGAAAATGTACATTCTGGTACGTGAAAACGTGCCGCTAGGCTACGCAATGAACAGCGTGTCTCATGCGTCCCTGGGGTGCTTCTTGAAGTACGCAGGACACCGAGATATGCAACGCTGGCTCGCTGACTCCTTCAAAAAGGTAACCTGCAAGGTAACCGACGAAGAGTTGGCCGAGGCGATGAAAGAAGCAGACAATCACATCGTGATCACCGAGAGTGTAATCGGGCACGAAACCGTCGCTGTCGCATTCTGCCCTCGCAAGGAGTGGCCTGAGTGCTTTACCAATTTTAAGCTGTATCGATAATATGAAAGACATTCTAGTAGAAATTCAAGCCGGGGAAGGCGGCGATGATTCCAAACTCTTTGTAGAAGACTTGTTCTCATCGTATCTTTAGCCTGTGCGACGATAACAAACTCAAGACAACGTTAAGCTACAGAGGTAAAGGAAAGGTAGGCTTCCAGGTAACTGGCAAGGGTGCTTCCAAAGCCTTCTCCCGCGAAGCGGGAAAACATGTTGTACAGCGTTGTCCACCTACAGAGAACAAAGGTCGTAGACATACTTCTACTATTACTGTTTCTGTTATTGCCTTAGTGACCGAACGAGACTTTGCTATAAATGAAAAAGACATCGAAACAAAGACGCAGCGAGGTCACGGACCTGGAGGCCAGCACCAAAACAAGACAGACTCCGCTGTCAGAATGGTACACACGCCTACAGGAACTACAGTGTTCATCAATGGCCGGGATCAACATGCGAATCGCAGAGAAGCCCGTCGCGTTCTCGAAAGCCGTGTCGCAGAGCTACACGATTCTGTTCAACGTTCTCAAAAAACAGAGAAGAAACGAGAGCAAGTAGATGGCGGTGGACGTGGCAACAAGATTCGAACCTACAACTTTATTGATGGTAGGGCTGTGGATCACAGGACTGGCAAGAAAACAAGTAAGCTGAAACAAGTCATGAAAGGGCGTTTCGACCTTTTATGGTAAGTAGTGCGGGATCATACAGCGGTCTAGTATGCTGGGTTCTGAGCCCAGTCACCTGAGTTCGAATCTCAGTCCCGCTGCCAACTATAGCGGGATGATGTAATGGTAGCATGCCAGGTTTTGAACCTGTCTGCCTAGGGTTCGATTCCCAGTCCCGCTTCCATTTTTTACTTGACAAGTCTCGATTTCAAGGTATACTGAAGTGTCATGAAGGTCACAAAAATCATTCAACACGACAGCGATGACTGCACGTATCACTGTAGCACCACTATTGCTATCGCGTCAAACGAAGACAGTGCTCGCACATGGATTGACAAGAACCACAAGCGAATACTGGTAAAAGAGTACAACTTTGAGAAAGCTATTTATTCAAAATACAGATGGGCATATGGAACTTTTGGTTTTGGAAATTACAGTCCCAGTTTTACTTTAGAGACTGTTGAGGTTTTTGAATAATGTGGATCAACGGACAACTATACACGACCTTGGCAGACTTTCCCCTTGAGGAGTTGCATACAAAACAACTCTTAAAGCTCAGGGAACACACTCGTCCTTCTTGGAAAGACGACAATCTAGATGAAGCTTATTATGCCAAGGTGGCTTTTAAGAAGCGGCTATTTGCCGAGTTGGCTACACGCGAACATGTACCAAACAAACAAGAGGCACGCAAAAAGCGTCAAGAACGACACAAGAAAGGCAAATGAACAGATTCATCATCTACTGCCCCGAATCGGAATCATACGTCAGGATTCGTCACGGATGGACCTCTGGGCATCCTGCGGAAGCAGTCAATAGTTATGCCTCACGAGACGAGGCGGAAAAAGCACAAAGCTGTTTTCACAGCCTTCGTGATTGCGAAATCATTGAAGTGCAGAAGACAGTAACATTCATGGATGGCCGAGCGGTCGAAGGCATTGGGCCGTTAACCCAACGAGAGAAATCTCCATCCTAGGTTCGAATCCTAGTCCATGAGCCAATACAATCAGGCTAAAGTGTTATGGCCGCACGGGTGTTTTGGGAACATCCAGTCTAGGTTCGATTCCTAGTAGCCTGACCAAACAACTCGGCCCTGTACCAGAATTGGCATATGGATCCGACTTAAAATCGGAGGTTTGCGGGTTCGACTCCTGCTAGGGCCACCACCTTTACTGAAAGACCATAAAGAATAAAGATGCTAAGAAAACTAACAGCGGTTCTACTTCTGCTGGCTAGCTGCCATCAGCAGAAGACAGAGAGCCCGCAGACCAACCACGAACCGCCCGACCCTCCGCAGATTCACGAAGACTGCACCGATTGGGAGACTGGCGGATCCACGCTGCCGCTACCGCAGTTCATTGGCCACTTTGAGATTCCTGATAGGTATTTCGTTTGTGGCGACACCGACCCGACAGAACAAGACTACTACTGGTTTATTTCACAGGACGAAGTTCTGATGAACCTTGCACTAGACAGCGAAGCAGACACAACGCTTAATCTTAATGTGTGGGGTCGCAGTCTCATTCAGGACGAAGGCAAAACCATCATTGTACACGATTTGGTATACTCCTTCATTGGAGACCCTGGCTCGTTACAGGTTACTGGATTTCCTGTGCCGCAAAGCAATTACGGCTTTGTAGTGGGTATCACCTCGTTAAACAACGTTAGCGATTATCAGCTTGAAATCTGGCCCTTTTAACATGAAATATACTTTAATTCTAATGGTACTGGCCGCTGCTTTTGTAGCTCCGGTTGGTTGTGAACAAATGAGTGAAGACGCCCCGCAGGCATCGCCCATGCATGTCCCCGTGCCTACCCCGACCGATAGACCCAAAGGAAACTATCCGCCTAAACTACGCAAACACCCCTTGCCTGTCGTGTAAATAGGGTACTATTCTATAAGGGGAATGGTCCCTTTATAGAACGGAATGGCAACATGTTTGATGTAAAAGTTAGTATGGAACTTCGTGACGGTTCTCATCAGGAATACGTCCTAAGTAAAAGGTTAGGTTGGCGGAAAGAGAGATATTTGCGATGGACCCAAAAATACAAGAGATTCTTGGGGCAGGCATTACATGTTACCTTAACACAACACAATAACTTCGACGCCACTGAAATTACAGTTAGTCTCGCTAACGCCTTTCGTGATGAAGGCGTGAAGTATTTCAAGAGACTTAAAATTGAAGTGAATGGGGAAGTGCGTGAGTATAGTGGTGAGCACATTATCCGTCCTCGCGGCATCATTGCCGAACGTTTCGTTGTAGGACCCGACGCCGACAGGGTTGCAGCTTACGAACATATCCCCGAAGAATGGGTGCCGGATTGGTTGCCTCACAAGGCGACCATTTCCATTAACAAGTATCATGACCGCGACCACGACGTTCATGGTCCTTACAAGCCGTTTTGGAACAACTTCCACACACTGAGCGATTCTCACGGTGGAGCGGGCATCGCACCCTTCTCTGATTGGACGAAGTGCAAAGAAGGATACCAGCTTCGTTCGCTTGAGTTCTATGGCGAAGTCTGCCGTTCCCCTATTGCTTGTTTAAAGCCCCACAACGGTAAGCCGTTACAGCTTAATGAAAAGTACTGGCTTGGTAGAACGTATCAACATGAATTGCCGCAATTCAATTCATGGCCTGATAACTGGTGTGAATATAGCGAATGGCTAATGCACTATCAGGCTCACGACTACACGCACCTGTGGCGTATGATTCGTGCGGCGTGGCAGTTGGCTCCTTATGATCCGTTTGCACGTATGTTCATGAAGTGGGTTTGGAACGACTGTAAGATGAACCTTGAGGGGGCTGCTGGAAATAATGATTTTAACGGTCTATTCTGGTCGTTGACCAAAAAGATGCGTTCGGCTGAACCCAACCAAGGGGCTCGCTGGGCTGACCGTGGTTTCTATCATGTAATTCGTTGCTTCTTGTCTGTGTCACCGTACATAGGACGCAGAGAGCGTAAGAAGTGGAGACGACTTTTCATTGCAGCTATTCGTCGTGTGGTCACACCAGATGGCGTATGCTTGAGAGACGAGAATGTACCTCAACACGTCTTTGAAGTTATGGGGGACGTTCCCTTGACTCGTGGATTCCAAGCACAGCTTTTAGCTTCTGTTTATGAAGAGCTTGGCCTGGACGACATTCTTGCAAACTTTAGAAACACGTTTCCGATTTGGGTTCCTGATTATTCAGAAACACTAAATCACTCTAAACACAACGGCCATGAAATGTACCGTCCATACAATGGTATGTACAATATTGGCATTTTTGGTTATGATAGTTTTGAGCATTTCAATGCAGCTAATGAAAGTCGTGGAGTCAATGGAGCTTCACAGGATTACGACTGCACAAATCCCAAATCCTACTTGACAGACTGAGCCCTTGAGGGTATAATTGGTCGTACTTACCCCCTAACCCCTTCTACTTGATATGAAAGCACTACTTCTAGCACTTCCCCTTCTGATGAGCGGCAACACTCCCGATTTTGAAACCTATTGTCAGTCGGGTACAAATTCCATTGCTACCGCCGCAGCCATTACTGGCCAAGGCACTCCTGAGCGTGGCTCCAGTGATTGTACTCTTGTGGTCAACGATATGATTCCTGGTACATTCAGTGCCATGACCTATAGCACCGTGCCCCTGAATATGCCGTTTGGGGATGGTTGGCTTTGCGTACATCCCGCATATACGAACTGGCTTCCTGGCCCTATGCAAACGCCTCAAAATGGAACCCGGAGTTGGCTCACTAGTCTGAGCTTTGCGAATCCTGGCGATACTCTGTATTTTCAAGCATGGTATCGTGACCCTGGTTTCAGCAACGAGTTCAACACTTCTAACGGTCTAAAAGTTAACGTAAGGCCGTAAAACATCGAGAGTTGGTGTAAAGGCAGCACAGCAGTTTCATAAGCTGCTAGTCCGAGTTCGAATCTCGGGCTCTCAACCAAACTATGGACCTGTAGTTTAACTAGATAGAATTCCGGTCTACGAAACCGAGGGTGAGGGTGCAAGTCCTTCCGGGTCTACCACACAATCCCGCTCTGGTGTAGAGGTCTGCACATCGGCTTGAAAACCCGGAGGTCTAGGATCGTTACCTAGGGGTGGGGCCATACATAGGTCGCTGGTGTAGTGGTAACATCACGGATTCCAAACCCGTGGACCGGGGTTCGATTCCTCGGCGGCCTGCCAATCCCTCTAAGAAAATAATATGAAATCAGTACTTATGACCGCAAGCGTGATTGCGGCCCTCAGCTTTATTGCTCCCCGCTCATCTATCACACCGGAACAACAAGCTATTCTTGATACGTTTGAGCTTACGCATACTCACAACGGTCTTGGTGGTCGCGTTCCTACTCTTAGGGTCAAAGGCGTGAATCTTCAAATTGTTAATGGTCTTGGTGCTACCAATACTGTTAACTCTACTGGCAACCTGATTATTGGTTACAACGAAGAAAGCGGTATCGCTGGCCAAGTTCACGAAAGAACTGGCTCTCACAATCTTGTGATGGGGACCGTAAACGATTACTTCAATGGTGTCCACGGTAGTATCGTGACTGGACACTTCAATACGGTAACAGGAAACAACTCTGCCGTCATCGCTTCGGAGCTATCTGGAGTTGACGCATCATTCTCAACTGTGATTGGTGCTGACAATGGTGTTGCCCTAAGTCCAGGACCATTCGCTAACGTGCTTGGTGGCGAATCGTGTGCTGCGATTGCGGATCACTCAACTATCACTGGTGGGCTTGGCAACTGGATTAACACAAACGGATCACACGGCACGGTTAGTGGCGGCTGGAATCGAACAGTGTTTACGTCAAAAGACTGGGCTGCCGGTAGTCTTTACGAAAACGAATAGAATATGGGCCATTAGTTTAATGGTAGAACTTCGGATTGTCTATCCGACAGCAAGGGATCGATACCCTTATGGCCCGCCACTATAATGCCCGTATGGCAGAATGGCAAATGCGTTAGCCTGCAAAGCTATACTTTGTGAGTTCGATTCTCACTACGGGCTCCAAATACAGGAAGATTGACAGAGTGATAATTGTGCTGGATTGCTAATCCAAGGCTAGTCGAAAGGCTACCCAGGTGTAAATCCTGGATCTTCCGCCAAATAAAACTTGACCACCGCGTATCATGCGGTATAGTTGGGCATGAACGAAATCAGTCCCGAACAAGCTACGCAGATTCACGACATTGCCACTTACAAGGAGGTGATGGGAGCCAAGCGTTTCAAGCGTACCAAGGAAGAAATGGCAATGGGACTGACTGCTGAAAAAGCGTTGGAACTACGCCTAAGGGAAGCCAACGATCTTCCGGCTGGTGCTGTTGGTAGTCGCCCCACGCCGCGAGCGTCTACTTCGCGGGGTGGAGATATCACAATCCGCATTCGTCCTGAGGCTGGCGTTGAGTCTAGTTATTTCGAACGACTCCCAAATGGGCCTGTTGAAATAGTTCTTGATGAAAAGTGGTACGGTTGGTTTGGAACCCTGTTAGACTCTCCGTACGACGGAGACAACACGAAACTTCTAAACCACATTCTTGACCTTGGTATAGGTGAAGCATTAACAAGGTTTCATTTTCCAAAAGACATTGAGGATTATGAATCGTAAGGATCCAATTCAGTTGTTCTTTTCAACGTTAGTAGGCAGACTGTCTATAACGTCATAATGGAGGGTACCGTGCAAGGCACAAACAGGGTTTGAACCCCTGGGTAGTCCCTAAACCCGGCTAGGGGAGCGTTACCTCTACTCTCCTCCAAATACACAATCCCGAGGGTAGCCAAGTCTGGTAAAGGCAGCGGCCTGATAAGCCGCGATGCGAAGGTTCAAATCCTTCCCTTCGGACCAAACATCGCTCTTTGAGCGAAGCGAAAAACTATGAGTGCTAAAGAACTATATAACGATATTGACATTAAGTACATTGATCTTGAGGCCAAGCTTGATCCAGAATACGTTAGGAAGGTTATGGGCACTTGGCCCGATTCCGAAGCGTCTCGCAAGCAACGCAAACAAGAACGCTTTGCTTCCATCGTCGCAAAGATGGGCAAGAACTTCGTTCCGGACCTTGGCGACAACAACATCATTGGACACTGGAAGTCAGAACCGAAGACCCCCGATTACCGTCGTCGCTGGAACGGTGAGAAGTACGTCTACGAAGAAATCAAATAACACATGGGCTTGAAGCTTTAACGGTGAAGCACCCGGTTCTTAACCGGAAGAACGGGGATCGTTACCCTGCGGGCCTACCAAACATTATGAAAAAACTACTACCACTATTCTTTTTGTTTTCGAGCTTCGCGGCTCCACAGGAGACGCATACATTCGAAAGCCCGGAATTCCTTGCTCGTTATCGAGACGAACTGCTGGTGATTCCTGGTGCTCAAAGCAACGTGACCTCTATTGAACTACACGTAAGCTTTAATTCGAAGCATACAGTAGAAGTAGAGAACCTACAGCCCACCACGAATGGCGTCATTTTTCACGCCAACCCAAAAGTAAGACTAGGGCCATTCGTAAAGCAGTTACAAGGCTTCGGCTGGTCACACACGCTACAGCCCTTCGATAATCATATTGACTTTCAAGGACGTTCAGGAACGTCTTATGACACGACCGTTGGACACACGGTACTTTTCGTTACAATCACTGATCCACAAGAGCTTCAACCTTTTGTAGGTTCTCAGGTCAGCTTGCCGCTTCAGTTTATTCGAGCCAACAACGTTACGTGGTCGGCTGGAAATAATCAGGATCGAGCCAGTTCTGTATTTGGCTGGCATGGATTAATCAAATACAACTACTAACACAAGGCGGGCGTAGCATAGCTGGACTAATGCAGCGGACTTCTAATCCGCAGACCGGGGGTTCGAATCCTCCCGCCCGTACCAAACAATCCAGGTGTGTATCGAGTCTGGTCGAAGATAACCGCCTTTTAAGCGGACGAGTGAAAGCTCCACCGGGGGTTCAAATCCTCCCACCTGGACCAATATAATGAATAGAAAATGTACTCGTTGCTTGAACGTCTATCCTTTGAATGAGGGCTTCTATAAGCGTAGCGGTAAACGTTCACACGAGCATTATTCTTACTGTAAGAAATGCTTTGTTAAATCTGTAACAAATCGTTGGATTCGACTCAAAAAAGAGTCTATTGAATACAAGGGTGGTAAATGCCTAGACTGTAATGGCATTTTTCATTATGCCGTATACGATTTTCATCACAGAGACCCAGAGACCAAAGAAGACAATTGGCGTGAAATCCGAAAATGGAAAGAGCCAAAACGCAAGGCAGAACTAGATAAATGTGATCTACTTTGTGCCAATTGTCATAGAGTGCGTCATGTTGAACAAACAAACAAAGAATCTACTTGACAGCGAGCGATAAGCGAGCTATAATGTAACCATGAACGAACAAAACAAAACCATCACTATCACTCGTGAAGAACACGAACAACTTCTAGAAGATCAGCAGTTCCTTCGGGCACTACAAGCCGCTGGTGTTGACAACTGGGAAGGGTATGCAGAAGCCCAAGAAATTCTGGACGAGGAATAAAACACTCTCTCCGACAATTTGTAAACCTATAGATAATATCAAGGGTAAACGACGTTGAGGATCCCACAGAAATCTTTTTCTGTCGGAGAGAGCTTCATGCAGGAATGGCGTAATTGGTAGCCGCACGAGATTTAGGATCTCGTATCAGAAATGGTGTGGGGGTTCGAGTCCCCCTTCCTGTACCACACACTTTTTACTTACTATGAGCGAACTAATCATTCAGCCTACCACGATTGAGGCTATCAAACCCCACCCTAATGCTGATCGCGATGTTTTTAGCACACGCTGACCCCGCTGTACCAGGCTCCTTCGGATTATTTTTCATCTTGGCTGAGATAGTATTAATCCTATGCTGCTTCGCTGTCCCGGTTACGTTTATAATTGCCTTTGTTGCACCTCTGATTAGCATATATGGTACTCGTTGGGAGGATTGGCTGAACAATAAAGAAGAAGAACGGAAACGAAATGCATTGAAACACCGAATGTCATGAGTAGGAAAAATCCCAGATCTACTACTCCTCTGGTTTTTCAAAAACCGATTAAGATTAAATCTCTCAAGCCCATACTATCACAGCGTGACCTCAAGAGACTGATGGTTGCTCAGATTCTCTCTGGTATGCTATCCAACACTAGAAAGGAGAAGTTCGATACGTCTGATCTGACCTCACAAGCAATCGAATGTGCCGACAGGATCATTGACCTAACCTAATGCTAGATAAAGACTTACGCCTGTAGAAAACTTAAGAATCCCCCTTACACTCTACTGCCAAGGTGTCATAATGTATATGTACTCCTCCCAGTAAAAGGTAAACACATGACAACAACAACTAACCTCACGCTTGACAACTTCGCAAAGGAAACGGGCTTTCGTTTTCGAGTGACCAAAAATCAAGCTGCACGTATCGCACTTACCTCTCTTGACGCTGCTGCTCGTTCCACCTTTAGTGGACTCAGTATTGAAGATGCAGCTAACGTTCTTGAGAATTCCCGTAACAACAAAGGCAAGCCGTTCAATTGGGTAAAAGAATCCCTTGAAATCATTGATGGCTGGAACGATTCAATGTCGTTGACCCGCGAAGGGGCCTTTCAAGAGTTCTTGGCTAACGGTGGCCTAGAAAAACTACAAGGCCGCAAGCCCGAAGTCCCTGACTCTGTGTATCTTGATCCCACGCTGACTCTGGCAAACTTCACCAAGCTGGCCGAAGTTGCCACCGGAGCCAAGCATCGTTTTCGTATGTCTCGCGAACAAAACGTCAGGTTTAAAGCTGGCGACCTGACACGCGAACAGGCATTGGCCGAAGTCGTAGCGTCTAAACAACCCGTAACACAAACCCCCGTCGCACAGGAAGAAGCTATCACTGTGGCAGATGGTATTGAAACCACTGGTAGCTGAACATAAATATGAGTAATCTCAATCAATTCATTGCCCAAGGCAACCTTGTTGATGACCCCAAGGTGATGGGTCAAGAAAATAACGTCGTACGATTTACCATTGCCGTTAACAACGGCTTCGGTGATCGTAAGACCACTACCTTCGTGGACTGCGTTGGCTTTGGCAAGCAAGCCGAGATCATGGGTAAGCACCTGACCAAAGGTAAGCAAATCCTTATTCGGGGTAACCTCATCCCGAATAGTTGGACGAACGAGGCTGGTGAGAAGCGTACTAAGCTTGAAGTTCAGCTTGAAAACGTCAATGGTTTCTTCTTCGTTGGTAACAACGGTGGTTCCGGGGCTCCTGAGGTGAGTGGTGATGAACCCAGTGAAACTGTTCCGGCCACGACTGGTGGCGAAGAACCTGAACTGTTCTAATCGTCAGTAAAAGATAAAAAACTAGAAGCGGAGCTTGACTTGCTCCGCTTCTGGTGTATAATGGTAGCATGAAGAGACTAGTCCTACTACGAGGCCCGTCAGGAAGCGGCAAAAGCACAATCGCCAAGGCTGTCGGTGGCGAAATCTTTGAAACCGACAAGTTCTGGGAGAGAAAAGGTCCATATGACTTCGACCTCTCCAAATTGGGGCTCGCTCATTCCTGGAACCAAACGAACGTCAGGACTGCGTGTAATTTTGATGTAGAGTTGGTCGTGGTGGCTAACACTAGCATGACTCGATGGGAAATGAAACCTTATCTTGACATGGCTGAGAAATACGGGTACACTGTAGAAGTGCTACGCACCCCTGGCCCCTGGGATCCCGAAGTGCTCTTTGAGCGTAACGTTCATGGTGTTCCTTTGGCAACGCTACGAAAGCAGATCAACAAGTACCAACCTCACGACGACGAAACCGAGTGGACTGATATGTCTATTTTTCAAGCATGAATGACGAACTTAAGGCCGAAGAAAGTAAGTGCTGGACCTGCAAGTTTGGCATTTGCGTAAAAGAGACCGAACAGGAACGTGTCTCATATGAGTCACCGAACGAAAAACAAGAAGACACATACGATATCTTTAATGAGTCACAACAGACTCCAGAAGTAATCGACACCGTAATTGAACACGAAAGAGTAAAGACAATTTGCTTCTGGAGACCTGAGAATGTCAAGGACTCTCCTCCGATCCTGGTTTCCAAGATCGAAGAATGCAATCGCTTTAAAAAAGAATAATGCTACGTCAAAAACACCTAGACCTATGCCAGTTGATCGTTGACGCTGGCGGTACGCCCTTCGTTGTAGGAGGGTTTGTACGCGACATGCTTTTGGGCCGACAGCCCAAAGACGTGGACGTTATGGTTGTGGGTGCTTCTAACGAGCTTTGCCGCCTGCTACATAAGCACGGTGAACTTGTTGGCGACAGCTTTCCGGTATGGAAAATCGTCACCGATCACGGCGACGTTGAGGTAGCCCTTGCTAGAACTGAGCAAAAAACAGACGATGGTCAAGGCTACAAGGGATTCGATTGCCAAACGGAAGACGTTACGCTTGAACAAGACCTTCAACGTCGAGATCTCACGATCAACGCTATGGCTATGGATCCCTTCACGGGTAAGGTCTTTGACCCGTTCCGTGGAGCCAGAGACCTAGCTGATGGTGTACTGCGTCCTGTTGGAGCACACTTCGGAGAAGATCCGTTGCGTGTACTGCGTGCCGCAAGGTTCGCAGCCCAATTGGGCATGGTACTATCTGATGAGCTTGTTGAGGTAGCACAGGTTGTTTTACCTGAGCTAATCACGCTACCGGGCGAGCGTCTGTGGGGTGAGCTTGAAAAGGCACTCCGTACGCCGAAGCCGTCGCTGTTCTTTGAAGCTTTAGACAAATTGGGTGCCCTAGAGGTTGTCCTTCCGGAAATAGACGCTCTACAGGGGCGTACTCAGCCCGAGAAGTACCATCCCGAAGGTGATGCATACGTACACACTCTTGAGGTCGTGGACCGGGCTGCCGAGCTTGGTGCGGACGACGAGACGATGTTCGCTGCACTTACACACGATTTGGGTAAGGCTGTTACGGACGATGACAATTTGCCACATCATTACAACCACGAAGCACTCGGTGTGCCGCTTGTTCACGACATGTGCGACAGGCTCCGCGTACCGAACACGCATCGCAAGGTTGCGGCGGTGACGGCAAAGGACCACTTGAACGTCCATAGATTTGATGATTTAAAGCCCGTGAAGAAGGTGCGTCTGCTTATGCGACTGCTTGCTGTACAGGGAGACCAAATGCTTTCTCGTGTTGTTCTTGCTTCCAAGGCAGACGCGAGGGGGAGAGGTCCGCTGCACGCAAACGACCCGTACGAGCAGGGCGACAGGTTGCTGAAAGCTGCTGGAGTTATCCGGCAGGTTCGAGGTCACGAGTTCGCCCACCTAAAGGATGGTCAAAAGATCGCTCAAAACATGGAGCGTGCAAGAGCCAAGGCACTTAAGGGTGCTGGATTTTAATTATGAGCAATAGTAAACCCGGCATCCGTCGCTTTCACTTTGTCCGTACCGAAGACGTTTCAGGCGTCAGCGGTACGGGCGTTGTGGGTGAAGGCGTGGAACTGTCTAATGGAAAGGTAGTTCATTCGTGGATTTCCAACATGGGAACCGTGAGTGTTTATGACAACATGAAAACATTCGTGGCTGTTCATGGCCACGAGGGAAAGGGGGCTATTGAATGGCTTGACCCTGATCCTGTAGAAGAAGAACCAGAAGCGAAACCTAAGCGTAGAACGAAGAAATGAATTTTATTAAGATCAAAATGGCTGACTCCATGACGGAGGAAGATACCGCTAACGACGTATACATCAGGCCGCATATGATTATGCAAATTGAACCGTATAGTGGTCCGTTTGGGTTGCATTCTTTTGGACCGGACGGACGTGCTATGGCTAATGGAAAGCACAAGCAAATTCTTGGTGGATCACTAATCATGTTGGGTAATCAATCAAGAGTTTGTCATGATAGTCCAGATGTAATTATGCAAAAAATTACTGACGCCAAAGAGCAGGAAAAATTCGCATGAACCGAAAAGCCAAGAAGCCGACAGTCATGCAGGTTATATCTGCTGTAATTGCAGTAGCCGCTATCGTTGCTATGGGAATTTTGATTGCATGAAAGAAGTCTACGTTGTCTTTGATAGGCACAATGGCAATCATCGCCTCCCGTTCATGGGAATATTTGATACCCGTGAAGAAGCACAAGAACTAGTTGATAAACTAAACGTCAATGGTCCAGTGATGTGCCAAGTCTCTGCTTGGTACGATACATACCAACTAAACACATTGCACAGCAGGGCATTGTTGCCCAACACCTAATCGCGGAGCGATTATGAAAGATCCGATCCTATTAAACAAACTCTGGAAAGAGGTAAAAGCTGGTCGCGTAACCGCGAACCAGTCAGGATCGTATACTCTTTTCAAGTACACGCAAGACACGCACATTCAAGACCTCTGGAATGACGTAAATCGTCAGGCCAGAGGGATTATCTTCGATGTTGACGGTACCGTTATAGCTCGACCGTTCTCTAAGTTCTTCAATATGAACGAACGTGAAGAGACCAAGGTTGCTAACCTTCCGTGGGATGAGGGCTGTGAAGTCTATGAAAAGATGGATGGTTCGTGCGGCATCGGATACTTCGGTACCAAGGGACCGAACGTAGGTAAGTCATTACCAACCTTTGAAGAAGACCCACAGTTCTGGGTGCGTAATAGCGTTCATTATATTGATATGCCAAAGTGGCGTATTGCTACTCCGGGTAGCATGGAATCTGATCAGGCTTTTGAGGGTACTCGTATTCTTAATGGACTTGTGTCAGAGTGTGAAGGACAACCAACGCACCCGCATTCTACACCTCAAGAAACAACGTGTGCTCTGCCGCGTTACGACTTGTCGGCTCTGCCGACAGATTGTACTCCTGTTTTCGAGATCATCTATCCCGAGAACCGTATCGTCGTGGACTACCACGGTGCTCGCGAGCTTGTATTGCTTGCGATTTTTGAGCACAACGGAGTCGAGTGGCACCCGCGTCGTGTCGATCAGATCGCAGAAATGTGTGGCTTCCGTAGACCTAAAGTATATCAAATGAACTTGCGTGAAGCTACGTTCGAAGATAACACTGAGGGATATGTTGCTAAGATTGGCAGCCTTCGCGTGAAGGTTAAGAGTCCAACGTACGTTCGTATCCACCGTCTTTTGGACGCTATGAGTCCAAAAGGTGTAATCGCATTGATCCGTGGTCACGAGTACGGTGTAACCGTCAAGCAACTACCCGCAAGCATCGCTTGCGACTTTGATGACATTCGTGCCTTGGTGCAGGGAATGTACGATGAAATCTTCACTGCTGCTCATGTCAACCTGAACCGCATGCATGAAGAGGTCGGTGCAAATCGTCCTCGAAAAGAACAGGCCATGTGGATCCAGACCAACGTGGACAACATGGAGGGCGGCTTCGTGTTCGCACTACTTGATGATAAGGATATCGAGGACAAGATTTGGAAACTAGTTACTGAAAGGATTAAGGAATAATATGGTACACAAAACAGTCTATCTTGCTGGCCCCATCGACGGTCTCTCATATGCAGAGGGTATCGAGTGGCGACAGCATGCACAAAAAGACCTTGCGGTCCATGGTATCAAGGGTATGTCGCCCCAACGAGGCAAGGGATACATCGCGGACTTCGCGGAGATTGCTGGTGAAATGGACTTCTCTAAACAAGAAGGACTGACAGACAATCCCATGAGTACGTCACGAGGAATCTTGGCTCGCGACAAATTTGATGCACTGAATTGTTCGGTCTTGTTCGTCAGCTTCCTGGGTGCTACGCGAGTTTCAACTGGCACCATTATGGAAATTGCCTGGGCATATCAATTAAACAAACCCATCGTCGTTGTCGTTGAGGACGATGATACTCTACATAGAAATCACCCCATGCTTCGGGAGACTTTTGATTATGTAGTAAACAATATTGACGCAGGGTTGGATATTGTCAAAGGAATATTCGAGGGCTACTAAGGAACACCCCTTAGTGCATATACCCACGCTCGTAGCATTTTTGAGAAAACTGACATGAACGATTATTTAAAGCAAAGAATGCTTGACAAAGAGGAAAACCCGGCGTATAATACGACTATGAAGGAAGACCCCACAGGAACACCCGGTCCTCTTTTTATCGTCTTATCCGGTAAGAAGCAGACCGGCAAGGATACGGCAGCGTTGATGGCATCTAAGATGCTGTACGAGGCCAACAAAACCTTCAAGATCACCGCTTTTGCCGAGGTCTTGAAAGACGCAGCGATTACTGTGCTAGGTCTCGACCGAGATCTTGTGTACGGGACCAACGAAGACAAGGAGACACCTACACATGTTCTATGGGATACATTCCCGTTGAGCATTCGCTTTAAATACAGAGAGACATGGTACATGCCACTAAGGTCTGGCCCGATGACGATTCGCGATGTATTGCAAGTGATGGGGACAGATATCTTTCGCACGATGTTTGACTTTAACGTGTGGGCTAACGCACCCTTCAACCGTGATTGGGGTAACCTAGATGTGGTTATCATTTCTGATTGCAGATTTCCCAACGAAAAGACCGTAACAGAAGACCATTCCGGCGTCATCATTAGACTAGAGAGAAAAACTGGGCTCAAGGATGGACATTCCAGCGAGACTGCTCTCGATGGACGCACGTTCGAGTGCGTATACAATAACAATGGGTCCATGGAAGACCTGGAAGCATTCATGCGTGGCGTACTACAAAAACTGAATCTACTATAATGGAAAACAACCTTGCTCTTACTGGCGACGAAGCTCGCGTATTGATGGTGGCCATGGCTACCTCCACGGCTTCTGTGCCCTCACAAATGACGATTAAACTCTGGTCTAGTCTAACTGAAATTAGTCAAGTCCAGCCTCCTACTCCTCCTACAAACGAAGACGAAAAATAATGGATACTATCTTTTCTCACCGCCCCCTTGCGGGCGTAAGTGTTGGTGCTTGTAACGTTGGCGACGTTCTAGTTGTCGCTTTCGCACTAGTGAACGACGGCACAAGCCGTAACAACTTCTACCACGCAGACCGCGAAGACCACTTCTGCCGTGCAACTGCTCGTGCGATCATCAATGGTCGTCTCGGTGCCGCTGTTGACGGCAACGCTGGCAGTCTAACGTTTAGCTTTGACACTAGTCTTGGCTCTCGTGACTTCATGAAGGCGTTCCGCGAGTCCTTTAAGCCCACCGTTGACGAATCGGACGAATTCCTGAGTGAAGTTGGCGAGTTCGCTGGCATTGAGGTTCGTACTCGTCCCCTTGCAACCGATATGGTTGACCGTCTAACTCAAACCGTCCACGGGGTGATCGCTAATGCGAGTACTAGTGTCTAGGAGAAATAAATAATGCGTTGTCTCATTTACGATACCGAAACTGGGGGCCTAGACACCGAGAAGCATTCTGTCTTCTCGGTGGGTGCCTTGGTTGGTGATCTTGACACTGGCGAGATTATTGATCAATTTGAAGCCTTCCACCGAAAACCATCGGTGGATGACTATGTGTACACGCCTAAAGCTATTGAAGTGCATGGCATTACTCCACAAGAGGCTTTCGACAAGGGTATTTCAACTGACGAGATCTGTGAAAAGTTTACGGATCTGTGGATGAACAATGGTGCTGCCATGTTGGGTGGACACAATGAAGCCAGCTACGATAGGCCGATTATCTCTCAGGATATCTTTCGTTGTTCTAAGCAGAACTTCGAACGTAACTTCACCTATCGTGCCCTTGACTCCCTGCCTGTGATGCGTCTGTTTACTGGGCACGATAATGTAAAGTCTGGTGCTACTTTGACGCAATCTGTCAAGGCTTTGAACATTGACATGTCTGATTTTGGCAAGAACAAGTTCCACGCCGCTCTGTTTGATGCGGTTGCTAGCTTTCGTATCTTGTATCGCTTCCGTAGTGTGTTCTCGGACCCGGCGTTTGCCGAAGCGTTGATGAAAGGATGATGGATAACAACAAACAACATCGCGACGAACAGCGTCGTGTTCTACAGCGTGCTGGATGGGTTGCCGTCCCAGCACTCAAGGACTCTGGTGCCTTCCAGTGGAAGTGGATTCACCAAGACCGCAAGAAGGCATATTCGCGTGAACGTGCTTTTATTATGGCTGCTCGCGACCTAAAGCGTCAGGGTTTTACGGTATGAAAGTATGGCTAGAAACTACAGGTTTGACAATCGCAGCGAAGAAGAGTTTAAAGAAGACATCAAAAACCATACGATGTCAGAACGTACACTGTTTTTCCTGTGGTTAGACCTGATAGAAAAAGACACTGGCAAACGTCCCAAGTTTACGGATACGGGGTGCGGTAACGATGGTGAGTTCCTAGAAAACAGTAAGGTCAACACTGACCCCGACTTTACTGTTGAAGGTTACGGTGAGATCGAGGTCAAGTTTTCTAAACCACTGATCAAGACTTACTTCCATCTAAAAACCAACCAGATTAAGAACTATTGCACACGTAGGGCCACCATTCTTATGGTGAACGGAGCGGGTGAAGAAACCCCGATGTTCACCATGCTTAAGCCAGAAGCCTTGGACGCTATCGTACGAGACTGTAAGGCGATCAACTTCAAAGGGTTTGGTTGGAAGCCAGCGTACCGTATTCTTGTTAGCCGTTTCCTATGGCGACCGCTCAAGTGAAACACCGAAGGCACTGAGTAGGGAAATCCCTCACGTCTAACCTCCTCCAATTTTCAGAAAATGCACTTCGATATCATTCTACCAACCACAGGTCGTGACTCACTAGTCGCTGCCGTTGAGTCAGTGGTAGGACAAACTCATGAAGATTGGTCCTTGCAGATCTCATGTGATGGACAGGTCTTCATGCCGGGAGACGCGATACCCGATCTCGGTCCACGTTTTAAACCTGTCGTTGGTTCGGTGGAGCCACAAGGTGGTTACGGTGGGCCAGCACGAAACCTTGGCATCCTTATGAGTCAGGCTGAGTCATGGATTGCGTACATCGATGACGATGACGAGTGGCTACCCAACCACTTGGAGACTCTTGCCAAGTTGATTGAAGAGAACCCTGGCGTGAATATGGTTCGTACCGCTGGCCAATCGTTTATGATGAAACACAAGTCCCCACGATCAAGCAAGCTAGTCAAAAAGATGGGTGCTGTAAATTCAACTGACTTCTTAACGGTTGGCATGGCCCATACACGAGAGGTCTTTGACAAGACGGACGGCTGGCAACCGTGCGACAACCACGATCACATGCTCTGGAAACAAATGCTCGCATCCGGCGGCATTGCCGCCGAGACCGACGCAGTAACTTACCACTTTAAACGATGAGAATTATTCAACTACACTCCGAGAACATCAAACGAGTTCGTGCTATTGATATTACCCCTGATGGTGATATCATTGTGCTTAGTGGTCCGAACGGTGCTGGAAAAAGCTCCGTGCTGGATTCTATCTGGCTTGTTTTCGAGTTCAAAGCGGCTAAGAAAAGCAATCCCAACCCTCTACGTGCCGGTGAAGACAAGGGGTTCGTTGAGCTTGATCTAGGGGAATATATTGTAACCCGTAAGTTCACTCCCTCTGGATCGACGCTCTCAATTCGCACACCTGACGGTAGCACTCTAAAATCTCCACAGAAAATCCTGGACGGTCTGATTGGTGACCTGAGCTTCGATCCATGGGAGTTTTCTCGCAAGAAAGAGAAAGAACAACGTGAAATGTTGGCTGACGTGCTCTACAGTATCACCGAGGGTGAGCTAGACCTAGCCAGCTATGACGTACAACATAAAGAAGCGTTCGAGGCACGCAGTAGTCTCAACAAGGACAAAAAGAGACTAACCGCTCTTGTTACTCAGATGGCACCCCCTTTGGCTACTGATCCTACGGAAGAAATTTCTGTAGAGGATTTAACTAAGGCTATTACGGATGCCATTACTTCTCAGACGAAAACAAATCAATTGACTCTCCAGGATAATGACTTAAAAAATAAAGTTAAAAGACTGGAGCAGGAATTGGAAGAAGCCAACAAAGAACTGACGCTAGTTAAGAAAGGACTAGAGGACGCTCCCGATGTTCCTGACATTGAGTTTTTGAAGAAAGAACTGGGTGGAATTGAACAGCGAAACAAGCGTGCTCGCGAAGTGATTACGTACAATGAAACACGTAAAGATCTGACGAAAGTTGACGAAGGTATTCAGGAACTTAACGACAAAATGGAGCTTATTGGCATCCAGAAGGCGGAAGCACTCGAATCTTCGCCACTTCCTGTGAAAAACCTTCGCATCACAGAGGATGGTGTCGTAGTCGTGAATGACGAAGGGCATGAAGTACCTTTTTGTCAGGCTTCGTCCGCTCAGCAGCTAAGAATCTCGCTGGGTATTGCTATGGCCGCGAACCCCAAGCTCCGCGTGATCCGTATTGCTGACGGGTCACTACTAGACGACAACAGTATGGCAATCATTAAGGAAATGGCCGACGACGAAGACTATCAATGTTGGATCGAATACGCCTCTAGAAACGACGCAGATCGCATGGGAGTATACATTGAAGACGGTTCTGTGGTAGAGGTGACCCCCAACGCTTAGTGTAGTGTTATTAGGGAGGTCACCCATGATGAGCATAAAATTAGACTGGGAAAAACTTTGTGCGGTTCACAAGCACCTGCTAGAATTGCCAACGTTAACGGATGAGACAAAAATCATTATCATAATGGTTATGTCTGATTACAAACAAAAGAAATCAGTTGTTAAGTTTAAAGACTTTTTAAGATTTCTTTGGTCACTTTCTGAAGATCCAAGACTCAATGTTGTAACACTTGTTGCACAGGATGAAGAAGGTCGTATTCTATATCGCCACAAAACGATGACTGCTGGCGGTGAAGAGGTTCCGATTGGAGGAAACGAGAACGTAGTAGTGCATTGGAATGCTCTAACCCAATCTGAAAAAGACACGTACATTCGACTTATTGTATCACAAATTAATGGACACGAGAGATAATAGCCCCCTAAGTTGTATCCCCAAGAACGAGTGGGACGCACTCATTCTTAGCATTCTCAAACCTTTCTTCCCTCTGTGTGTTAGAGATACACTCATCACTACGGAAGACCTTCAACAAGAAGCCTGGATCAGTCTACTGATTGCATGTGAGCGATACGATAGTCGTAAGGGTAAGTTTGTGACGTTTGCTTACCACTATATTCGTGGGCGTGTTATGAGATACATCTCACGAGTGACACGCAATAAGCCGTATCAATGTCAAGTAGACAATGAGGATCTATACGTTGATATAATGGACGAGAATAAAAGCTACGAAGATACTACGGCAGAACGACAAGACTTCATGAAAACGATTTTTGATCTTGTGTCTGATCAAAAGCACGTTGAACTGCTGGTCGAACACTTCGTCAACAACAAGTCGTTCCGTCAAATCGCAAAAGAGACAGGCACGTCACATGTTTCGGTTGCCAATCGCGTCAACAAACTACTCGACGTACTAGAAATGAGGCTTGTCAATGAAAACGCCTAAAACAATTGAGCTTATCGAGTGTCGTAAGTGTAGCGGACAATACTTTAGTGGATCTGTTCGCGTAACACTACTTCCTGGAAACGAAAACGAACTACCCGACGAAGTATACGTAATCGTACGTAAAGTAGCCGCTTGTGCGTCTTGCAAAGAACGAGAAGACCGCACCCAGGGTGGCAGGAGAAAGAAATTTGAGCGTTGAATCCTATGTCTCTATCAGTAACCTAGAACACGGCAAGGTCTATGACCAAGTGTTCCTCATCGCCAACGTCGTACACAATTCGAAGATGAAAACCAAACAGGGTAAGTCTTTTGCCAGGGTCACACTCAAGGACGTGACCGGCGAACTTACTGGTAACATTTGGGGCTACCAAGACGAGCTAGAAGAAGGTGGTTATGCCAAGCTCAAGATTGAGCCCAAGACTTACCGCAACGCAGAAGAGTTCAGTGCTCAGGCGAACCAAATAGAACCAGTCGATGTACCACTGAACCAATTTGATTATGTCAAGGGTGCAAACGATAACATCCTATCGGCGTACGCACTAGAAATTGAAGACGAGATCACATCGATTGCTGATCCAGTGTATCGCGACGTAATGTGTAACGCCCTGCACCGTCTCGAACTCATGAGTGCCCTCAAGGGGTCTCCGTATGGTATCACTGGCCCAATGTCCTATAGGGGCGGGCTGCTAGTACATGTTGCACACTCCATGCGTCTGGCAAAGGTTGCAATCAATCAGGCCACTGAGCTAGAGATCCCGTTCAGCCCCTCGCTGGTCGTCGCTGGTTGTGCCCTCCGCAATATCGGGTGGCATACAACTACTCTATTTCAAGGCGATCACCTTAGGTCTCGTGACGCACACAAGATGACTGGTATCTATCGTGCGAGTGTTCGTTATATCGACCACCTCATGATGACGTGTGAAAACGATCTTGAAATCAAAATCTCTGAGTCTAAACGACACGCTCTAGAAAACATCTGTAACAAGCAGTCAGACGTGCTCACGCTTGAAGGCAAGATCGTTGCCTGTGCTGACAACATGGCAGACGTACTAGACTTTAGTGTTACTCCTCTACAACGTAAAGCAAACGGAAATTGGAACGATGAACTCTTCACCGGACACCTCTCTTAACGAGCTTCATCAACAGATGGAAAACTGTGGTTCGTGCGATCTCTGTCGCACGAGGCACGCGGTGGTGTTCGGTGAAGGATCTACCGAACCACTAATCATGTTTGTGGGTGAAGCCCCCGAAGAGAATGCGGACACTTCGTTTGTCGGACCTATTGACGATAAACTAAGTAGTATTCTCAAGTATATTGATGTCTCTCGCGATGAAGTTTACATGACAAACTCTGTTTTGTGCTCTACTCCAAATGGACGTAACCCCAGAGCAGAAGAACTAGAGTCATGTAAATGGCGATTAGACTTACAGATTAGTCTCCTTAAGCCACGACTAGTTATCTTGTTGGGAAAGATTGCTACTCAACAGCTTCAAAATAAGAAAGTGAAAGGTGCCCTGAGTCAGTACTTCACTGAGAACCTGACCGATCACGAAGACGGCTGGCTTCGCTACCGTGTTGGTGGTCACGAGGCCAAGGTCATGGTGAGCTATCACCCGAATTATCACTTGCGTTCGCCCAAGCGTGCGTACAAAACCACACTACCGCATTGGACGAAGGTCAAGAACTGGGTACAGAATGAACGACAAACTAGATAGTATGCGATACGCGGGCAAGGTGAACGTTGGGGCTATTGAACGTGGCTTCGAAGTTGCCCAGCCTGGAGTGACCACGCGAGAGATTGATGCCGCAATGGAGAGCTTTATTCGAGAGGCTGGCTGTACGCCTTCCTTTAAAGATTATCAGCCTGACGGATATCCGTCACCTTTTCCGGCGACTGCGTGTATTAGTCCTAATAGCGTGGTTGTGCATGGCATTCCTGGTGATTATGTTTTAGAGCCAGGGGATCTACTCACGATTGACGTAGGAACCGAGTACAACGGGTGGCATGTGGATGCTGCACGGACTCGTGTGATCCCAGGTGACATGAATGGTGTGCAAAAACAACGATCTTATGAAGCAAGTGATCTTATCGAGGCCACGGAGGCAATCCTAGAGGCTCAGCTATCAGTTGTGAAGAATGAGTGTACTTTTTTACAGATGATTCTTGCCGCTGAGGCCGCTGCTGCCAAGCACGAGGTCATAATCATGCCTCAATGGGGTGGACACGAGATTGGTAAAAAGGTACACCTTCCTCCTTTTATCCCAAGTGCCATTCATAGGACCGCCAGTAAAATTAAACAACAGATTGAAGAAAAACAGTTCTCTAGACAAACTTTGGTCACTGGTCAAACTATTTGCATAGAACCTGTTGTCACTTGTGGCACAAATGATATAATGATAGATGAGGATGGTTGGACGATCCGCCATACTCAACATTATTTAACCGCCCACACCGAAAGGTGTCTTCTAGTCACAGAAAACGGATACGAACTACTTTCATGAAAGACGAGAACGAAGAACTACAGCAGCCTGCACGCAATCCTATCATCACCCCCGGTGATCCTGAGCGTTGGCCACTGCTTGAAATGGCTTCTAAATCGTGTCAAATTCCGATCACTGCTGCTGATGAGCAGGCGATTATTGACATGGATGCAATCCTGGATGCATTGGACGAAGAAGCAGCAGGACTAGCTGCTGTACAAATTGGTTTCCCTCACAGGATTTTCCTGCTGCGTAACGGCACGGATGACGAGGGGAATATCACTAACAACGTTTACATTAACCCCAGCGTTGTAGCCAAGAGTAAGGCAACCACCAAAGACGGTGAAGCGTGTCTGTCTCTCCCTGGTATGGGGGCTTTGGTTCCTCGTCCTAAGAGTGTTACCCTGGAATACTTTGATCTAGATGGTCAGTTCCAGGAAGAAACGTTTACTGGCTTTTGGGCTCGTGCAGTCATGCATGAAATGGATCACCTAGATGGTCAGCTTATTAGCAAGTACATTGAAGAACAAATGTCCAAACAGCCTAGTCGCACTAAGTTTGGCATGCGTATTACCCCTCATCGTACTAACGTCGTTGCACGGAGACGTGCAAAAAACAAATGTGCCCGTGCTTCACGGAAGAAGAATCGGGCTAACAGGGGGTAGAACGTGCTCAAGAATAAATTTAACGCACCCACGCCGGTAAAAGGGCAAGAAGAATACGTCAGGTGTATGCGAGAAAACGATATCACTATTTGTACTGGCCTTGCTGGTACAGGTAAAACGTTTCTAGCTATTGCCGAGGGCGTAGAAATGATGGAACGTGCTCCAAAGCGTGGTGGCATTAAGAGAATCGTAGTTATCAGACCCTATATCCAATCAAACACAGGTGAAAAGATTGGATCTCTTCCGGGTTCTTTGGAAGAAAAAGTATTGCCGTACGTAGAATCCATTAAGGATAACCTGCGTGCTTGTTTTAGTAACGAACAAGACATTCAACAACTGATTTCTCAGAAGTTTGAATTTACGGTGCTGAGCATGTGCCGTGGACGTTCGTTCAACAACTGCTTCGTGATCGTTGAGGAGGCACAAAACGTTCCTCTAGATGGCGGGGCTATGAAAATGATCTTGACTCGTATTGGCAAAGGAACCAAGATGGTTATTGCTGGAGACCTTGATCAGTGTGACATTGATCCATACAATAGTGCCCTTGCGGAAGCTATTAACGTCTTGGATGATGTTCCGGGTGTTGGTATCGTAGAAATGGATGACATTGACACCGTGCAACGTAGTAAAATCGTCAAGGAAGTCCTTAAGGCGTACAAGAGACACGAGGAACATGGCTAAACGAGTAATTCAAGAGTGTGATTTAACCAAACAGGAATATGATCCTGATGAAACGGTTATCATTACCATTAAAAAGAAAGGAAAGACCAAAGGACGTACCTATGATCTCTCCCCTAGTGCCGCTGCAAAACTTGAACAACAGTTAGTAGCAGGTTCAGACGCCGCGTTGGGTAACGATTGGGCCTTCTTTAAGGTTCCTTCTAGTCCAACGCCTCCGCAACTAGACAACAACACCGTCTTTGGCGATCAAGCCAATGATGGTATTGAGGATGATTCTGATTTTGTAGCAGCCAAAAAGAAAGAGCTTCGTCAAGAAGGTATCATTGGCAGTGAGGAAGAAGAGAGGGAACTAGCTACTGGCCCCGTTAGCGAGGCTGTTGGTGCGGTTCAAAGTAAATGTTCGCACCTTAATAAAAGCGGTATTAAGGTGTCATCAGATCACAAAAAGTACCGCACCTGTAACTCATGTAACAAGACCATCCTGGAACACAGTTCCAAGGATAGGCAAGATTACATGAATACTAAAGCACCTAAAGGATAATAATATGGAAAGAAAAAAGTGGATTGTACCGGCAGTGCTAGTACTTATGCTAGCCGGTGGTTCTATTAGCGGTTGTATTTCAACCGAGAATGGAGAACAAGGTATCGAGGCTCTGGAAGGAATGACAGAACTCGAATACAGCAAGTTGAAGTTGTACATTCAGCTTGGCGTCAAGGTTGGCGGCAACCTCCTTCTGCAAGAAGGTACCGTAACCGAAGAAGAACTAGACCTAGCTGCATCTGTACTTGAGTTGGTTCGTGATCAGTCGATCATCACTGGTACTCAAGGAGTAATTGGACCGGCACTAGAAGATGTTGGTCTAACTAGCTCAGAGATCCATGATCTACTGTCTATTCTAGAGCTTGAGCTTGCCTCTCGTGGTGCCCTTAGTTGGATCAACCCCGAGACTGGCTTGATTGAATTCTCTCCTCGTACGCAGGAACTCTTGACCGCTGTAGCCGACTCGCTGCGTGCAGCAACGCTGGTTAGCGGTGAAGAACTACGAATGTACGACGAACTACAAGCTGAGTAATGATTACTGTCTTCGTCAATGAAGACGGTTACTATGTAACTGGGGAGAACGTTGATGTAACTCGACGTTGCTCCCCAGCTTTGACTGCTCATGGTGATCCGATCTTCCAGGTGATTCATCACGTATACAAAGTGCTTTACTTAGCTCTCTGTGAAATACGCGACATGAACATTAGGGATGACATTATGGTCTACAATGACAGTAGAATCATTGATGAAATCAATGGTACGGTAGAGCCTATTGACACAACGTGTGACAAATGGCTTGAAATGTTTAATAGACATACCCTACCTAGCATCAAGTCGGTCGTGTTCTTTCGTAAGAAGCCCACGACTATTGTGAACGCAACTATAAACGAAGCCCACGCAAGCATGTTAATAAAGCTTAGTGGACCTGAACAACAGAAGATTGCCGAACGGGAAACCAAGCTCCGCGAGGCCAAAGCTAAGAACCGTAATCACAGGCTTATTGATCGTCTTAAGAACGCTTGGTTTGGAGAAAACAATGGCTGACAAAAGTACTGACCCCGCCCAAACACTAGACCGTATCTTTCGTGAGCGTCTAGAGCAATTCGAAGTTCCCGCCGAGATCCGTGCCGAGCTTCGCAATGACATTCTTGCTTTCTTTCAACGTCCTGAGGTGAAGCCGTTCGGTGCTGCCGTCATGACTGTCGAAGCGAGTATGGCCGCTGATCAAGCTAGAAAAGAAAAGAGGACTCAGGCTCCTGGGCCGAATACACCCAAGATCATCTGAGTTCTCTGATGTAGAAATAGAAGAGGCGGCTTTTAGCCGCCTCTTTTTGTTACTGTCCTTTACGTTCCATTCGTTCCAGCGTATCTTTCATTGCTTTTAAGCACCCAGTTAAGTCAGCCAGTACACTAGTCTTGTTTTTAACCAAGTCAATGTAATCGTTGATCATTTCCTTTTGATCAGAAATGTGAGCGGTATGTTGCTCCTGCTGATGTGCTTCTAAGTTTTCGATACGTTTTTGAGACGATCTATTCTGACGCAACATGAGTGTCAGTAGGATACCAAACGCTAGTCCGGTAATTCCATACTGCTCAATAAGTGCTCCAACAATAGTTCCAGCGGACGGGTCCGTCTGTGCTAAAAACATCCACATAATTCTATCCTTACGGTGATACCGTAACTCCTCCGCGTTTTGGTCCCATGTATTCCAACACAACGTTGGCTGCTCTGTTCTCTGTGATAACAGTGTTACCTCCAGGAGAACTGGTTAGTACAATTGGCATACTAAGAATATCACCAGCACTAGCATCAAACAACGCAAGACCATTGGCGGTACCTTTAGTTTCAGTAACGTTGTTACGTAAGTATGCGTGAGCAAGACTACCAAAGATTAGATTGCCATTAAGTTCTAGCTGTGAGTCGGCCTGCTGTCTAGTGGTACCTGCTGTTTTTTCACACGAAGCAGCGTAGGTTGCTTTATACAAACCGGGCACTAGAAGCATGATATCATTATTAGCATCAATAATAAAGTGATTGTCTGGCACTTGATTGGCAGTAAAGTTAACGTTAACAGCAGTAGTGCCTAGTGTTTGTGTTCCTACATTGAAGAAGGATGAGATACCAGAAGCAACCATTACTGGCACGATACCCGAGCCCGTATTGACCATTGGTTTACCAATACCCAAAGACAACGCTTGCGATTCTGCTAGTGTGGTCGGTACCGTAATGCTGCCGTGTCCAGTGTCTACGCCATGTACCAACATACTCATGTCACCAGTCTCCAGATCTACTGACGGAATCGTCAGTAGGCCAGACATGCTGATTTCAGCCCTGGCACCGTCGGTGCCAAGTTTTAGCTTGTGATTGGCAGCGGCAATCTGTAGGTCTTGCGTTTTGGCAAGGAAGATAGTCTGACCATTATTGTAGGCACGTTGAAGCGTGCCGGTGTTAACGAACTCCATCTCATTGTCCGCAAGAACTTCAATACTTATACCACCACCCTCAGAAAAGGTGACATCATTAGCATCGGCAGCACCGCCATTGGCAGATAGTGATAGAATACCAGGAGCTTGCTCCTGAATCATCTGAACAATGTGTCCAGAGTGAGGAATAGGCACAAGAGTTTCATTACCAGCACCAACCTTCGTATGCCATGCTTCTGTAGGGCCAAATCTATATTCTAGATAACCACTAGTAGCATATGAACTTAGGACAAGACGATCAGCAATGCCAATTAGGTCAAGATGTGTGTCTGCTTGAAAAGCAATATTGGCACTAGAAAGAAACGCCTGAAATCCAGTAGAAGTTACTTGCCATGAACTACCAATGGTTTCTTGTTTTTGACCATCAATAAAAAATGCTGCTGATCCTTCGGTATCAAAAATCAAGCCACCACTGGCAGAAATTGCAAAACTCTCAGAATCACCATTCTTGAATCCAATGAACGCACCTCCGTTTGGAAGTCCGGCTGCACCAGACGGACGAATATGCAAGTACTGTGATGTTAGTCTTGAAAGAGATGCCTTTAATGGAGATCCAGGAACAGGAGATCCACTAACTGCAATACCAAATGTAGTTTGACCAACTTGCGGATCACTGGAATCGTCCCAGCCAAAAGACTGATTAAAAGGAGTCGGTGGTTCTAATACCACGAGCCCCTGATAAGCTTCGCCTTTAAGATTGGTTTGTATCTCATTGCCGCCATCATACGCAGCCTGCTGCGTGTGAGGGGTGCCCGCTCCATCGGCAGAAACATTAATAGACTCCTGGATTTGACCAGAAGCAGGTAGCAAATCAAAGGTTAAGCCGCCATCTATTGATACTTCAAACGCATCAAGACGCTGACTGAAACGCAGTACGCCAGACTGTCCATACGAAGGATCATGCCATACTCCACTGTTCATGTGGACATGGTTGAACGGACGAATCTCTGTCCCTATAGGACAACAATTCGTTTGATCAACGCCAAGTGACGAAGAACCACTGGCTGCGGGCCAAAGATCACCTACTTGTCTAGCCATATTTTAACAACCCAAAATTACGACACTACCAACCTGAGCAACATTAAAGCCAATCGTTACTGTATTTGCATCTGTGACTTCAATAAAGTCAGGGAAAATCGCCATTGCTGGTGATGCATTATCATAAACCGCAACACTAACATTAAGAGTGCTTAAGCTATGCGTCACTGTCCAGCGGTTTGAAGATGTAAAGGTTTCAGTATAGCACCTTGCGACATCTCCAACGTCTGTGTTGGAAGCAATCGTCATGGTCTGGCCAACAATATCGACAATGATGCCAGAGGCACCTACGACACTTACGGCTCCTTGAACCGTAGTACCATTGAAGTCTGTCAGTTCGTTGACTACGCTGCCATTGAATCCTTGACTGGGGAAATCCCACAGTCCAGATAGTCCAAGATGATCAACAGCAAACAGAAGCGGACTAGCACCAGCCGTATCATCAATAGACAGGAAGCCACTTGCGGGGGTAGCAAGATCGATATTCCCGGTAAGATCTGCACCACCAAGTTGACCAACGCTATCAACGCCAGCACCAGCAGACAGATTGTTGAACGTTAGACCACCATCAACCGACACCTGGAAAGATGCCTGCTCTCTGCTGTACCTTAAAACACCAGACTGACCATGTAGCGGATCGTGAAAGACCCCACTAACCATGTGGATATGGTTAAACGGACGAATAGACGTGATATCAAACGCATTTTGTGCGTTTGACTCTACATTGACACCCAGGTTGGCAAAGCCACTGGTTGTCGGTACTAAATCTCCATTAAACGGGAATCCCATGGTATCCTCCTACTAGATAATCTTCCTGCTTACAGAATACACTATATTATGACCACTCTTCCTGTTTGTGGCTGATTGAATGTGACACTTACTTGGTCACCGTTCTCCACAATGATATCATCTGGGAAGATTACGTGTCTATCACTGTCAAATACTTGAACAATGACATCGAGGGTATTGAAGCTATGTGTGAACACACCGCTAGTTATGCTGGAAAAAGAAGAAGAGAATTTTGAAACACCTAATCCAGAAAGAGATGCTCCGTCTACTATGAAGTTACCGCCAACCTGCTGAACGTCGATGCCGTTGACACCGAGAACGCCTGATTGGGTGGTTGATCCATTAAAGCCAATATTGATGATGTTGGCGGCAACGGGAGAGATGATGATGCCACTCGTACCAACGAGAGTTACGACGGGGCCAGTCTGACCATTCAGATTTTGAATGCCAGATGTACTGCCACCACCGCCACCGGAGCTACCGCCTCCACCAACTGATACGATACCGCCAACGCCAACCATTAGGTAATCTCCCCATACTTCTTGTACTTGCGATCAAGATGTTTCATCTAAGCTAATTCCATGATTCTCACGTCAGCCGACGTGGCACAGACAGCATACACTTCGACATTCGGATTACCTTGGATATCAAAAGCGATTTTTTCACCAGCCGCCAAGGGCATGCCGTTCGCTGTGGTTACATTGGAACTGCCTAAAAAGACATCAACATCTCCTGCGTTGTGTACAACTAACGCCCTGCGATATTCTAGGGGCGTGGCAGGCAGAGGTAATGCCGAGGTTGCTACTATAATCGCCTGAGTGGATAGGCCAATGTTAACACTAAAGTCCTCGGGATTGAGGATAATAGCTCCGTCGCCTACTCGGGTACGTAAGTCTTCCTTGCTATGTGCTCCAGGGTACGCCCCCGGAGTAAAGCCGTGTGCTGGTCCGTGCCCAGTGTGCGGAACTGTGCCGCTGCCTACGGTTGCAAAATATTGCTGATTCATAAGGGAACCTCCTTAAAAGGGGCGTCCCTTACAAAATCAAAAGACGTACTGACGTGGTACCGGCTGCTGTTTTGGCGTAGACCGAAACGTTATGTAGTAATGGTAGGGTGACCCTTGTGCTTCTACCCGCTGTACCTTCTGTTGATAGCTCGAAAGCATCTTCAGCCGGGAACGTGGGCAGATGACTTAGGTAAACGTCAGCAGCACCTACGTTTTCTACAATGATCTCGCGGCTACGAGGCAGAGGATTAGTGTGCGGCCCAACGATCTCCACAACTCCGGTACTCACGGTGATTCCGGACGCTGCAAAAGCATCGACGGCAACGATATCTTCTGGGTTCGCAAGCACGGTCTGAACGCCGGTACGAACCCCTTGGCCAATGGGCTCATTGCCTCTTTGGCTCACTGGCAGGATGCCCCTTGTGGCGGGCAGGGTGCCAGACCCAACAAATGTCTGTACAATACTGGTCATAACTTTTACCTATTTAAAGACTTGAAACGAAACTCGACCATGTAATAATACACTAGGGAGACACCAAAAATGGCATCTCCCTAGAGGAAAAGGTATCTGAGTGTTATGTTTTAATTATTTCGAGCGTACCCGATAATCTCTACATCCAACAGAATTGGGTCGGGACCATTCACTGCCCTGATGGCAAGTCCCATTGCACCGCCCATGTCTCCACGGGCTACCACACCAAGGGACGACTGCCAGCCGTCAAGCATACTGTCTTCTTGTAGAAGAGTACGAATGAAGGTCTGTCCCTGGTTAGCTTCCATAAGCTCGAAATCACCAGTGGCACCATCCCTGTAGCTCACACGAACGTCAGTGATCACAAAAGCCTTATCGGTCTGAATGATCGCACCGTTATTCACGGTCGCTACGGTATCAGGAAGTGGCAGAAACGTACCAGCAGGAGTTGCCGCAGCCAGTACACCACGAAGGTTAATGGCTACATAGTTGTCAGGGTTAATGCGGCAGCAAGTTGAGATTGCGGTCGCAGTCATCTGAGCAGGAGCAGGAGTAGTAAATGCCGCTCCAACAAGGAGGGCACCAACAGCTAGAAAAGAGAATAGTTTATTCATCATCTACACAGCACTCCTTTAGCTTCTCAATATATGATGCCTGTAGGGCAGCGATAGTAGCATTTAGGTTCGATGCTGCGGTAGCAATATCTGCCCGAAAAGCCAGTTCGGCATCCAGGTTGTCTTGATTAAAATGAATCATACACTGAGGATTAGCTGGGTGGTCACAGTTTTCAAACAACTTCAAGGCAGCAGCGAAGGCTTTGGTGCGTTTGCCACACGCTTGATTCCAAGCAATCTTGGCTGTAGTAATAGCGTCTTGGGCCTCTGTATTAAATGCGGCTTGGTTTGCAGCAACACATGCCGAGTCTAGGTGCATTTCTACACCACAGTACGGCCACGGCATGACGGGCAACGCATAGTTGTCGTACGGGTTGACGCCGCAGGGGCTATCTACCACGGCAGCAACTACCGTGGTAGGGGCAGCCGTAGCTTCTGTCGGAGCGAGATAAGTAATACCACCAATGATTCCGGTAGTAACAAGTAGAGCAAGAAGAAGTCTTTTCATATTAGTAACCAAAAGAGTTTAAGGAAAGGTCAAACATGCCGGTCTCTCTAACGAGCTTTAGCATGTCCTGTGCGATGTAACGAATTTCCTTTTGTGCGTGTTCGCTATTTCTCAAGCCTTGAAAATGCATAAAGGATCGGAAGTTAAACGATACGTCAGAGACGATCTGGTTTGCATACGGCAGATAGAAGCGTGCGGATTCTTTGGCTCGCTTCCTGGGGATACCACGTTCTACAAGCTGCTCAAGCATCTTATGATACTTGTCGTACTGTTCTTCCATATCAAGGACGAACTGCTCTGCCATGTCCTGCGGCCAGTCACAAGGAACATAGAACTGGTCTTCTTTCAGTTCTTTATACCGAGCAGACTCAGCATTCACACTGACACCAATGCGGTGCTTGATGATATGAATGTGGCTAGCTATGTCAGTCTTCACCAGAAAGTGGAGCGTGCTCTTTTCGAACGGAGTATGGTGCCCCTCGGAAGCGAGGGTATTCAACATCTTGTCCATCCGGCCACGCTTGTCGTCAGTTAAGTCCCTACTAGTAGAAGTCCACGCACTAAGTGCGTGGGACTCGTCACTACCGTAGAAACCAACTAACTCAACTGAGTTACTGTGGCTTTGCATCTTTGCGGTAATCTTTAATGATGTTAAAGTTGTCGTCCATGACAAAGGTACCAGCTTGCTCTGCACAGAACTGAGCCTGTGACAATTTCAAGTGTGCTACCTTACCGGGAATAACTACTGCGGGGGTGTAATACATTAGACAATGATCTTCTTACTATGGGTGATGATTTCGCTTAAAACATCGTCTTCAATACGACGCTTAAGTTCCGTGATGACTTCTTCGGGGTTGAACGTACGAGCGATGACCACTTCGGTAGTGTACATGCCACCTTGTTGCATGCCGT
>Ga0255049_10000181_pt1 | contig 38061 bp, 30 predicted proteins | sample JV7_2_3_MG_FD_183615 | JGI IMG/M metagenome (GOLD analysis project Ga0255049, IMG submission 183615) | Seawater microbial communities from Jervis Inlet, British Columbia, Canada - JV7_2_3 | ecosystem: Environmental > Aquatic > Marine > Inlet | place: Canada: British Columbia | collected 2016-10-06 | reverse complement strand
CGGAATGATGTCGTCGATGGTCTTCATCGTGACGGCATCTTCGGTGAGCTTCGGAATAAAGTCCGGGCCCCATCCCTGCATCAGGTGGGGACGGAACAGAGGATGACTCTCTGCCGGTGTGCCATCGGCCGTTCGTTCCTGAGGAATACCGCTGCCCAGAATCTGTGAGTTGTCGGGCTCGCAGACAATGATTTTCGTGTCCGGCCGCTCCTTCTTGAGTACTCGAGATACGCCTTTCAGGGTGCCGCCGGTGCCGAAACCGGTCACCCAGTAGTCCAGCCGTTCGCCCTCGAAGGCCTCGAGTATCTCGGGCGCCGTGGTATTGGAGTGGGCATCCGCATTGGCCTCGTTCTCGAACTGGCGGCACAGGAACCAGCCGTGTTTCTCGGCAAGCTCTACTGCCTTGGCAAGCATGCCGCTGCCTTTGAGCTCCGCCGGTGTCAATACGACCCTGGCGCCCAGGAATCGCATCATCTTGCGACGCTCGACGCTGAAGCTCTCGGCCATCGTCACGACCAATGGATAGCCTTTCTGCGCACACACCATGGCGAGGCCGATGCCGGTATTGCCGCTGGTTGCCTCGATGACAGTCTGGCCCGGCTTCAAGGTCCCGTCCCGCTCCGCCTGCGCGATGACATTGAGCGCCAGTCGGTCCTTGACCGACCCCATCGGATTGAAAGACTCGATCTTGACGAAGAGGTTGATGCCCTTGGGGGCGAGCTTGTTCAGTCGGACAACCGGTGTCCTGCCTATGGTTTCGAGAATGTTTTCGTATCTGGCCGACATGTCAATGAGCCTTTTTTTATTCTGCTATTGTGTGGGAAGTATAGCCGCGTGCATGCAACAGACAAGCGTTGCAAGGTAATCGACGCAATGAAAATAATAATCGCCCTGTTCGGTGCGCTGATCTGTCTCGCAGGTCTGGTGATTCTGATCGCCCCGCAAAAATTGAAGACCGTGATGAACAATTGGACCGGTCAGCCGAGATTCCTGTTCGCCGTGATCGTGCGCATCGTCTTTGGATCAATATTGCTTGCCGAGGCAGCCGATCTGAAATTCCCGTTAGCGATGAAGATCATCGGCGGAATCAGCATCGTCGCAGCAGTTGTCCTGCTGCTTATTGGCCAGAACCGCATGGACCGCATGATCGATTGGTTCATGAAGATGTCCGACGATGTATTTCGCGCCTGGTCGGTCCTGGCGCTTGTGTTCGGTGTTCTTCTCATTTACGTGACGTTTTGAATAAAAAAAAGGGGTCCGTGATGCGTTAACGGACCCCGTTACTTTCTCATTGGCCTAGAAATTCTTACGGAATGTCACGCCCCAGGTTGCCGGCTCTTGCGCATAGTAATTAAGTTTGCCGTCCTGTAACGGCGCGTCAAACGTGCTGGCGAAAAAGGCCTCGTCCGTGACATTGCGTCCCCACAACGTCAGTTCCGCATCCATATTCTCGAAAATCAGACCCAGGCGCAGATTCAAAATTTCCAGACTGTCGGATAATCCAAGGGGATCCGCATCGCCGTCGGTCAGGAGGTCCGATGTGTAGGTATATTCGCCGCGGATGAAGAGAGTTGTCGAGCTGCCCACCCTGAAGTCCTTCGTTGCCGCAACGAAGTACTGGTTCTCCGGGTTGTAAGCGGCCCGGTCGCCGGAACGATCACACGTACCGAGCGGGCCGGCGGGGCCGGGATCGGGCATTCCCGTATGGAAGGGGAACGCGTCCCAGCAGGTGCCTAAAACAAACACTTCGTAATCGGCGATGCTGCGAACATAGTTGAACTGCATCGCGAAGCTGTCCACCGGTACCCACCACAACTCGAGTTCCACACCGTTGGTATCTTCGGAGCCGGCATTTTGTACGTTGAAACCGGTGCCCGTAAACGACAGGGCCTGCACATCTTCGATCTGATTATCGTATATGGCGAGGTTCACGCGCAGGTGATCTGTCAAGTCGGCCTTGATTCCGACTTCGATCGACTCTGAGGTCTCCGGACCAAAAATGGTACTTTGATTCACATTGATGCGGTCGGTATTGGTGCCGCCGGACTTGTAGCCGGTACCGTAGGACGCATAAACCATCGTCGAGTCATTGGGGAACCAGGACAATTTGACGGTATAGGTTACCTGATCGTCTTCCAGCTTGGTGTTGATATCCGGGCGAGGTGCGAACGCATCAGATAATGCATAAGTGCCCCAGCCGTCAAACGAGAACGCGTCGAAGGTTGCCTGAGTTGCCGGGTCGAACGGGTTAAACGGTGGAAGAACCGGATTGAGCGGGCAGGTCGGGTCGGCCTGACAGAGGATGATTTGCATAGCCTGGACATCGGCAAATGGCCCCTGGGCACTCTGCACATGGGTGCCGATCATCGTTTTTTCTTCGTCGGTGTATCGAATGCCTGCCGTCAACAGCAATTGATCGCCAAGCTCGAATTCCGCCTGGCTGAATATTGCCCAGCTCTCGTGTTCCTGCATCATGACTTCGTCCGCAAAAGTGAAGGGCGGGGCGGCGATGCCACTCGCCGGCAACAGACCCCCAGTCAGTGCGGCGACCTGATCGATACCGGCCTTCAGGAGGTCGAGGTCGGTCACGAGGTCGGCATAGACGCCTATCAATGGACCCGACGTCAGGCTGCTGCTGTTGTCCAGGTCCTGGCTGAAAAAGTAGCCACCGACCACGTAGCTGCCGGCATCGCCGATTTGGCCGGCCAAGCGCAGCTCCTGCGAGAATGAACTTTGCTCCGCAGCATTTTCTTTGGTTATCATATCGAAGTCGCTGAAATCAGCGTCGATTATGTCCAGACTGTCGAACGAGCGGAATGCCGAGATCGAGGTCAATGTTGTGTTCTCGAAGTCGTAATGAAACTCGACAGAGAGCCCCAGATCCTCGTTCGACGAGTGCGGCAGCCTGTTTAGTGCAACCATGTAATCGTCAGGTCTGGCGTCGATCACCGTACCCGGTAACCCACCAATAACAGCCGCGCGAAACGGATCGGTTATCGGGCTATCCGCAAATATGGTGGCACCGAGATTCAGCAGAACGAAATCACTGCCTGCGTCTTCCATCAGGGCCGCAAGCGGATCCGGGTTTGCGCTCATGCGATCATTGGCGACAATGCTGTCGAAGCGGGTCAGTGCCGCACAGCAAACTTCATTGATCTCGGCGTAGTCGGCGATGATACGCATATTGAACCTGTCATTCGGGGTGTAATAGAGTTGCAGACGGCCGCCAATGCGGTCGCGATCATTTATTACGTCGTTGCCGAGCGTAATATCGCTCACGTAGCCGTCGCGTTGACCGGAGAACAGGGTTGCGCGCATCGCAACGGTCTCACTGAGGGAAAAATTGGTTGCTGCACTCAGGTTCACCAGCCCGTAGTCCCCCGCCGTCAAATCTACAAATGCGTTGGGGTCATGATCGGGTTTGACGGTGCGCATACTGATCGCACCCTGGGGAGTATTCTTGCCGAACAAGGTGCCTTGCGGGCCCCGTAGTACCTGAACCATCTCTATGTCAACGAGATTATTGATCATGGAACTCTGCCGTGCGCGATACACGCCGTCGACATAAAGGCCGACCGACGACTCGAGGCCGAAGTTGTTGGAACTGGTTCCGACACCGCGGATCAGGAAGTTTGACGTGGTGGAATTCTGAGAATGACCGACGAGCAGGCCAGGCGCGTTCTGCTGCAGGTCGAACATGTCCTTGATGCCGCTTTCATTCAGGTAGTCACCGGTAAGAACACTGACAGCGACTGCATGGTCCTGCACGTTGATGCCGTCGGGATGCGCTTTGGACGTGACAATAATTTCCTCAATGTATCCCTGCGAAGCGTCTTCCTGTGCAATTACAGTTGTTGCGGTGAAAGCGCATACCGAGCAGGTAATAAGGCGTATGAAGTGTTTCATGACTCCCCCTTTCCAGAATCGAAAGACCAGGCTCTGGTATCCGGGCTTTCGTGTTTCCGTCCGGTAAATCAGAGGCTGTGTCGAATTTTCGGAAGGATAACACGGAAAATCAGGCCAGGCCGAGGCTTTGAATGAGTATAAACACCTATGAAAAGGGCATTCTGTAGCGATTCCTGGCGCTGTTCTGGTAAATTGCGTGTCACGCTCACGCCGAAGAAAAAGAGGACCGAAATATGAATGGTCTGATGATGGATACCCAGCTTCTGATATCGATGATTCTGCGACACGCGGAGTTGCACCACCCGAGTCGCGAAATCGTTTCGGTGACTGCGGACGACCCGCTGCATCGTTATACCTATGCTGACTTGGCTGTGCGCACGAGGAAACTCGCGAACGCACTCGACAATATGGGTCTTCAGCAAGGCGATCGGATCGCGACCCTTGCCTGGAATGACTACCGGCATCTCGAGATTTACTATGGCGTCGGCGGGGCGGGGTATGTCTGTCACACGATAAATCCCAGATTATTCCCCGAGCAAGTCGTATTCATTATCAACCACGCCGAGGACAAGTGGATCTTTACGGATCCCATGTTCGTGCCGCTGCTGGAGAAAACAGCCGACCAAACACCCGGGATTGAAGGCTACGTCATTTTGACGAATGACGAGAACATGCCCGAAACAACGTTAAAGAATGCCATCTCGTATGAATCTCTGATCGCAGAGAAAAGCGACAATTACGAATGGCCCGAGCTGGATGAGCGTGCAGCTGTCGCGCTCTGTTATACCTCGGGCACGACGGGTGACCCGAAGGGCGTTCTATACAGTCATCGCTCCACCGTCATTCACGCTTACGCGGCGATTGCCCCGGACGTCGTAAATCTCTCGAACCGTGATTGCGTGTTACCGGTGGTGCCGCTTTTCCATGTCAATGCCTGGGGAATTCCTTACTCTGCGCTGATGGCGGGTGCCAAGCTCGTCTTCCCGGGACCGAAGATGGGTGATGGAGAGGCGCTCTACGAGCTTCTCGAATCGGAGGACGTCACATTGGCCTGTGGTGTGCCAACGGTGTGGCTGGCGCTGTTGCAATATGCCAAGAGCGCCGGTAAGCGCCTGAACAAACTGCAACGAACCATCATCGGTGGGGCTGCGGTGCCGGAATCGATGATCCAGGAGTTTCACGTTGAGCATGATGTTGCCGTGCACCAGGGCTGGGGTATGACTGAAATGAGCCCGCTGGGCACATTAAACTCGCCGAAGGCCGGGATGGGGTCACTGTCCGATGACGAACGCTTTGCGCACGGTACCAAAGCCGGTCGTGGCATCTTCGGCTGCGAAATAAAGATCGTCGATGACGATAACAACGAGCTTCCATGGGATGGCGTAGCATATGGCGCTTTACGCGTCCGGGGCCCATGGATTTGCAGCGATTACTTCAAACTGGAAGGCAAGGGCGGCTCGCACATGGAAGATGGCTGGTTCGATACGGGTGACGTTGCGACCATCGATCCCGACGGGTACCTGGCGATTACCGATCGTACCAAGGACGTGATCAAGTCTGGTGGCGAATGGATCAGCTCGATCGAGATCGAGAATACGGCTATTGGCCACCCGTCGGTTGCCGAGGCGGCTGTGATTGGTGTCGCCCATCCGAAATGGACGGAACGGCCGCTGTTGATCGTCATCAAGGCCGAAGGTGAGGATGTCAGCAAAGAGGAAATGCTGGCCTACTTCGATGGAAAAATTGCGAAGTGGTGGCTACCCGACGATGTCGTTTTCGTCGATGATATTCCGCATACTGCGACCGGCAAGATCAAGAAGGTGGAGCTTCGCAAGCAGTTCGCCGATTATCAGCTGCCTGAACGGGCTTAGACAAAGGAATTACGATGGATGACGCCATGCGTCTATTTGGAATGAAAGCAATCGTCACGGGTGCGGCCAACGGCATTGGTGAGGCGATTGCCAGGACCTTTGTGAAGCATGGAGCGGATGTGCTTTCGGTCGATGCGCCGGACTCCGGCATAGAGACCCTGTTTTCGTCCGTTCGAGGAATATCCGGTTTTGCCGTGGACCTGACGGACCCGGAATCGAGCAAGCAGATCCTGGAGGCCGCAGAGTCATCTCTTGGGGCGCTCGATATTGTCGTCAATAACTTTGTCATACAGTCGGAAACCCCTATAGGTGACGCTGACGACGACGCTCTGAAAGGCCTGCTGGAGAGAAAGATTACTGTCATGTCCGGAATTTATGACTCGGCTTTGCCGCTACTGAAAAAAAGCCCTGCCGGCAGAATCATTAACATTGGATTCATCCGCAGCTCGTTTACAAAAGACGGAGACGAGGCATATGTGTCGGCCGAGCGCTCGCTCGCGGCTTACACTGCAAATCTTGCGGCGGCCTGCGGCGAACACGGCATCACGGCCAATTACATTCAGCCGGGTGCAATTATGACGCCGGACAGTCGTGATGTTTTCAACAAGGATATGGATCTGCGTGATTACTGCATCAATCGATCCGCAGCGAGACGCCTCGGTGATCCGGTCGACGTAGCCAAGGTCGCATTGTTTCTCGCCACCGATGACGCTGTTTTCGTCAGCGGTACGGGTGTGAGAGTAGACGGCGGCGAGGCAAATGCATCCCGTACTTGAAGATCTGATAAATCTTCTGAAGCTCGATCGTATCGAGGACAACATATTCCGCGGAGAGAGCCGTGACATAGGCAGCGCGCAAGTTTTTGGCGGGCAAGTCCTGGGCCAGGCGCTTTCAGCAGCACATCACACGGTTGAAGATCGGGTAGCACACTCGCTGCACGCCTATTTCCTGAGACGCGGCGACATGAGCGCTCCGATAGTCTACGAAGTGGACCGGGCGCGCGACGGCGGAAGTTTTTCGGTTCGACGCGTCGTAGCGATTCAGCATGGCCGGCCGATTTTTAATCTGGCTGCGTCTTTCCATGATCCGGAAAAAGGATTGGAACATCAAGCAGATATGCCCGATGTGCCGGGCCCGGATGGTCTTCAGGACGTGACGCAGTTTGCCTCAGAGACACTGGCCAAAGTACCCGAGAAGATGCGGCGCTATCTAACAGAAGAACGGCCGTTCGAGTTCCGACCCGTCAGGCCGATCAATTTCGAAAGCCGGGAACGCCTGCCGCCCGAGAAACAGGTCTGGATCAAAGCCGTCGACAACTTGCCAGACGAATATAGCCTGCATCAGAACCTGCTCGCTTATGTGTCAGACTACGAATTACTCGGGACCAGTACACTGCCACACGGTCTGCTTTTCGGTCGCGGCATGGTGCAGATGGCAAGCCTCGATCACGCGTTATGGTTTCATCGAGACGTCAGAGTCGACCAATGGCTGCTGTACGCTTTCGACAGCCCGAACGCGTCCGGTGCACGAGGTTTCGCAAGGGGTCAGTTCTTTACTCAGGACGGAGTTCTTGTTGCCTCTGCGGCGCAGGAAGGTCTTGTACGCGTCCTCGACGAACCTCGTACGTCGAAACCGCGCGATCCGAAATTGCAGTGTTAATGAATTTGATAAAGGGGTGCGTCCCCTTTATTCAATCATCCGGCTTTGGCCTGATTGGCGACTGCGGCGGCCGCCGCGGCGACCACATCAGGGTCACCGACAAACTCACGCGATTCCGGATTCAGATCAGAGTCGAGGCTGTAAACGAGTGGGATGCCGGTCGGGATATTGAATTGTGTAATTTCGTCTTCGGAGACTCCGTCGAGCATCTTTACCAGCGCGCGAAGGCTGTTGCCGTGTGCCGCAATAAGTACATTTTTGCCAGACTTTAGCTCGGGCGCGATGACTTCGTTCCAGCAGGGCAGGACTCGATCCAGGGTGGTGGCGAGCGATTCAGTCCCCGGCAGGTCGGTAATGCCGGCGTAACGATCGTCGTGTGAAGGGTGGCGTTCATCGTCGGCTTCGATTGGCGGTGGTGGTTCCGCATAACTCCGGCGCCAGATGTGAACCTGCTCGTCACCATACCTGGCGGCCGTTTCAGATTTATTGAGACCCTGTAGTGCGCCGTAATGCCGCTCATTGAGACGCCAGTCGCGAATGACCGGAATCCACATTCGATCCAGCTCATCGAGCATGATCCACAACGTCCGAATTGCACGTTTCAATACCGATGTGAACGCGATATCAAATTGGTAGTCGAGCTCGGCCAGGCTGCGGCCGGCGTCGATTGCCTCCTGCACGCCCTTCTCGGTCAGGTCGACATCGGTCCAGCCGGTGAAAAGATTCTTCAGATTCCATTCACTCTGTCCGTGCCGGCAAAGTACAAGCTTGCCCGTCATTCATTCACCGCTTTGTTATTCCGAGCTGAGTCTGCGAAGTTCCTGCTGGGCGACCGACAGTACCGCGAAATCGACCTCCTCATGCCGCTGTTTCATTTCTTCCAGTGTGGCCTTGAAGTGTTGAACAGCAGCAGCATTTTTCTCAAGCCATTGGTCGGCCGCATCTTTCGGAATCGTCGCACCGCGTCGCTGCAGGAGAATCGCCGTAAGTTCACGTCGCTCGCGATATATTTCCTCGCGCAGATTGCTCCTGGCCATTGCCTGCCAGCGACCGTCAACTTTGAGTGCCTCGATGTTCCTGTAAATCCACGGGATGTCGAGCTTCTCACTCAATTCCGCATATAGTTTTGCGGTTTCCACGACATCCTTTTTGCAGGTGTTCGCCAGATCCGTGATATCCAGCAATGAAAGTGTCAGGTAGATTGCAGCCATTTGGTTCGCGAGCTTTTTCGGTACGCCGAGCTGAACATATTCGTCCGCGGCTTTCTTGCGCGCCTCACTGGTCGACCCTGCAAAAATTGTCAGGGCACGAGCGAAAATTGCACTCATGCCGGGCTTGTACAATTCAACAGTGGATTCGATCTCCAGTTTGTCACCATATTTATCGATCAACCAGTAGCACGCATGTCTGAGAATCCGGCTTACCTCGAACATCATCGTCTGCTGCACGGTTGCCGGGACCTCATTGTCCAGTGACTCGATGCTGTGCAAAAGCTCTCCCGCCTGACAGATTTCCCGTGCGACAACATATGCGCGCGCGATGGTTACGCAATTGGCACTGGTGTCTTGTTGTACGCGCTTGACGAATGCCGGGCCCATGCGGTTGACTATGTTGTTGGCAATCAACGTCGCGAGAATTTGCCGGCTGAGCCGGTGGCCCGGGATAAGGTCAACATAGCGGCGTCGCAATACGGGCGGGAAATATCGTTGTGGGTCTGTGGTCAAGAAGTCCTCGAGTCCCTGGTTGGAATCGATAAGGCCGTTATATAGATCAATCTTGGCGTAACTCAGGACAACGGCGAATTCCGGACGCGTGAATCCCAGATTGTTCTGGCGGCGTTCGTCTATCTCGACATCGTCGGGTAGAAACTCGAGGTCCCGGTCGAGCAAACCGGTTCTCTCGAGATTGGTGATTAGCCGTGCCGTTTCATCGAAACGCTCGACCGCTTTGGCCGCCATCATGCTGATCGCCTGGGTCTGTAAATAGTTGCTTCGCAAAACGAGTCTGCCGACCTCTTCAGTCATCTCGGCAAGCAAGACATTACGCTTTTTTCTTGTCAGCTTGTTGTTCTGTTCGGCGGCGCCAAGCAAGATCTTGATGTTGACCTCACGGTCGGAGCTGTCAACGCCTGCCGAATTATCGATGAAATCCGTGTTGACGAGTCCACCGTGCAGGCTGAACTCGATTCGTGCCAGCTGCGTCAGGCCGAGGTTGCCACCCTCACCAATTACTTTGCAACGCAATTCGTCGCCATTGACCCGGACAGAATCGTTGTTTTTGTCACCGACGTCGGCATGACTTTCCATGCTGGCCTTCACATAGGTTCCGATGCCGCCATTCCACAAAAGGTCGAACTCCGATTTGAGAATCAGCTGGATCAGCTTGAGCGGTCGCACGGACGTTTCCTCCGTATCGAACAGCTTGCGAACCTCCTTACCGAGCTTGATATTCTTCGCTTGTCTCGAAAATATGCCGCCGCCTTTCGAAATCAATGTCTCATCGTAGTCCGACCATCTCGATCCCGGCATTTTGAATAGCCGTTTGCGTTCTCGATAACTGCCCGCCGTGTCCGGATTCGGGTCGATAAATATGAACTCATGGTTGAAGGCAGCCACCAGCTTGATTTTTTTCGATAACAGCATGCCGTTTCCGAATACGTCGCCACTCATGTCGCCGATGCCGACAACCGTGAACGGATCAGTCTGGACGTTGACACCTTGCTCCCTGAAGTGCCGCCGGACTGCCTCCCATGCGCCCCGGGCGGTTATGCCCATTTTCTTGTGGTCGTATCCCGCCGAACCACCGGATGCGAAAGCGTCGTCCAGCCAGAAACCGTAATCCGCGGACAGGCCGTTCGCAATGTCAGAGAATGTTGCCGTGCCTTTGTCGGCTGCCACGACAAGGTAGGGATCATCGCCATCACGGCGTACTACTCGGTCGGGTGGGATAATTTTTCCGTCAATGACATTGTCGGTCAGATCCAGCAGACCGCGGATGAAGGTCTTATAACATCGGATGCCCTCGTCCATGATGGCCTCCCGATCACCGTCCGGCAGATGCTTCGGCACGAAGCCGCCTTTTGCACCAGTGGGCACGATTACCGTGTTTTTCACGACCTGCGCCTTCATCAGGCCGAGCACTTCGGTACGAAAATCCGCCCGGCGGTCAGACCACCGAATTCCGCCCCGGGCAATGTCGCCGCCGCGCAGATGCACACCCTCGACGCTTGGCGAATAAACGAATACCTCGAACTTGGGTTTCGGCAGTGGAACTTCGGGCAGCTGCTCGGGGTCGAGCTTGATCGAGATGTAAGGTTTGACCGCGCCGGCTTCGTCGCGCTGATAATAATTCGTCCGTAGCGTGGCACTCAGCGCACCGGAAAATGCCGACAGAATCCTGTCCTCGTCCAGGTTCTTGGCGCCGGCTACGCCCCGCGATATGGATTTTCTGAGCAAACGCAACTCGTCTTCTCGCTTCTGCTTGCCTTTAGAAGGATCAAATTGAATTTCAAATTGTGAAACAAGGTCTCTTGCCAGATCTGCATATGCTGCCAACACATTTTCCATGTAGTCCTGGCCGAAAGGTATGCCGAGCTGCGCCAGGTACTTGGCGTAACAACGCATAAGCGCGGTCTGTCGCCAATCGAGGCCGGCAGCAAGTACGAGCCGGTTGAATCCGTCATTTTCCGCCTCACCGGCATGGACGTGGCGGAAGCATTCCTGAAACCTGGCGGCAACCGATGCGATATCCAGGCTGGCGGCATCTGAATAGTGCAGAACAAATTCCTGAATCCAAAAATCGCCGACACCCTTGATTTTCAGGCGATACGGCCGCTCGCTATGAACGTCCGTACCCATGTCCTCGAGAATCGGTAGTGCGGTTGACAGGTAGAAGGGGCGATCACGCTGAAAAGCTTTGAAATGCATGTGAGTTTCAGCGCTGCCGGCAGGATTATAGAGAAGGAATGACTTCGACTGGTCCTGTTCGATCATGCGGTCGATACGCTTTACATCAAGGCAGGCAATTTCCGGTACGATTTCCTCCTCGTAACCGGCCGGAAAAATCTCGCCGTATTTGCGGAACAACGAAAGCCCTACATCATGCTCATACTTGTCGGTCAACTCGGCCCGCAACTTGTCCTTCCAGCTCACAACAGAATCCGCAATTTCCTGTTCAATCTCCCGGATACTGATTCTTGGGCGATCCCCCGGCGCCGTGCGGACGATCAGGTGGACACGCGCGAGCGGCGCATCGGTTATCTGCACGCTCGAATCGACGGAATTGCCGCCGAATGCATCCATCAGAATCTGTTCGACACGACGTCGAATCGCGGTTGAGTATTTTTCTCTCGGGATATAAACGATGCAGGAATAAAATCGCCTGAATTTATCGCGTCGAAGGAAGAATCGGACTCGTTGCCTGTCTTGCAGATTGAGGATTCCACTGGTGGTTCTAACAAGATCCTGAATTGAACTCTGAAAGAGTTCGTCGCGTGGGAACGAGTCGAGAATATGCAGCAATGCTTTTCCACGATGCCCCGATGGCTCCAGGTGTGATCGTTCGAGGACGCGCTGGATCTTGAGCCGCAGGAACGGAATGTTTTTCGGGCTCTCGCTGTATGCCGCTGAAGTAAATAGACCAAGGAACCGTTGCTCACCGATCGCGTTGCCGCTGTCGTCGTAAGTTTTGATGCCGACGTAGTCGAGATAGCTTTGTCGGTGTACGGTCGCTCGGGAATTGGCCTTTGTAATAATCAGCCGATCTTTTGAGTGTGTGAAGCGACGCAACTCCTTGCTGAGTTCAACGGTGCGCCCGCCGCGATCGTCAGACTTCAGGATGCCGAGCCCCGTTCCTTCTACGGGTCGGAGATAAATTTTGTCCTTGCGACTGTGTAGCTTGTACTCGCGGTAACCCAGGAAAGTGAAATGCTCATCTGCCATCCATTTCAGCAGCTCCTCGGTTTCTTTGGTCAATGCGGCATCATTACTTGTCGGGCCACTGCCAAGCGACGTAATAGCTTCGGCCATCTTGCCTTGCATTTTGGGCCAATCGGCGACTGATGACCGTACGTCGCCCAAGACTCTGTAGATTTCGTGTTCAAGAACCTTCAGGACTTGCTCATCAGTTTCCTTGTCGATATTAAAACGAATATATGACTCTGTCAGACCCCCGTTCGCCTCATCCAATACCTCCTGAGTCCGGCCTCGCGCGTCACGTTTCACTATCAATACGGGGTGCACCGTAATGTGGATTGCCAGACCCTGGCGGGCGATGGCTGCCGAGACCGAATCGACCAGGAATGGCATGTCGTCGTTCACCATCTCGACAATCGTGTATATCGATTCGTAGCCTTGTTTTTTGACGGTCGGATTGAAGATTCTTACCAGGGCCTGGCCTTTTTTCCGTACGGCGCCGAATTCCAAATGTGCGATTGCCGCTCTGGCCATGATTTCGGTAGGCCTTCCTACCATGTCTTCGACGGGAACGTCGACGACGTAATGACGCAGAAAGCTGTCTATCTGCTTCCTGGTCTTGAGTATTTTTGACCTGGGCCTGGACGCGACGATTTCACCGACCAGGAGATTCTTGATGTCACTTGTGCGACGGAGTTTATTTTTAGTCACTGCAGGCACTCCGATCGGGCTGGCTACCGATCCGGCATGTGAGAATATCTCGTTTCACTTGACCGTGTTACTGCGGTTCTTCCAAATCCTGAATCATTGCGGCGAGGAATCGAGCTGCCTCGCCACCCGTCACACAGCGATGATCGAAGCTGAGGGACAGCGGTATCCGCCTATGTACCTCGACTCCACCCATTACTGCAACGACATCGTGTTGCAGCTTGCCGGATCCTACTATCGCGACCGTCGGCGGTACCATGATCGGTGTCGCATAACGGCCCGCCAAAGTACCAAAATTTGACAGCGTAATCGTGTAGTTCACCATGTCGGCAGGCTGCACGGACCTGTCCCTCGTGGCTTGTTTTATTGCGCTAACGGCGGACCTGATCTCGTCGAGCCCTTTTCCTTCCACGTTCCGCACGACCGGCACGATCAGGCCATCGTCGGTATCGACAGCCATGCCGACGTCCACTCGCGACTCGATCTGGTGACTCATGGCCTCCGGGTCGTAAAGACCGTTCAGACCAGGCTCTGCGACACAACCCGCGACGATTGCACGAAGCAATCGCGCCGTGAAGTCCCGCTTGTTCAACCACTCATGAATATCGGCGTCGTCGAACAGGGTACATAGGGCAACCTGGTCCCGGGACAGACTCATGCTTTGCGCCATCGCGCGGCGCGGGCCGCGCAAAGACACCGTCTGACCGGGTTGCAGGGCAGGACGCGCGCTTTGAGCAGCCGACACAGATAGACCAGCACCCTGCGCATTGCCCAGATCCGCCTGCGTAATCTGACCGTTCCTGCCAGTCGGCGTAATCGTACTCAGATCGATACCAAGCCGCTTCGCCTGGGTGCGAACGGCCGGCGTGGCTTTGATGCGCCCTTGCTTGCGGCGCCGGCTACCGCCGGTAACTGCCGTCTCCGCGACAAGCTCGCCACCGCTGGGCACGTTGCCGACGACTGTGCCACTGTCATCGCCGGTCTTCGTATCATCGGTCGCGGCCTTGGCGGCCGCCGCGCCGGATTCTGCGAAGTCAACGAGTGGGGCGCCTGTATCGACGACGTCACCTTCTTTCGCATAGAGACGCGCGATGACTCCGGATTGCGGTGACGGCACCTCGACTACAGCTTTCGCGGTCTCGACCGAAACGAGCAGGTCATCTGTCTTGACCGTATCGCCTTCGGCAACGTGCCAGCTGACAATTTCTGCCTCAGGCAGGCCTTCACCAAGATCAGGGAGATTAAATGTCGTTATTTTTTGAGACACGCTCTAATCTTCAAGTGACTCTCTGATTGCATCCGTAATTTTCTTGACGCTCGGCATGTAGTCCATTTCTCGCCGGAAATACGGCATGACAGTGTCATATCCCGTAACGCGCCGTATCGGCCCTTTCAAGTCGTACATGCCTTTCTCGGCCACAATTGCAGCGATTTCCGCGCCGACGCCGCAGGTCCTGGCCGCTTCGTGAATGATGACAAGCCGGCCGGTTTTTTCAACCGATTCGAGGATCGTGTCGTAATCAACAGGGCTGATGGTCGCCAGGTCGATAATTTCGCAACTGACGCCGCCTTTCGCCAGCTGCGTCGCAGCTTTTAAGGTCTCGAACGTCATGGCGCCCCAGGTGACCAGCGTTACGTCGCCGCCTTCACGCAATATGTAGCAGACGTCCATTGGCAGGGCCTTGCCATTGTCCTCGACCTCCTGTTTGTTCAAGCGGTAAATTCGCTTCGGTTCCAGAAAAACGACCGGATCGGGATCGCGAATCGCCGCCAGCAACAGACCGTATGCGCGACTGGGCGACGACGGAATCACGACGCGTACCCCCGGCATATGGGCGAACAGGGATTCGGTGCTCTCGGAGTGTTGTTCGGGCGCATGAATGCCGCCGCCGTATGGTGCGCGTAACACCATCGGGCAGCTCAGGCGTCCGCGCGTGCGATTCCTCATCCGGCCGGCATGATTGATGATCTGGTCAATGGTGGGATAGATAAAACCCATGAACTGAATCTCGGCGATCGGCCGCATTCCCTGGACCGCCATGCCGATGGATACGCCGGCGATCATGCCTTCGGCGAGCGGCGTATCATAGACCCGATCGTCACCGAATCGCTGTTGCAATCCGGCCGTCGCCCGAAATACGCCTCCGTTAACGCCAACGTCCTCTCCCAGAATGACGACGCGCGAGTCATGTTCGAGTTCCCAGGCCATCGCCATGGTCAGCGCATCGATCAGAGATACCTCAGCCATGTGTGTCACCGTTGGTATCGCTGTAATCGATCGCATGTTGTCGCTGCTCCTGCAGTGACTCGGGCAACTCTTCGTACACGTAGTCGAACATGTCCTCGGGCGGCGGCTTTGGCGTATTCAGGTATTGCTGCACGGCCACATCCACTTTTTCCGCAGCCTGGTCCAGTAATTCCTGTTCCTTGTCGTCGTCCCAGACTCCGAGGTCTCTCAGGTACTTACGTATTCGCAGCAGAGGTTCAACTTTCCACGCCGCCTCGACTTCCTCTTTTTTGCGGTAGCGGCTGGCGTCATCCGCAGTCGTGTGATCACTGAGGCGATAGGTGACGGCTTCTATCAATGTCGCACCGTCGCCATTGCGGCCTCGGGTAAGTGCTCGTTCGACCCAGTGCCGAACTGCGATAATGTCGTTGCCGTCGACCTGAATGCCGGGAATGCCGGCGGCGACAGACTTTTGCGCCAGGGTCTTGCTGGCCGTCTGTAATTCGATCGGTACCGAGATCGCCCACTTATTGTTGACTACCATGAAAACGACCGGCAGCTTTCTGGCACCGGCAAAATTCATGGCTTCATAAAACGCACCTTCAGAGGTACCGCCATCGCCGTTCATCGAGACGGCACAACGTTTTTCACCCCGAAGCTGGAAGGCCATCGCGGCGCCGGCGGAATGCAGGCACTGTGTTGCGATCGGCACGCAGAATGGAAAATCTCCTTTGGGCCCGACATAATCGCAGCCGCGCTCATCGCCACCCCAGAAGAGCAGAATTTCGCTCATTTTGACGCCTCGATACAGCATTGCGCCGTACTCGCGGTAACTCGGAGCGAGCACGTCATCTTCCTGCATCGCCGCGGCAATACCGACATGGGTTGCCTCATGCCCGAGACAGGAAGCGTATGTGCCGAGCTTACCCGTCCGCTGAAGATTGACGGACTTGGCGTCGAAAACCCGCGTCTCCGTCATATGACGGTACAGGTCGATTAGAACCTCCGGGTCTTTGGCGAAGTCGGGTAACTCCGCGCTCGGTTTGCCGTCCGGACCCAGAAATTGACTGTACTGGATCTCGAAATCCGCGATGGTTTCCAAGTAATAACTCCAACTAGATCCGGCAGCCTGTTTCTTCGACTTCGGGTTCAGGCTTTCACCAATTCCGGTTGAAAGCCAACAATGCCGGTCATTCGATTCAAGAAGCGCCGGAATTATACATGATGAGCCGGAACCGCCTACAATGCAGTCCCAGCCGCAAGACGCCAGCCAATTCAAAAGCCAGGATGAACAAGCGTAAGCTCGAATCGACGATTCACACCAAGCTGGACCGTGACAATGATTACACGGCCTATTTGGGGCTGGATGTGCTGCTCGATGCGCAGCATCCGCTGAGTAATCCGCCACACCATGACGAGATGCTGTTTATTATTCAGCATCAGGTTACCGAATTGTGGATCAAGCTCGTGATTCACGAGATCGAAGGTGCGATCAGCAAATTACGTGACGACGACCTGCCACCGGCCGTCAAGAATCTCGCCAGGGTCAAGCACGTTCAAACGCAGCTGTTTAACCAGTGGATGGTACTGGACACGTTGACACCGAGTGAGTACGCACAGTTCCGCCACGTATTCGGCAAGGCGTCTGGTTTTCAATCGCCTCAATACCGCCTGCTCGAATTCCTGCTTGGCAACAAGAGCACTGCGCTACTCGCCGTCTACGAACATCAGCCGGTCTGGTACGAGCGACTTCAGAGCGCATTGAAGGCGCCCGATATCTATGAGGAGTTTCTGGCCTTTCTTTCGCGAGCCGGGATGTCAGTTCCCGAAGACGCCCTCGACAGAGACTTCAGCAAGCCAAGAGACCAAGATGACGCTGTCGTCGCCGTCCTGAAACGCATTTATGACGAACCGCGCAAGCATTGGGCGAACTACGAGATGTGTGAGGCCCTGATGGACGTCGCGAACAATTTCCAGTTCTGGCGATTCCATCACATGAAGACGGTAGAGCGAATAATCGGTCACAAACGTGGCACCGGCGGTTCGTCCGGCGTGCCTTTTCTCAAAAAGGCGCTCGAAGCCGAGTTTTTCCCCGAGTTGATCCGGGTACGAACGGAGATCGAAGGCAAGCAGTAGTGAAGCTTGATTAACGTTGCGGCGCGCCAATCAGCCGCGCCTTGGCCAGCAAGCGTTCCATGACGACGTTCAGGGCATGAACCTCGTCCTCGCTTAGCCCGTGCAGAAGATCTTCTTCAAACTGTAGCGCAAGCGGTGCTATTTCATCATGAACCTTGCGACCCTCCTCAGAGAGATGAAGGATGGAGCGCCGGCGGTCCGCGTCAGCGAACTCACGATCGATCCGGCCGGTTTTGATGAGTTTCGTGACAGCCCGGCTAACGGCGACCTTGTCCATCAAGGTTCGCTCGGCGACTTCGACGGCGGACAGTCCCGGAAAGCGACCTAGCACAGCGATGACTCGCCATTCCGGAATGGAAAGACCAAAACGCTTGTTGTATGCGCTCGCTATCGTGCTGCTAACGGTGTTTGAGAGTATCGACAGCCGGTACGGCAAAAAATCTTCGAGAATCAGTTCGCTCTTCATCACATTGTCCGGGTCAGTTCGCGAGGTGCGGGTCCAGTATACTCAATCGGCAGCTAGCACAAATGTGGCGCATGCAGATAGGCAGTCGACTGCATCTCGATTAGCCGCGAAGTCGTACGCTGGAATTCGAAAGCAAGCTTCTCCCCCGCATACAAGGACTCAATGTCCGTAGCTGCTGACACAAGCAGTTTGACTTTGCGGTCATAAAACTCATCGACGAGAGCAACAAATCGCCGGGCCTGATTCTCCTTCTCGATATTCAATAATGGAATATTGGATATGATGACTGTCGGATAACAGCGCGCGATCTCAATATAGTCATGCTGACTTCGCGGCCCGTCGCAGATGTCCTGGAAGTCGAACCAGACAACGCCTTTGGCGCAGCGTTCGGTATGGATCTCCCTGCCGAGAACGTCGAGCGACTGCACCTCGATGGCGTCACCGGAAGTAATCTCCTGAAAATAATGGCTCAGTTTGGCATGCGCATCGGCATCAACAGGTGTCAGGTAGGTTCCTGCCTGTTGCAGGAGCCGCAGGCGATAATCGGTATCGCCGTCCAGATGCGACACCTCGGTGTTGGATTCCAGCAGCTCGATGGCAGGCAGGAACCGCTCTCTCTGCAAGCCATTGGGATAGAGTTGTGATGGCGACGAATTCGATGTCGCCACAAGCGTGACGCCTCGTCGAAACAGGCCTTCGAGCAGTCGGCCCAGAATCATCGCATCCGCGATATCGCTGACGTAAAACTCGTCGAAGCAAAGCACGCGTGTCTGGTGCGCAATATCGGCCGCGACTGTATCGAGTGGATCCTCGATATCGCCCAGCGCCTTAAGCCGCCCATGTACGTCGGCCATCATGCGATGAAAATGAATCCGGGTCTTGTTATCGAGAGACAGTGTCTCGAAAAAAAGGTCCATCAAAAAAGTCTTGCCGCGGCCAACCTCACCCCACAGATACAGGCCGGGGACATGGTTCCTGTTACCGGCCAGGCGAAATGCGCGCATTATCCGCTGTAGCGGACTCATGACCCGCACAAGGCTTTCTTGCAGATCAGCAAGCTTATTAACGACGATTTCCTGGGCCGGGTCACTAAGGTGTCCCTGTTGCCTGAGGCTATCCTCGTATGCAATGCGAATACTCACGTTCATCGTGTTCCCGGAATTCGCGCTAGACTACAATAATTCGGTCGGGGGCTGTCCCCGAATCGGGACTGTCCCCATTTCTTCTCCTTGGGGTCTGACCCCGAACGCGGTCTGTCCCTGTTTTGAGAGATCTGACAATGAATGAAGTAGTCGAACGCGAATCCATGGAATTTGACGTCGTAGTCGTCGGTGGCGGGCCGGCCGGTCTTGCCGCTGCCTGTCGGCTCATGCAACTCGCTGAGAAGAATGGCCGGGAGCTCTCGGTCGTCGTCGTCGAAAAGGGTTCCGAGATCGGTGCTCATATCTTGTCCGGCAATATTTTCGAAACCAAAGGCCTCGAAGAATTGTTTCCCGATTATCAGGAGCAGGGAGCGCCCGTCACGACTTCCGTGTCAGGTGACAATATTTATTATTTCCTGGGAGCTGGGAAGTCGATAAAGGTGCCAGGTCTTTTCGTACCGAGCCCGATGCACAACAAGGGCAATTACATCATCAGCCTGGGAAGGCTCTGTCAATGGCTGGGCGAGCAGGCAGAGGCACTGGGCGTCAACGTATTCCCTGGATTTGCGGCATCCGAGGTGCTGTTCGACGAACGGGGGCGGGTAAGAGGTGTTGCGACCAGCGACATGGGAATCGGTGCGGACGGGAAACAGAAACCGACCTATCAGGCCGGCTACGAGCTGCTCGGAAAATATACGATCTTTGCAGAAGGATGCCGCGGCAATCTCGGCGAGGAACTCGTGGATAAATTCGACCTGAGAAAAGACGCCGACCCGCAGCGTTACGGAATAGGCCTCAAGGAAATCTGGGAGATCGATCCCTCGAGACACAAGAAGGGCCTGGTCATACACACGATGGGCTGGCCTTTGACAAATGACATCGAAGGCGGCGGATTTCTATATCACGCCTCGAATAATCGGGTGTATCTGGGCTTGATCATCGCGTTGAACTACACGAATCCACACCTGTCACCGTTCGACGAGTTTCAGCGCTGGAAACAGCATCCGAAAATCCGCCAGACCCTCGAAGATGGCAAAAGGGTTGCCTACGGTGCCCGAACCGTCAATAAAGGCGGGTTGCAGTCCCTGCCTAAACTTGTTTTCCCAGGAGGCATGCTGGTCGGCTGCGATGCCGGTTTTCTGAATACGGTAAAAATAAAGGGAGCGCACACGGCAATTAAGACCGGAATGCTGGCGGGCGAAAGTGTTTACGACGCGCTTGCAAGCGACGACGATGGCGATGGCGTACTGGAGTCCTTCGAAGAAAAAGTCCGCAACTCATGGGTGCATGACGAAATGTATCGGGGCCGCAATTTCGGGCCGGGACTGCACAAGTTTGGCATGTTATTCGGCTCCGCTTTCACTTTTATCGACCAGAATATTTTTCGCGGAAAATTGCCATTCACATTGCACGCGAGGAATTCAGACCACGATTCACTAAAGAAGGCGAGCGAAGCGAAAGTGATTGACTACCCGAAGCCGGATGGTGTCATCAGTTTCGATCGCCTGTCTTCGGTCTTCTTATCCAGCACGAATCATGAAGAGGACCAGCCATCACACCTCAAGCTCAAAGACGAATCCATACCGGTCGTCTACAACCTGCCGGAGTTCGACGAGCCGGCGCAGCGTTATTGCCCGGCCGGTGTTTACGAGATCGTCATGGAAAACGATACGCCCAGGTTTCAGATTAATGCGCAGAACTGTGTGCACTGCAAGACTTGCGACATCAAGGATCCGAAACAGAATATCGTCTGGGCCGTACCCGAGGGCGGGGGTGGTCCGAACTATCCGGGAATGTGATGACGCTCAAAGGGCAAGGATTCGAGTTTACAGATTGGAAATCGATTGAATCGAACTCGACGTGATGAGCGATTCGGACCTTACGATTTCGCCGCTGGCTTCGAGCTTCCGCACGCGCTCGAGTTGCCCGGCCATGTCGGCAGCGATCTTTGCGCGCATGGCACTAAATTCGGGTTCATCGCGCAGCGATTCGCAGACTGGATCGTGGTCGAATGTGTAGCGCCAGCCGAGCCGCCAGCCGGCATCCACACCGCGTTGTAGTTCGGCCAGGGCCTCGTTCTTTCTATTCAGCAGCGCAAAAGTACGTGCGTTGCCCCACGCGCTGCCGTTGATACCTAGAATGGGTATCGAATCGATCTGAGGCATTGCAGCCTCCAGCAACCGACGGCCCCGTTTTTCGTTGCCTGACCGCATGAGCAAGTAGGCGATTTCGACTGCCGGGTAATAGTTTGCGCGATGAATTTTTGGAATGTCGGCACTGACAATTTCCGGGTAAATAGTCGCGTACCGCTGCAAAGCATCGTCATGGCGGCCTTTCACCATGTCGATGTCCCGCAACAGCGCAAGGGCAGGGCCGCCGAACCCAGCCGTTTGTTTCTCAAGCTCGTAAAGGTTATCGGCCAGGACTTCGGCCTCGACCATCTCGTCGCGGTAGATCAAAAGGACTAGACGAAGAATCTTCTGAAATCCGTTGTCGGGCTGGGCAACGGCAGCGCGATCCAGCCACTGTTCTGCCGTATCGAAATCCCCGAGCGAGAGATAATACCAGGCCATACCGCTCATATCGTTCGCACTGGTCGGGTCGACCTGGAGGGCCTTGCTTTGCCACAACAATGCGTCATCCAATCGCCCAAGTACTCCCGATTGGTATATAGCATAGGTGCTATAGCTGCGACTGACGTCCGGGTGCATTTCGATATTGCGTTCATAGGACCTGCGTGCGTCGTCAAATCTCCCCAGATCGGATAAGGTAACCGAGACATTTCCTCGAAGGACGGAAGAGAGGGGGTCGAGTTCCAGTCCTTTCTCAAACATCGCCAGCCCTTCCTCTTCTCGACCCTGGCTAAGTAATGAAATAGCGTACCAGTTGTAGGCTGGTAGGTGATTCGGGCTGAGTTCGATTGCACGCAAGAAATCGGCGTCCGCGCCTTCATAGTCCCGCGCGTCGCGTTTCATCGAACCGCGCGAGGCATACGCTTCGCCGAGCTGATCGTCCAGTTGCATCGCGGTCTGCAGCGCACGCTTCGCCAGCGGCAGGACCTCTCCCGGATCGATACCTTCATAGAGCACTTTGAAGCGATACGCATCGCTCAAGCCGACATACGCCAACGCATAAGCGGGATCGAGATCGATGGCGTGTTGGAAATGCTTTACGGATTCGGCGTTGGACTCTGCGGTGCGTGCTGTCCATAGCTTTCTTCCAAGCAGGTAGGATTCGTAAGCTTTGAGGTTTCGGGTGTGAACCGCATTCACTCTCTCCTGCTCTTCGGGTGACAGGGTCGCTTGAAGCGCTTCGGCAATCGCCTTCGATATCTCGCTCTGGATCGCGAACAGGTTTTCGGCCGTCAGGTCACGATCGTAAATCTCCGCCCAAAGGTGCTTGTCAGCGCCGGCATCGATCAGTTGGACGTTGATGCGCACCTTGTTGCCGGAGCGCTGTATGCCGCCTTCGAGGATATTCTCAACGCCGAGTTCTTCGGCGATATCCCGAATGTTCTTGGTGGTGTCCTTGTACTGCATGACCGACGTACGCGAGATCACCGTCATTGAGCCGATCTTGGCGATTGTGCTCAGCAGGTCGTCGTGAATACCCTGTGTAAAGAACTCATCCTCGTCGCGATTGCTGCGATTGGCAAACGGAAGCACTGCGATGGATTTGGCCCCGAGTTTGGCGGTGTCGGGCGCTGGTTGACTCTCCGCGTCAGCGGAAACCGGCACCGGTGTCGTCACGGTCTCATCGCTGGCATATTGCTGCCATGCGAACATGCCTGCCACGGCGAGCGCTGCGGCCAGCGTAACGTAGTCGAGTTTTCTCGCGGTCAGATGGGTGATCGATTCGTCGCGAATTACATCACGCTCGCGCTTGATGCCATCCGGCGTAATTTCATACGCCCACGAAATAATCAGAGCAACAACCATGCCGATCGCCAGGATCAGAAACAGCGACTTGAATACCCAATCCGGTGCTTCGATATTGTTCAAGACCAGATCGGAAATCTGCAAAATCAGCCAGGCGCCAATCGTATAGGCCATGGCAACGCGGAAAACATTGCGGCGTTTTAGTTCGTTAACGACTCCCACGCGATGGTCCCCTAATGGCGCAAACGATAATCGGACGTCTGCAATAGCCTAGCAGACAATTCGCCGCGCGGGTTGATGTGCAGCGGATTGTCCCAGCCACGCTATAGCTATTTCGGCTGCATCCTGATGCCGCCGTCCAGCCGGATGGTCTCGCCATTGATCATCGCGTTGCCGTAAATAGTGGCGACGAGATCCGCGAATTCCTCCGGTCGGCCGAGACGCGGCGGAAAAGGTACTTGTGCGCCCAGCGATTGCTGAATTTCCTTGGACAGTCCCTCCATCATCGGAGTAAGGAATATGCCCGGGGCTATCGTGTTCACTCGGATGCCGAACCGCGCAAGCTCTCGCGCAATGGGCAGCATCATGCCGATGATGCCGCCCTTGGATGCGGAGTAGGATGCCTGTCCGATCTGCCCCTCGAATGCCGCGACGGATGCCGTGCTGACCACGAGACCGCGCTCTTCGTCCGTGTTGGGTTCGTTGGCTTGCATGACGGCGGCGGCTTCCTTGGTCACATTGAAAGACCCGACGAGATTGATCTGAATGACCTTGCTGAACGAATCGGCCGAACCGGGGCCGTCGCGGCCCAGCACGCGTTCCGGAATCAGGATGCCGGCACAATTGACGGCAAGCGTGATACCGCCCATGAATTTGGCCGCTTCGCCTACCGAGGTACGAACGCCGCCCTCATCGGACACGTCAGTTCTAATAAATACTGCTCGCTCGCCCAGGTCCTCGGCGCTCTTCGCGCCCTGTTCCTCGTTGATGTCGAGCAATGCAGCGTGGCCGCCGGCATCGATGACGCGCCTGGCGGTCGCCAGTCCGAGGCCGGATGCACCGCCGGAGATAACGGCTTTGGCTGAAGCAAGATCCATGATTATTTCCCCAAAACTAGTTAATTTCGATTCCAACGGCGACCGCTTCGCCACCACCGATACACAGAGAAGCAATGCCACGTCCGCCGCCACGGTTTCGCAGCGCATGCAGCAGCGTCACGATGATCCGTGCGCCGGATGCGCCAATCGGATGGCCCAACGCGCAAGCGCCGCCATTCACGTTTATTTTTTCGTGCGCAATGCCGACGTCGCGCATTGCAGCCATCGTAACGCAGGCAAATGCTTCGTTAACTTCGTAGAGATCGACAGAGTCCGCACTCCACTGCAATCGTTCGTGTAGTGTCTTGATCGCATACACGGGGGAGGTCGTGAACCAGGCAGGTTCCTGGGCGAAGCTCGAATGTCCGACGATGGTCGCGAGCGGCTCGATGCCGCGTTTGCCTGCCTCCGCGGCAGACATCAGGATGAGCGTTGCTGCGCCATCGGAGATCGACGATGAGCTTGCTGCGGTTACCGTGCCATCTTTGCGGAATGCGGGTCGCAATGTTGGAATCTTGTCGATGTCTGCAATACGTGGTCCCTCGTCCTCACAAACGATGGTCTCGGCTTTTCGTGTCGTTACGGTAACCGGCGCTATTTCGGGCTCGAAAGCCCCGGAGGATGCCGCAGCTTTGGCGCGGGTTACGGATTCGATCGCAAAATCGTCCTGCTCTTCGCGGCTGAAACCATACTTGTCAGCAGTGGCCTCGGCGAAAAAACCCATCATGTTGCCGTCGTACGGATTTTGCAGTCCGTCGAAGAACATATGGTCGAGCACCTGCTGGTGACCCATCCGATAGCCGGAGCGAGCTTTCGGCATCAGGTAGGGTGCGTTGCTCATGGACTCCATGCCGCCGGTAACAGCGATCGTGGCACTGCCGGCGACAATCAGGTCGTGGCCCAACATCGTCGTCTTCATGCCGGAACCGCAAACCTTGTTGACGGTTGTGCAGGGGATGCCCGTGGGGATACCGGCTGCGAGCGCCGCCTGCCTGGCGGGCGCCTGACCAAGGCCGGCCGGCAATACGCATCCGAGCATGATTTCGTCGATGTCGGCTGCATCGAGCCTGCAGTCCGACAGGGCAGCTCTTGTCGCTGTTGCAGAGAGATCTGTCGCCGCGACCGGGCTTAAATCTCCCTGAAAACCGCCGAGCGGTGTCCGGCGTGCAGCCACAATAACGATCGAATTGTTTTTCATCTAGTGGTCCAACAAGGCAGATACATTGCGCGAGGGGCCGCTACTGTCCCTGTTTTTGTGATCGCACGCAAGACGGCAGAAACAATTTATTGCTCCGTTTTCGCTAACAGGTCGGGTTCGTCGAGAACGGTCAAAATTCGTTGTCGCGCCAGTTCGGCCAGGTCCCTGCTGCTGGCGTAAGCGGGGTTGCCCGGTTCGATCGGCGCGAGCATGTCGATCGAAAGATGGCCTGGCCGCGGCAGGATTGTGGCGGCAGGCATCAGCGCTCGAGATCCGGATATGATCACGGGCACGATCGGCAATTCGCTGTTGATTGCTGCCGCAAATGCTCCCGCACGAAAACGGTCAAGACCGGGCACAGCCTGAAACGTGCCTTCCGGAAAGAATGCCAGTGATTCCCCGGACTCTGCGACTTTAAGCAGCCGCCGGGCATCTCGGGCACTGCCGGATGTGTCGAAACGCTCCACGAACTGGGAACCAATTCGCCGTAGCAGGAAACCGGCCACAGGAATATTTCCCATCTCGCCCTTGATAACGAAACTGAAACGAGGTGGCAGATACGCATTCAATATGACGCCGTCTATATAGCTGGCATGATTTGCCACGACGATGCACTGACGCTCGGGGACCAGGTTCGTACCGCGCACCGTCGCTTTGACGCCGGCAAGCCGGAAAATGGCCCGCCCGGCAGCGCTGGCGCAGCGCCGGCGCCTGTCCTTGCCTGGCAGTAGCAGGGCGCCGAGTATCGCAACGCTGACACAGATAATAAAAATCAGCCAGGCATAAACTCCCCAGAGAACGTTCAGGATTTTGCCGGTGGCTCGAACGACCGAATTACTCATTGTCAGGTTTGTTCCAGCTTTCTATTGCCGCCAATCAGGTACGATTACCACGGTTCATCGTGTGACGCAGGTCACTTTATGTTAATGCCTTGATGAATTTGTGACAGCGATCACGCCCTCTGGAATATAGCCTCATCATACTCAAAACCTTGAAAAATCCGATGCTTGGCGAAGAAGTTGTCGGTTTACGCGTCGATGACCTGGTGCATTCGGGCGCGGCTGTGTCCGCGGCGTATGCTAACAGCGAATCGACGCAGATGTCGCGAGTGACATCTACTGACAACGATATCGGCAGGCGGGCAAAGGAATGCCGGCAAACCAGATGGACGTTATGGCGAAGACGCAACAAAACAATTCGGACGGAAAATCACAGTCGAGTTCCGAGGCGCTGGTCGACCAGTTTCTCGATGCGATATGGATGGAACGAGGCCTGTCCAAGAATACTCTGGGCGCCTATCGTGCCGATCTGATTACTCTGTGGCGCGGTCTGTCCGAACGAAACATTCCGATCGAAAAGGCTGAAAAAGCCGATCTCCTGGCGTTCATCGCCAAGCGCGTTGAGAGTGGCGCAAAGCCTCGATCGACGGCAAGACAATTATCCAGCTTCAGGAGATTTTTCCGCTACATCATGCGCGAGGGCCTGAGGAACACCGACCCTACGGCCGACATCGAAATGCCGCGAATTGGCAGATCATTGCCGAAGACATTGACCGAGGACGAGGTTGATGCATTGTTGCACGCCCCGAACACCGATGAGCCATTGGGTCATCGTGATCGCGCCATGCTCGAGCTGCTGTATGCGACGGGCCTCCGGGTTTCCGAACTCATTAACCTCACGCATGCGCAGGTCAACTTCAATCAGGGCGTATTGAGAATCGTCGGCAAAGGTGATCGCGAGCGGCTGATTCCGCTTGGCGACGAAGCACAACGCTGGCTCCGGGACTTTATCGACGGTCCACGCATGGAGATCCTGCTAGAGCGCCAGACCGATTATCTTTTCCCAACCCGGCGCGGCGACCGTATGACACGTCAGGCTTTCTGGCACATCATCAAGCGATACGCTCAAAAAACCGGAATCGACAAGAAGCTGTCACCACACAGTCTTCGTCACGCATTCGCTACCCATTTGCTGAATCGCGGCGCTGATCTCCGTGTAGTTCAATTGTTGCTGGGACACAGCGACCTTTCAACAACGCAGATTTACACACATGTCGCCAAGGAAAGGATGAAGGACCTCCACGGTCAACATCATCCGCGGGGCTGACTCTGATACAATCGTGTTGCCTGCGGCCCGCGGGAACCGGGGTTCACGCAAGTTGTCGAACTCTGTACCGGTGAAGGAATCCTTGATGAGCAAAATAATCCTGCAATTCGGCATCGTGCTGTCTGCCTGTGCCCTGATCGTATCTCCTGGCGCTGCAGCGGAAGATGACTCGGAAGAGCTGGCGCAGGTTCGAGAGACCGTGTCAGGTCTCTTTGACGAGATTGAGCCGCAGCATGTTTTGGCCAGCCCCATAGATGGCTGGTACATGATCCGCAAGGGTGCGATCGTCGCCTATATCTCGGCCGATGGCCGATATCTGTTGCAAGGTGATCTGATCGATCTCGAATTTCAGGTGAATCTGAGCGAGGCGAGCAGGGACGATGCGCGCAAGGCGATGATGTCTGAAATACCCCAGGAGAACATGATTGTTTTCTCACCGGATGAGGTGAAATACTCTGTCTCGATTTTTACAGACGTTGACTGTACGTATTGCCGGCGCCTGCATAGCCAGATAAACGATTATCTCGCTGAGGGAATCGAAATTCGCTATCTTCTTTATCCTCGCAATGGACCACGGTCAAAGTCCTGGGCTACGGCGGAACAGGTGTGGTGTTCGGATGATCGAAACGAAGCGCTGACACTGGCCAAACTCGGTCAGGAATTTCCGACCCACGAATGTGACGCGTCCATGGTTTCAAATCATTATCTGATAGGACAGGATGTCGGACTGCAGGGAACACCCGCGATCGTCTTCGAGAACGGGCAGCTCGTCAGCGGATACGTTCCGGCGCAGCGACTGAGCGAACAACTCGAAGCACTTGACGAGTAATTGATCCCGACCCTTCCGTCACCAAAAAAAGGGGTCAGAGCCATTTTCCGTAATATAGTAAGGGCTCTGACCCCTTTTTCATTGCCGGCCCTTCCAGATCACCTCGTGCATATGCACACCATTATTCCGGCCCGCATCTTCGAAATATTTCTCGAGGGCGAACTTGCCACTCCGAAACGCGATTTCTGACCAGGGAATTTCCTCTTGACGAAACAAGGCTGACTCCAGGCTTTCATCACCGGCACTGAAATTCCCCAACAGGCTCGCCGTGAAAAAGACGTGCACCTGTCCGGCCTGGACGACATCGACCGATGCAAACAGGTGGCCGATCTCTACCTCGGCGCAGGCCTCTTCCAGGGTCTCCCTGGCTGCCCCCTGTTCCATCGTCTCGCCGAGTTCCATAAATCCGGCTGGCACCGTCCAGTATCCGTAGCGTGGCTCAATAGCACGGCGGCAGAGCAATACCTTGCCATCCTGTTCCGGCACACAGCCAACGACAATCCTCGGGTTCTGGTAGTGAACGGTATTACACTGGTCACAGACCCAACGATGACGATTGTCGCCGTCAGGTATCTTTTCCGTGACAAGAGCGCCACATTTAGAACAGTGTTTCATGGACTATTGGTTATTGGTGCCGGGAGCGAGAATCGAACTCGCACTTCCTTTCAGAAACCGGATTTTGAATCCGGCGCGTCTACCAGTTCCGCCACCCCGGCCAAGTTTGAAAGGCGCTAAGTATATGCGGGGTTCGGCAGTGCCCGCCACAAAAAATCAGCCAGTTTGCGACCTTTTGAGGGCTCCAGGCATCTAAGATTCAGGATATGAGCAAGTTTGCCGACATCCAGATCGACGAAGGGATCGTGAAACGTGCAGCACGCGGTGACGTGCGCGCCCACGAGATCATCTATCGCGCGTTCTGTTCACCCGTCTATTCGATTTGTTTGCGATTTACGCGGGTACCGGCAAACGCCGAAGACTTGTTGCAAGAGACATTTGTCGAGGTCATGAGGAGCATTCCGGCTTTCAGGGGCGAGGCGCCGCTGGGGAGCTGGATTCGACGAATTGCGGTTACGAAGTCTTTGATGTTCCTTCGTTCGGCGTGGCACAAGCGGGGTCAGAGTCTCGATGACGATTTCGCGGAAGTGACGGAAGGCAGGGCTGTAAGCCACGGAATCTCCAGTCATCCGGAGCACGCGATCGATCTCGACGCGGCACTTGCCAACTTGCCGTCGGTAGGCCGGGCCGTTGTCTGGCTGCACGACGTCGAAGGGTTTACTCACAAGGAAATTGCAGGATTTATGGGCAAGACCGAAAGCTTCTCCAAATCACAGTTGTCGAGGGCGTATCAACGGCTGCGGCCCTATCTGGAGGAGGGAACCGCAGAGGAGTCGGCCGACGGAGCGATGAACGGCCCGGTGCTTGGGAGTTTTTAGACATGACAACTGATCAGAGTCCACAGGACGAAACGATGAACACCGTATTGAGCGTGAACGAACTTGAACGATTGAAACTCGGTCTGAATGACTTACCGGAGACTATGCCACCGCGCTCGGTCTGGCACCGGATCGAAGAACAGGCGAAGGCCGAGGGTCTGTTATCGAAGACCGGGGCGTATCAGCGAACGACCTGGCTGGCAGGTGTGGGCATTGCCGCGGCCGTCGTTCTTGCCGTGCTACGAGTGCCCGGGGCATTGCAGCCGGACTCGATTCCGGGTAGTGAAGAATTAGCATCAACGCCCGTGTTTGACGCTCAGTCGATAGATGCGTTGATGGTGCAGTCGCAGCAGCTCGAACTCGAGCTACGTAACATCACATATCAACCGCGAATGATGCGGGCCTCGACGGCGGCGACAATTTCGAATCTTGAAGACCGGATTGCCGTGATTGACTACCAACTCATTCATCCTGCGACGCGGATGAGTCCGGCCCAGCGAAGATTGTATTGGCGTGAGCGCGTCAGGTTGATGGATTCATTGGTGAAGCTGCGTTATGCGCAGGCTCAGCGAGCATCTTTTTAATATTGCGATTTGTCTAGGAGTCAAAAAATGACAATTTGGAAAAAAACACTTCTATTTGTCTTGATTGCACTGATCGGTGCGCCCGCTGTTGCGCAGGATAGTCAACAAGACGCCAAACGAGCTGCGGAACAGGCAATGAGAGCAGCGGAACAGCAGCAGCGCGTCGTCGAGCGAACTGTAGGACGGCAAGTGGAAGTTTCGGAAGAGCGGCATCGAGCCGTCGAAGTTCAAATGAGAGAGGCGGAAGAGCGTCTGGCCGAGGCCGCGAGAAAGATAGCGGAACTCAGCTCAAGTAATCTGCCGGCGATCGCCGATTTCGGGCACCGCATGCACATGGGTGGCCGCGCCGTGCTCGGCATTACTATCGGCACCGATGACGGCGGCGGACCGGTCGAGGGTGTAACAGTACGTGGTGTATCGCCGGGCGGCGCAGCAGCGGATGCGGGGCTACAGTCGGGCGACGTCATTACGGCAATAAACGACGAGTCATTGACGGCCGAGGACGATGAACAGGCGAATGACAAGCTTGTCGACTTCATGTCGGGCGTGGAAGCAGGCGATGGCCTGGACGTGGAATACCTCCGCAACGGGAAGCCAGCCAGCGTCGAGATGCAGGCAAGAGAATCATCAGCGATGGCATATGCATTCGCCCCGAGGCGCCAAAACTACACTATGCGAGTAGCCCCGGACATGCCTAATTTCGACGTCAGGAAATACGCCTGGATCTCCGACGGCAGCGGTTGGGGCCACATGGAAATGGTTGGATTGACAGAAAGGCTGGGCAAGTATTTTGGAACGGATAAAGGTCTGCTCGTGGTCAGGGCACCAAATGATAAGTCCCTGAAGCTCGAGGACGGCGACGTAATTCAAAGTATCGATGGCCGCGAACCCAAGTCCGTATCGCATGCCATGCGCATTCTCGGTTCCTATCAGAGCGGTGAGCAGCTCGAACTGCAGATCATGCGCGACAAGCGCCGGCAGACGTTAAAGATAGAAGTGCCGGATAACCGAAGATCGTGGGTGCCTCATGCGGTGCCTCGCATCGAACCCGATGTCGTGGTTGCACCGAAGATTCGTCTCGAGCAGAAGGAGCGCACGTAGCGCTGTGGGTAATGGGCTCTGCTACCATGCGCGGCCATGCAGGCGTCCGACTTCGATTATTCCCTACCGGATGAATTGATTGCGCAATACCCGACCGCGGAGCGCGGCGCCAGCCGCCTCTTGGTCGTCGATTCGACAGAAAGTTCTCAGTCCGACCGACGATTTTCGGACCTGCCGTCGCTCCTCAAGACAGGCGATCTTCTGGTATTCAACGACACCCGCGTGATACGTGCGCGCCTGATCGGTACAAAAGACACGGGCGGGCGCGTCGAAATCCTGATCGAAAGAATATTGTCGGGTAAAACGGCTCTCGCCCAGGTTCGTGCAAGCAAGTCGCCCAAGCCTGACACAAGTCTGATACTGGCCGGCGGTAACTCTGCAAGGGTCATCGGTCGCGAGAAAGACTTCTACCATCTGGAATTCGAGTTGCCAATCGAGCCATATCTCTGCGAGTACGGCGAAATTCCTTTGCCACCATACCTGAACCGCGATGCCGAGCCGGCGGATGTCGACCGCTACCAGACCGTCTACGCGAAACGTGACGGTGCCGTGGCCGCGCCGACAGCGGGACTTCATTTCGATGAGGATATGCTTCGGGCAATCGAGAAAATGGGCGTCCGTCATTGCTTTGTCACGCTGCATGTCGGTGCAGGAACCTTTCAACCCTTGCGCGAGGAGAATATCGAATCGAACCGACTGCACGCCGAATGGCTGATCGTTGATGAACAAACCTGCTACGAAGTAACGCGCACACGACAAGAAAGTGGTCGGGTTATTGCCGTTGGTACGACCTCGGTGCGTGCGCTTGAATCCGCCTCTGTCGATGGCGAACTCAGGCCATTCGATGGAGATACAGAGCTTTTTATCTTGCCGGGCTATCGCTTCAATTGTGTCGACGCGATGATCACCAACTTTCACCTGCCACAGTCATCATTGCTGATGCTGGTTGCCGCATTTGCAGGAACGGACTGCATACTTGATGCTTATCGGCATGCAGTGAAAGAACGGTACCGGTTTTTCAGTTATGGCGATGCGATGTTCATCTCGTGAAATTTGAAGTCCTGGCAAAATGTGGTGACGCCCGGCGTGGAAAGTTGCAATTTCGTCGTGGAGAGGTGCGCACGCCCGCATTCATGCCTGTCGGCACCTACGGCACCGTTAAAGGTGTCACGCCCGAAGAAGTCTCAGCCGGCGGTGCTGATATGATTCTTGGCAACACGTTTCACCTAATGCTCCGTCCCGGCACCGCGGTTGTACGCAAACACGGTGGCCTGCATGAATTCATGAACTGGCCCGGACCCATCCTGACGGATTCAGGTGGTTTTCAGGTCTTTTCGCTGGCCGCGATTCGCAAGCTGAGCGAAGAGGGCGTCTTGTTCCAATCACCCATCGATGGTGACGAGGTATTCCTGACACCAGAGAAATCAATGGAGGTGCAACACGATCTGGACGCCGATGTTGCAATGATTTTCGATGAATGCACGCCGTATCCCGTGGCCGAGAAGGCGGCCCGGGAATCGATGGAGTTGTCTCTCGGATGGGCGCGGCGGTGCCGCCGTCGTTTTGACGAATTGCTGCAGACCGATCCCGAACGCGGCGAAGCATTGTTCGGCATTGTGCAGGGTGGCGTTTACGATACCCTGCGGCTGGAGTCATTACAGGGCCTGGTCGATCTTGGTTTTGACGGTTATGCGATCGGCGGTCTGGCGGTCGGCGAACCGGCAGACGAGAGAACCGCCGTTCTGGACGATCTCATGCCGAAGATGCCGGTTGACAGCCCGCGATACCTGATGGGCGTCGGCACGCCGACGGATATCGCGGATGCGGTCGCGCGCGGCATTGACATGTTCGATTGCGTCATGCCGACAAGGCATGCTCGCAATGGTCACCTGTTCACTTCGCAGGGCGTGGTGAATATCCGCAACTCGAAGTACAGCGACGACACGGGGCCGCTCGACCCGGACTGCAACTGCTATGCCTGCGCATGCTACAGCCGTGCTTACCTGCGCCATCTGGAGAAGTGCGGCGAAATGCTCGGGTCGAGACTGGGCACGATCCATAATCTGCACTACTACCAGAATTTGATGTCTGAATTGCGAAAGGCGATCGACGAGGACGAGCTGGACGCGACCGTTGCCAGGATCAATCAAGCCTATGCGGACGACGTGTCCTGATGCGGATTGAATACGCTAGCGTGATCCCCATGAACATGGCTGGTCAAAGTTGAGCGCTATGTCATAATAGCGCGCTAATTTTCCGAGGTCTGGGCCAGCAAGGCCCTGCAAGCAATGCAGACAATCATGGATTTTTTCATTAGTAGCGCCCACGCTCAGGGCGCCCAACAGGGCGGCGGTGCCAGTCTTTTCGTGATGATGTTCATCATGTTCGCGGCCTTTTATTTCCTGCTGATTCGCCCACAGCAAAAGCGGCAAAAAGCACACACCGAGCTTGTTGCCGGGATCTCAACCGGTGACGAGGTAGTAACGGGAGGCGGAATTCTCGGCAAGGTAACTGCCGTGAGCGATCTATACGCGACACTGGAGATCGCCGACAAGGTAGAGATCAAGATCCAGAAGTCGACCATAACTGCGGTTGCGCCGAAAGGCACTTTCGATCAAGCGTAACTACCTTCTGAGACTTTTACGATGAATCGCTATCCAGCGTGGCTCAATTGGCTCGTGCTCATCATCCTGGTGCTCGGCACTGTCCTGGCATTGCCGAATATCTATGGCAGTGCGCCCGCCGTTCAGGTTGCGAGCGCCGACGGTAGTCCATATGGGCCCGAAAAGATCTTGCAGGTCCTCCGTATCCTCGAGGCCGGCGAGCTGTCAGCGGAGAATGCGTATATTCAGGATGGCCGTATCGTGCTGCAGTTCAACTCCGTCGAGGAGCAACAAAGGTCCGGGGATCGATTGCGGGATCGAATCGGCCGGGACTCGAGCGTTGCCTTGACGCTGGCGCCCAAGCTGCCGGACTGGATACGCGATCTCGGTCTGCGACCGATGAGCCTCGGCCTCGATCTTCGCGGCGGCGTTTATGTGCTGCTTGAAGTCGATATGAATGCGGCGATTGAAAAACGCCTGGAGCTTTACGAACAGGATTTTGCAGAACAACTGCGAGAAAAGGACATCCGCCGGCAGGTTCGACTCGAGGGCCAGACGATTACGGTTCGAGTTGCCCGGGATGAGGATTTCGAACGGGCTCGCGATCTTGTCCGCAATGCCGACAGGGACTTGCTGATCCTGGACGGTGCTGACAGCCGGTCATTCCGGGTGCGCATGAGCGAGACCCAAATCAAAGCGCGCCAGGACTTCGCGATCGAACAAAACATGACGACGCTCAGGAATCGTGTCAATCAGCTCGGAGTCGCCGAGCCCCTGGTTCAGAGACAGGGGACTGAACGGATCGTCGTGCAATTGCCAGGTGTGCAGGATCCGAATCGCCTGAACGAGATTCTGACCGCTACTGCGACGCTCGAGTTCCGGCTTGTCGACGAAGCAGGCAATAGCCCGGGGTCACGGCGCTATCCGGGACGTAATGACAATCGGTCGCAGATTCTAAAACGGCGAATCGTTGCCTCCGGCGACCAGATCATCGATGCGGAGTCGGGGTTCAGCGAGGGGCAGCCGGCCGTGTTCATCAAACTGGACACAGCCGGCGGCGAAAGCATGCTGAAGACCACGATCGAGAATCTGAACAAGCCGATGTCTACAGTATTCATTGAGACAAAGCGTGAATCCGAGATGCGTAACGGTGTCCTGGAAACGCGTGATCTGCGCACCGAAGAGATCATCAACACTGCGACGATTCGCGGCACGTTTAAAAATAATTTTCAGATCACCGGACTGACGCCGATCGAGGCGCGCGACCTCGCGCTACTCTTGAGGGCCGGCGCGCTCGCGGCCCCGGTTTACAAGGTCGAGGAGCGAACCATAGGTCCGAGTCTGGGCCAGGACAACATTGATCGCGGTTTCAACGCCGTTCAAATCGGATTTTTGATTGTGGTTGTATTTATGGCGATTTACTACCGATGGTTCGGTGTCATCGCCAATCTGGCGCTGTTTTCGAATCTGGTTTTTATCGTCGCGCTCTTGTCATTGCTCCAGGCGTCGTTGACCCTGCCCGGCATTGCCGGAATCGTCCTCACCGTCGGTATGGCGGTCGACGCAAACGTGCTCATATTCGAACGGATCCGCGAGGAGTTGGCGACCGGCAATACACCGCAGTCAAGCATTCATTCCGGTTATGAAAAAGCGCTGTCGTCTATTGCAGATGCCAACATTACGACGCTGATCGCGGCTATTGTGCTGTTTGTTTTCGGCACCGGTCCGATCAGGGGTTTTGCAGTGACCTTGTCGCTCGGCATCATCACCTCGATGTTTACGGCGATCGTTGGTACACGATCCGTGGTCAACCTGGTATTCGGCAATCGAAAGATTGCTGATGTGCCGGTATAGCCCAATCGTTGCATGAGATCGCCCGAGATCATTGGCAAAGGCATAAATTGAAAACGAAATGCGGTATTGCTCTATGGTAAAACTTCGTCGTATTCATTGGCTTTCCGGTTTGTGGCCGGATCTCGTTGCGCCTAACTGGCTCTTCCCTCGAGCCATAGCCCGCTATGGCTCTCAGTCCAGAGCGGCGTCAGTCACAACGATCTCACACCCACAATCCCGGACTCTCATGCAGCGTTCGAGCTAGGAATACAACGATGCGACTGATTAAAGATAAAACATCGATCGATTTCCTGAGCCGGGGTCGGCGCTTGACGACTACGGCTCTCTCGATACTTGCCGTGATCATTTCCATAGGCTCTGTAGCAACGAGAGGCCTGGAGCTCGGCATCGACTTCACCGGCGGTGTGCTCCTCGAGGTCGGTTATCCACAACACGCAGACGTCGAGCGAGTCAGGCAGCTACTCGGAGATGCAGGATTTTCCGATGTGCAGGTGCAAAGATTTGGCACGGAAACAGATGTTTTGTTGCGGCTGCCGCCGCAACCTAACACCAATTCTGACGAGATCCGCAGGCTATTACAGCAAACGCTGGCAGCAGATGAACCAGACGTCGATCTGAGGCGCGTCGAGTTTGTCGGACCGCAAGTCGGGCAGGAGCTCAGGGAACAAGGCGGGCTGGCGACTATTTTCGTCTTACTGCTGATATTTGGCTACGTAATGCTTCGCTTTCAGTGGAAATTCGCTGCAGGCGCTGTTGCGGCACTGGTGCATGACGTAATTTTAACCGTTGGTTTCTTTTCGATATTCCGCCTGCAGTTTGATTTAACCGTTCTCGCGGCCGTACTGGCCGTGATCGGCTATTCACTCAACGATACGGTCGTGACATTCGACAGGATTCGCGAGAACTTCGTCAAGCTGCGGGGCACGACGCCCGAAGACTCCATAAACGTCTCGGTCAATGAAATGCTGGCCCGAACGATCATAACCGGTGTCACAACGCTGCTCGTATTGACGGCCTTGTTCATGTTCGGCGGCGAGTCTGTCGCGCCGTTCTCAATTGCGTTGATCGTCGGCGTAATCGTCGGTACTTATTCTTCGATCTACACGGCGAGCGCCACCGCACTTTATTTAGACGTCAATGCCCAGGACCTGCTGCCGCCTGCCGAAGACCCGGACCTGGTTGACGACTTACCGTAGGCGTCGTTAGTTGCTGAATATTGCCTTGATGTCCGGGGCAAGCAGTTTCGCGAGCGCACTGTAAATTTTCGGTGAGCCGGTCAACACGTGGCCGGAGTTCAGAAAATCTTCGCTGCCGTCCATGCCGCTGACAATGCCGCCGGCTTCCCGAATAATGAGCGCGCCGGCAGCCATGTCCCATATGCTCAGGCCCGTTTCCCAGAAGGCGTCAAGACGGCCGGCCGCCACGTAACAAAGATCCAGGGCAGCCGCGCCGGCCCTGCGAACGCCGCTCGTATTAACCAGCACGGTTTGCAGCATCTTCAGGTAAGGCTGCAGGGGAATGTTGGAATCACGAAACGGAAAGCCGGTGCCGATCAATGCGCGCTCGAGCGAATTATGCTGGCTTACGCGAATGCGGCGGCCGTCCAATTGAGCGCCCTGGCCGCGCGAGGCCGTGAAGAGTTCCTGTCGAAGCGGATCGTACACCGCGCCGTGTTCGAGGCGGTTCTTGTGCATGAGGCCGACCGACACGCAAAACACGGGAAATCCATGCAGGAAATTGGTGGTTCCATCGAGGGGGTCGATCACCCAGGTGTAGTCGGACTCGCCCTGCTGGCCACTTTCCTCCGCGAGGATCGCATGATCGGGATAGTGTTTGAGGATCGTGTTGATGACCGCACGCTCGGCATTCCGATCCACTTCACTGACGTAATCGTTGCGGCCTTTTTGCTCGACTTTGATCTTGTCCAGTTTGGGCAGGCTGCGAATGATGGTATCGCCACCACGGTGCGCTGCCATTACAGCAACATTTAGCAAGGCATGCATTGATCGATTCCGTCAATTTTGAAAAGAGCGACATCCCGCAAGGGGACGGTAGAATACCAGACCATGACGGTTCGAATCATACTCGTTGGTACCACGCATCCCGGAAACATCGGCGCAGCGGCGCGGGCGATGAAAAACATGGGACTTTCTGATCTCATGCTGGTTTGTCCGCGGCATTTTCCCGACGATGCTGCAACGACCCGTGCGTCGGGCGCCGAGGATATCCTTGAGGCCACACGGGTCGTTGGCAGTCTCGAGGAGGCACTCAGCGACTGCGTCTATGTTGCCGGTGCGAGCGCGAGGTCACGAACGATCGGCTGGCCCGCCATGGCGCCGCGCGATTGTGC
>Ga0255049_10000180_pt1 | contig 38241 bp, 33 predicted proteins | sample JV7_2_3_MG_FD_183615 | JGI IMG/M metagenome (GOLD analysis project Ga0255049, IMG submission 183615) | Seawater microbial communities from Jervis Inlet, British Columbia, Canada - JV7_2_3 | ecosystem: Environmental > Aquatic > Marine > Inlet | place: Canada: British Columbia | collected 2016-10-06 | reverse complement strand
TCTCTTTGCGTCCGGCGACGGTGGACGAAGTTAATCGCGCCAAACTAAACCGCACGCGCTCGTTGCCGGGATACTTCGCGACCAATCGCGGCTTCCTGAGCAACATTATTCGTTCGGATAGCTATGGCCTGCCGTTTGACTACGATGAGACTGCTGCCGCTCGAATCGCGGCTGTATCGGTCGACGGGGTTAACGCCAGGGCGCAAAACCTGATCGATACCGGTAAGTTGACGTGGCTGATCACGGGCGACCTCGAGAAGATCGAAGACAGCGTGCGGGAGCTCGACTACGGCGACGTCGAAGTCTGGGATGCGTTTGGCAACAAACTGCGCTAGCGAGTCAAAGCATAGATAGCGAACGAGCTTAGCCAATGCGAACCTTCATAATGTTCGCTCGTAACGTGCGGTAGCGAAGCGTTCAGGTGTTCCGCCGCGGTGTCGCGTAATCGCCTCGCCGCTTCATCATCGTCGAGCCCGTTTGCAATGACATAGAGATTCCATGCCCGGCTGAGGTTGAGACCGTCGAGATGCACGATCTTCGGGTCCGAACGATCACTGACATTGGCCGGTCGTAACGAGCCGGCTTCCGAAAGAGCCGGAAGGAACGCGGCGAGCCACGTTTTGTATTCGCTATCCGGCATGACCCGTGCCATTAACGCCGCTTCTTCGAAACACGGTGACAGAAAGTCTTCGCCGCTGGGCTCCCACGAGAGCGGACAGTCTTTGTCTGCAGCATAGTAGCGATTCGCTGCAGACACGATTGACTCGACGAAATCGTCGTCCCCGACCGTTTTGGCGTAGTCGAACGCGAACGAGAGGCCGAACGCAGTGTTCGGGTGCACGCCGGTACGAACCGGGTATTCCTGGCGCGGAAGGAATTCGATGTAGCGATCTCGAACGAGTTGCGCCAGAGGCTGCAGTGACTCTGCCCACTGCCGCGCGTGCGGGTCATCCCAGGCCTCGAGTTCGGTAGCGAGCTGCAATAGCCACGCCCAGCCGTAGGTCCGCTCCCAACTTGCGGACGCATCATCAAAATAGGCGATTTCCCCGGCGATGTTTTCCGGCGCCAGCGATCGTGAAACGCCGTCAATAATCTGCTGCCGTTCCGGTAATTGTGGATGTTCTTTTAATAATTTAATGAGCATCCAGTGTCCGTGCACGGACGAGTGCCAATCGAAGCAACCGAAAAACGCGGGGTGCAGATCTTCGGGCGGCAACAAATGTGCCTCGTCCTTCAAAACCTGGTTGAGCTTGTTCGGATACTCGCGATGCATGCAATCGAGCGCGAGACTCGAGAAGCGGGATGCGCTTTCCGCGGTCAGCGCCAAATCGTCTATGGCCGTGGCCGAGGTGGCCGTCTCGTCAGGGTCACCAGGCGAGCACGCACCGACGCACAGAAGGATGACTAACGATAGTAGAGGAATCTTGGCGAAGCGCATTATTCGGGCCACTTTGGTTCACAGCAACCCGACCATAATAACGTGTCTGCGCTTACGCGTAAGTGTCGACAAACGTCCCGGACAGTCCGAGCGTCTCGGCGCGACGTACCTCGAACGTGATTGGTCCGATGCCGTGTGTGCCGTCGTACTCGCCGCCGATCGTTATCAGCGCGCTTGAGCCATCGTCCCTAACTGGCCCGAACGGACAGGAGGACATCGGGCAAGTCCTGCTTGAAACGGGTGCTGATGTTGGTGAGTTCGGGAAGCCGTTTGATGAAGGCGCTATATCCTCCAGTTATCGGCCATGGCGGGTGCCTCTTTAGTGCTGACGCGTCGCAAAAATGTGATGCAGATCACCTATTGAAGATCAGGCCAGGCATATTCAGCCACACATAGACGCAAGCCCTTGAATCGTCTCGAAGTAAATGAGTCTATGTGCCTCGCAACAGGATCTGTTGCACCGACTGCAGAATGAATCTGACAGTGAGCGAAATGCCCTGGACAATGAAGTCTTACAAACGACAACCTGAACGTACTTCTGTGCGCCGCATATTTTTGGGTGTGGCAATGCTGTGTGCGATTGCCACATGGTCGTCGGCTGCGATTGCCGAGACCGTCCGCGACAATTTCGAAACTCGCAACTGGGGCAATAACGACGGCACCGTCAACTGGAGCGGTGACTGGATCGAGGTAGATGGTAACTCGACGCCGCCAAGTCCGACCAATGGCAACGCGCGTATCACGAACGGCGGTGAGCTGCGACTCGACGATCGACCCAACACCAACGGTGACCCGGGCGTTGCGCGACAGGCGAACCTCTCGGGCGCCACAGTAGCTACACTATCCTTCGAATGGCGAACGACGACCGCCATCGAAGGCAGCGACTCCGTCGTTGTCGAAGTTTCGGCCAATGGCGGCAGTACCTGGACGGAGCTGGAAGACTTCACCGGCCTTGACGGTGGTGAGTCCGGTACGAACTCCTACGACATCACGGCTTTTGCCACTGCAAGCACGCAGGTTCGAATTCGGGTCAACCAGTTTTACGGCGGGCCCAATGAGTGGTTTTATCTCGAGTACATTGAGATCGACTATCAGGTCGCACTGACAGGTACAAACCTGTCGATCTCACAAACAGACATACCCGACCCGGTTAACGTAGCGAGTAACCTGAGCTACACATTGACGGTAGCAAACGCCGGCCCCGAAGACGCAACCGGAATCACAGTCGTCGACACGCTGCCCGCCGGCGTCACGTTCGAATCGGCATCTGCGACCCAGGGTAGCTGTTCTCAATCACTTGGCATCGTCACTTGCCTGCTGGGCGACATGGTTGCTGGTGCGAACGCGACCATCAATATTGCGCTTACGGCACCGGTCGTAACCGGGGCAATCACGAATAGCGCAACCGTAACTGGCAATGAAGTCGACCCTGCCGCTGCGAATAATTCGTCTGACGAAAATACGATCGTCCAAAACCTGAACTTAAACCAACTTTGTTACCTGGTGGCCGATTCAGGCGGCGGTAACGGTGGCAACGATCTGTTTACGGGAATAGATACCGCCGATTTCAATCCGGCGACAAACGAAACCAACTATGGCACAGGTACGGGAACGAATTCTATCGAGGCGATTGCGTTCAACTCGGCGACCGGAGTCGTTTACGCGGCGAATGCCGGTCGGTTGGGTACGCTAAGCACGGCGAGCGGCTTGTTTCAGCAACGCCCGCAGACATTCGGTACCGGCAGCGGTACGTTCGGCAACATCAACTTCACCGACGTTGACGGCCTTACCTACGACGCGACAACCGGTGTTCTTTATGGCGCACACGCGCGTGGCGGCACGGACGTACTGATTCAGATCAACATGACGACCGGCGCACACGTTCCAAACGCGTTCGGCGCCGGCATCGATTACGTCGCGATCGTACCGATAGGCGGCAACACAATAACCGACGACATAGCAGTCGATCCGACCACCGGAATCATGTACGCGTCCGTCAATAGCGGTGGCAGCAGCGATCGGCTGATCAGGATCAACAAATCGACGGGCGCCACGTCCGACGTTGCATTGATTACGGTGCCGGACATCGAAGGGCTCGGCACTGATCCGAGTGGGCAACTTTGGGGCACCAGCGGTACGCAGCGTATCCTGTACGAGATCGACAAACTTACGGGCGTGGGGTCGAATGGGCGAGCGATTGATAACGGCGGCGATTATGAGTCGGTGGACTGTTACGCGTTTTCGCCGTCGGTGACTGCTGATCTCAGCGTTGGCAAGACTGTCGATGACGCAACGCCTGCCGAAGGCGATACCGTTACATACACGGTGACTGTGACAAACGCGGGTCCGGGTCCGGCGACTGTTGTGCAGCTAATGGACCTATTGCCCTCGGGCGTAACTCTGGTATCGGCCACGCCTGGTCAGGGAACCTACGACGCAATTACGGGTGCCTGGTTCGTCGGCACTCTCCCGGTTGGCAGTAACGCAACCCTTACGCTGCAAGCAACGGTTGACCTGGGGGCTGGTGGCACAACGATTACCAACACAGCGAGCGTCGATTTTCTCAGTCAGATCGACACGAACCCGGCGAACGATGTCGCATCGGTCGACATAAATCCGCTCGGCACGCCGAGCCTTACCGTGGTTAAAGCCGTGATAACCCTGGAAGATCCGATTAACGGCACAAGCAATCCGAAGGCTATACCAGGCGCTACGGTGCGTTATCTGATCATCACAACGAATACGGGCAACGGCAGCGTTGATAGCGACACGCTCGTCGTCACCGATGCGATACCCGCTAACCTGGCACTCAGGGTTGTCGATTTCGATGTGCCGACGCCAGGGCCGGTGCAATTTATCGACGGTGCGACGGCGAGCGGCCTGAGCTACGGCTTCGTGGCACTCGGCGACCTAAGCGATGACCTGTCGTTCTCGGACGATGGTGGTGCGACGTTTGACTACGTGCCGACCGCTGACGCAAACGGCGTAGATCTTGCTGTTACTGATATTCGCATAAACCCCAAAGGCAGTTTCGCGGCCAGTACCGCCGCGGGCGACCCGAGTATGCAGTTAGCGCTAAAAGCAATCGTTCAATAGCAAATCGGCTATATAAGGTCCGGGTCGGTCATGATTTCGACCAGCGACGGACCGGATTCCGCCAGCGCGTCGTGCAATGCTGACTCAAGCTTCTCGGATTTGGTGACCTTAAACCCTTTGCCGCCGCACAAGTTTGCGTAGGCTGCAAAACTCGGGTTGTGTAATGAGGTTTCCCAAACAGGCCATTCGCCAGCGCGCTGTTCTTTGGAAATCTTGCCGAGCTGGGCGTTGTTTAGAAGCACATGAGTAATGTCCATATCGTATTTTACGGCCGTGTTGAAATCACCCATGTATTGTCCAAACCCACCGTCACCGCTGACAGAAATGACCTTGCGTCCTCTGTACGCGTCCTGATCCTGGGTTGCGGCCCAGGCACCCATCGCGGCCGGAAACGAAAACCCGATGGACCCGAGATAACCCGACATAAGTATGCGTTGCTGCTGGCATTCGAAATAGCGGCCGAAAGAGTAGGTGTTGTTGCCGACATCGACGGCGATGATGGCGTCACTTGGCGCCACTTTGGTTAAGACGTCGAATACTGCAGCCGAATTGAGTCCGCTACCGAGATCGTCCTGCAAGCGATTCTGTTTTTCGTCGCGCCAGATTCTCCAGCGTTCGGCCAATTCGCTGCGCTGGTCAACAGTCGCTGATTTATTCGGAAGTGCAGTGAGTATCTCGCGCGCTGCCACCCCTATTTCGGCCCAGACCGGAACAGTGATGCTGTGAAACTTGCCAAGTGCCATGCGATCGAAATCGATCTGAATAATCGGTCGCTTCGGCGTGATACCGGTATGATTGGAAAACGATGAACCGACGGCGAGAATCAAATCACACTCGTTCATGAACCAACTTGCGACGGGTGTTCCCGATCGACCCAGAACACCGGCTGCAAGCGGATGGCTGTCCGCAATCTGGCCCTTGGCTTTGAACGTAGTCAGTACCGGGGCGTTGAGATGGTCGGCCAGTTTAATGACGTCCGACATGGCGCCTCGGGCACCATAGCCCACAATGACGATAGGTCGCTTCGCTTTATTCAAAAGAGCCAACGCATCTTCGAGCGCATTTTTGTCGGGCGCGATTCCGTGGGCGGCGACACGACCACTCGGGGTCGCCGCTCTCGCGTCATCCTTCGCCGGCAGAGTTTGCACGTCGTCGGGAAAGATCAGGTGCGCGACGTCGCGTTCGACAATCGCGTTTTTGCAAGCTAGCGACATGAGCTCTGCGTGTTTCGACGTATGCAAAACGGTTTGACTGAAGCGTGCTACCGGTTCGAACGCTGCGGCGAGATCAACCTCCTGAAATGCACCGGGTCCAAAAACCTGCACATCAATCTGGCCAGTGAGCGCGAGCAACGGCGCACGATCCACTTTGGCGTCCCAGAGGCCGGTCATGAGGTTGGTTGCACCCGGACCTGCAATCGTCAGGCAAGCAGCCGGCTTGCCCGTCAGTTTGGCGTAGCCGGAACATGCGAACGCCGCCGCACCTTCATGTCGAATGCCGTAGTAATTCAAGCGGCCGTCTTGCTCCTGTAAGCGCAGCGCGTCGGCCAGACCGAGGTTGGAGTGGCCCACCATACCAAACACGCTGGTGACACCCCAGTTAGTCATCGTCTCTGCCATGACATCGGTAACCGTTCTGGTACGTGTGGGTTCCGCGTCGAGCCCGATATAAATACCGTCGTCTCTGATCTCAAGCGGGTAGGTTTGTTGTCCTGAGTCCTCATGTCCGCCCGGCGGAACGCCGGTTTTTGGATCGAAATCCCAGCCGTGCCAGGGGCACCGCAGCCAGCACTGACCGTCGTTGTCGGTTTCTATCGAGCCTTCGCCCAACGGGCCGCCCTGGTGCGGGCAGCGATTGTCTATCGCATAAAATCCACCATCGATATGCGTCAGCGCCATGGACCGCGACCCGGCCGTCACGGTCTTGACGCGGCCGACGGGTAATTCGTCGACCGCAGCAACCAGATGCCACTCAAGTTGATTGTCGGTTGTCATGATTCGTTCCCCTCGGCGCGGCTCGCCCTATTTCTCATGTGGTGCTGGTTGCCAATTCATCGCCTAAAGATTCCTTTATTTCTGCCGACAAACTCCGTACCAGGCTTCTTTTTATAGCAGTTCTTGGAGGTGGTTGTATGTCGCAAGAAGAATACTTCAAGTTCGCCCAGGTGTTGGCACATGACTTGAATGGCGGAGACATCAAGTTGCCGTCCTTCCCGGATGTGGTAATGCGCGTCCGAAAGGCGCTCGACAACCCCGATACGACCGGGCAGGACCTCGCAACAGTCCTGGGCGTGGATGCGGTGCTCGCTGCCCGAGTTCTAATTCTGGCGAACTCGACGTATTACAACCCGGGCGGCATAAAAATTGAAGGCCTCGAGGCCGCGGTTGGCCGCATTGGATTCGAGAAAGTGCGCACGGCCGCAATTTCGTATGCTGTTGAGCAACTGCATGCGTCCGAAGGGCTCGAGCCATTGAAGGCTGAGCTCAGGGCGACCTGGTCGGCAGGCATGCGCCTTGCCGCAATGTCCGAAGTGATTGCACGACACTGTAGCGAACTCGATGTGGACAGCGCCTTTATCGCCGGATTGCTGCATCACATCGGTGTTCTCTATATCTTCACCAAGTACAAAGAATATCCGGCGTTGATTCAGGATGCGGACGCCCGCCAAAATCTGATCGACGAATGGGCCGCACCAATCGGTGAAAGTATTGTCGCCGCCTGGGAATTCTCAGAGGAGATTCAGGCGACTCTCAATCCCGACGAAGTCGAAACAACGCGTCGTCGCGTCCAGGCAAACCTGGCCGACATCGTTACGACCGCGAAGATGTCCCTGAATGGCGAAGGCCCTCAACTGCACGAGAGCGCTGAAGCGATACGCCTGCAACTAACCGATGAGAAAATGCCGACTATTATGGAGTCGTACCAGGAGAAGCTGGATTCTCTCGCCTCGGCGGTGCGTTAGTCGCTTCCCGTATGTTCGTCGATCGCAGTAGAATAGCGGTTCCCGCCCGAATCGGCGCGTTACTGCGAATGCAACTTAGACGTGAATATTTTTCGTTCAGCATTAATCGTCGTCGCGTAGCCTGCTAGTCGGCCTTCAATAGCTTTTGCGTTTTCTTTGGCAGCTTGCCGAAAACCAATTCATACGAGTTCCTGACGAGGTTTTCAAGATCCTTGTCTGACAACTGGCAATGTGCCGGGTCGATCTGAATCCACTTCGCTCGTGCCAGGTAAGGCGCGGGTTTTGTGCCTGCAATGTCCGTCAGCTCAAGAAATCGATCGGCGTCGACCTTGAACGAGAACATGCTGTCGGCTTCAACGCCCGAACAGGCAAACATCTTGCCGCCAATCTTGAAAACGCGATCATCACCCCACTGAATAGTCTCAGTGGCGGCAGGCAGGGACATGCAGAGTTTTCTGAGATCTTTCGCGATCATTCCTGTTCTCCCTATATCGACAGATGGGCTAGTATTGCGCCAGTCAGACCGACACCGAACAAGGTTAAGCGTGATTGTGACAGAGTATTCAGATAAACCGGAGCGGCGACATTAACGCCACAGCCGTCGGTCTGTCTGCCACTCGACGCAATCGCATATTTACCCTGGCCCTGCCGATCATTGGTGGCATGGTGTCGCAGAATCTGCTGAATATTGTCGATACGGCGATGGTCGGCTTTCTCGGGGACGCAGCACTAGCAGCCGTCGGCCTCGGTGGATTTATCGTGTTCATGTGCCAGGCGCTGATTCTCGGAATTTCCACGGGAGTTCAGACCAGTGCGGCGCGCAGGAAGGGCGAAGGCAAGCCCGAGCGTGCGGCGGCGATTCTTAACGCGGCTTTACTGCTCGTGCTCATCGTCGCACCGGTTTTTTCGGTCGTGCTGATGCAACTCGCCGAACCTGTCTTCCCGTACCTCAATTCTGATGTCGCCGTGATCGAGCCTGGCGTGCCGTATATTGAATGGCGGCTTGGTGCGATCGTTTTCGTTGGCATGAACTTCGCCTTTCGCGGCTACTGGAACGCGCTGGACCTGTCACGCTTGTACATGAAGACGCTGATTCTCATGCATGCCACGAACATCGTTTTGAACTATGTTTTGATCTTCGGCAAATTCGGTGCGCCGGCGCTGGGCGTAACGGGCGCCGGCATGGCGAGCGCCATATCGATGGCCGTTGGCACGCTTATCTATTTCTATCTCGGCATGAAACATGTGCGCCAGGATGGTTTCCTGCGCTGCATGGCGACGCGCGCGGAAATCGGCTCACTCATAAGAATTTCGGTTCCATCCGGGTTGCAGCAGTTGTTTTTCGCGGCGGGTCTGGTGGCAATGTTCTGGATTATTGGCAGAATCGGCACGCCGGAACTGGCTGCGGCCAATGTCCTGATCACGGTGTTGTTGTTTGCCATCCTGCCGGGTCTCGGCCTGGGCCTTGCCTGCGCGACACTGGTCGGGCAGGCGCTCGGCAAGCGTGATGCAGACGACGCCTACCAATGGACCTGGGACGTTGCGAAGGTCACGGTCGTGCTCTTGACCGTCCTCGGCTTACCTATGTGGCTGGTGCCCGATCTGGTTTCATCGATTTTCATCCATGAGCCGTCGACGCGCGAACTGGCGCGCTGGCCGATGCGCATCATGGGACTCACGATGCCGATCGAGGCGATTAGCTTCGCGTTCATGCATGGCATGCTGGGCGCGGGAGACGCACGACGCGTAATGACAGTCAGTGTGACTACGCAATGGCTGTTGTTCCTGCCGCTTGCCTTCGTGATCGGCCCTGTACTCGGACACGGACTGCTCGGCGTGTGGCTGTGGCAGGGCAGTACGCGAGCCGTGCAAGCCTGGACGTTCGTTTCTATGTGGCGTGGCCGCAAATGGCAGCATATCGAGGTTTAGAATCCGTATATGACTTCTTCAAAGTACCTTCCTGTATTCTTCGCTGTCTGTGTTGTTTCATTGTTGGCGGGTACCGTGCCGAGGGCAGAAGCGCAAACCAATCCGAGCTACGATGAGCTGCTGTCGCTGTTCGCGGAGTGGCGCGAATTCGAGTCACCACCCTTGCTTGATGGCGCACCCGATTACACGGTCACGCAATTCGCCGCACGCCGTGATGATTTCCGGGCGCTGCAAGCGCGCCTGCAATCCTTTGATGTCAGTGATTGGCCCATACCGCAGCAGGTCGACTGGCATCTCGTACGTGCCGAGATGAACGGCTACGATTTCAACGAACGCGTGCTGCAGCCGTGGGCGCGCGACCCGGCCTTTTACAACACGATTTGGACGTATCGAAGCGACGTACCAGCGCATGAGGGACCGACGCACCATGCACTGGTTGAGGTTTGGACGTACGACTTCCCTCTTAGTGCGTCGGAAGAGCAGCGCTTAATTTCGGATTTACGCGTTATCCCGCCTTTGATGAAGCAGGCAAAGACCAATCTAACGGGCAACGCTCGCGATCTCTGGGTGACCGGTATACGGGACATCCGGCAGCAGCGCGCGGGGCTCGATGAACTCAAGCAGACGATCGGTGACTCGGCGAGTGACGAGCTGCGGGGCGCAATCGACGCATCCAAAGTCGCTACCGATGACCTTATCGCCTGGCTGCAGGCCAAGTCTGATTCAAAGACCGGGCCATCCGGAATCGGTAAAGACAATTACACCTGGTATCAGCAAAACGTGCATCTCGTGCCGTTGACGTGGGATGACGAAGTCCGCCTCTTAAAACGCGAACTCGCGCGCGCCTGGTCGTCGCTCAAACTCGAAGAACAGCGCAACAGCCATTTGCCGCCGATGATCGCGGCAAGTACGCCGGACGAGTACGATGCCAAGGCGTACGATGCGGTCGACCGCATCATGAGCTTTCTCGAAGAGAAAGACATCATCACCATTGCCGACTACATGAGGCCTGCTCTGCTCGAACACCTGGGTTCATTCACGCCCGAGGAAAAACGCAATTTCTTCGCGATAACGGCGCATTTCGATCCCGCGCCCCTGTTTACGCATTTCTATCACTGGTTTGAGCTGGCACGCATGGATCGCGAACCGCACGAGAGTCCGATTCGCCAGGGTGCACTGTTGTACAACATCTTCGATAGTCGCAACGAAGGCACGGCAACGGGCGTGGAAGAGATGTTCATGCATGCAGGCCTGTACGACGACAGCCCTCGTTCGCGTGAACTGGTGTGGATACTACTTGCACAGCGCGCCGCGCGCGGTCTCGGTTCTTTGTACGCACACGCCAATGAAATGACGATGGAAGAAGCCGGCGGTGTGCACATGGAGTGGACGCCTAGAGGCTGGATGAAGACCGAAAAAGAGCTGCTCATTTTCGAGCAGCACCTGTATCTGCGGCAGCCGGGCTACGGCACCAGTTATGTTACCGGCAAGTACCTTCTCGAACGCACGCTGACCGATTATGCGAAGCAAGTCGAACAGCGTGGTGAGGATTTTCAGTTGAAGCACTTTTTCGATCGGCTGAACAAAATCGATAGTATTCCAACCTCCCTCACGCGCTGGGAGATGACCGGCCTGGACGACATGATCGATTAGCAGGACACCGTCGTTGTTGAGCCGATAATCACTCGCGTCGACGCTTCGCTGGATGTATAAAGGGGTCAAAGAAGCCCAAAGACAGATCAGGGGATAAATCGTGATTCAGTTTGAATTAAACGGTAAAACTGTGACTTCCGACAGCCCGCCCGACACGCCGCTGCTGTGGGTTATACGAGACGAACTGCAACTAAAAGGCACCAAATTCGGTTGCGGGATAGCGCAATGCGGGGTCTGCACCGTACACCTGGATGGCTCGACGATACGGTCTTGTGTGATGCCGGTTAGCTCTGTTGAGAACAAGGTCGTTACGACCATTGAAGGCCTCGACTCGAAAGAAGGCGCAGCACTGCAGACGGCATGGGTCGAAGAGCAAGTGCCGCAATGCGGTTATTGCCAATCGGGACAGATCATGCAGGCTGCCGATCTGCTCGCCAGTAACCCATCGCCGAGTGACGACGATATCAACGGCGCAATGAACGGCAACCTTTGTCGTTGCATGGCGTATTCCCGGATCAAAAAAGCTATCAAGAGCGCTGCGAACAGCAGGGAGGTCTGATCATGGCACTGGCAAAACGGACTCCCTCAATAAGTCGCCGTGCATTCCTGGCCAGTACCGTTGGAACGACCCTTATTATGGGTGTTGGCGGCGTGTTACCCGGTTGCAGTCGCGAGGATGCGGCAAGTGATCTCGCTGCGGCCGGCGCCAGCAAGCGTTTTTCTCCGTCCGTCTGGTTTGAAGTTGATGGCACCGGTGGCGTGCATATCAATATTGCCAAGGCGGAAATGGGCCAGCACGTTGGCACGGCACTCGCTCGCATAGTTGCCGATGAGCTTGGTGCCGACTGGAGCCGGGTGTCGATAAAGCATGTCGACAGCGATCCGAAGTGGGGTTACATGGTGACGGGCGGTTCATGGTCCGTATTCACGTCATTCGCTATGTTGTCGCAGGCAGGTGCCGCCGGTCGTACCGTGCTCATCGAGGAAGGTGCCAAAATGCTCGGCGTCGACGCGTCGCAGTGCAGGGCACAAGGCGGCAACGTGATTGCCGGCGAGCAACAGGTTTCATTTGCCGACATCGTTGCGAAGGGTGACATCAGTCGGTCCTTTACCGATGAAGAGCTTGCGGCTTTGCCGATCAAGGCGGCAAGCGAGCGTCTTTTGGTCGGCAAAGAGACGGCCGCGCTGGATATTCCTGAAAAATCGGTCGGCGCTGCCATCTACGGCCTGGATGCGGAACTACCAGACATGGTGTACGCGCACCCGCTGATGCCACCGACTCGCTACGGCAGCTCCATCAACGCGATTGATGATAATGAAGCAAAAGACATACCCGGGTACATGCGAACGTTGCAACTCAACGACCCCAGCGAGATCGTGCAGGGCTGGGCGTTGGTTATCGCCGAGAATTTTCCGGCGGCAATGAAGGCAGCTGCTGCGGTTGAGGTGGAGTGGGCGCCGGGACCTACTGCGGCGGTTACCGAAGCACATATTTTGGCGGAAGGTGACAAACTGACAGCCGATGCGGCGAGCGGCGTCCTGGTCGTTAACGATGGAGACGTCGAGGCGGCCCGAGAGGCAGCAGCGAAAACACATACGGCGACCTATCGTACGAGTACGGCGTTGCATTTCACACTGGAACCGCAGAACGCGCTCGTCGAGTACGTCGATGGCGTGTTCCATATTCACTCGGGCAATCAGTGGCAGTCGCTGATTTTGCCGTACCTGGCAAAAGCGCTTGAGGTCGAAGAATCCAACATCGTCATTCACCAGTATTATCTGGGTGGCGGTTTTGGGCGCAGGCTGTTCGGTGACCAAATGATTCCCGCCGCACTCGCGGCACGCGAGCTGGGTCGTCCGGTGAAGCTGATCTTCCCGCGCGCGGAGGACAGTCGTTTCGACTGCGTGCGTTCGCCGTCAGTAGTTCGATTTGATGCGTCATTCGATGCAGATGGCGCTTTGACCGGCATCGAACATGCAGCGGCGGCAGGCTGGCCGACGCTTGCAATGGCGCCGGGATTTCTTGCGGACGGCGTTGATGGCAATGGCAAGTTTGATCCGTTCTCGATCAATGGTGCAGATCACTGGTACACGCTGCCGAACCATCGTGTCCGCGCGATCAACAACGATCTCGCACAAAGAACGTTCCTGCCTGGTTGGTTGCGTTCCGTGGGGCCGGGCTGGATCGGTTGGGGCGTCGAGTGTTTCATGGATGAGCTGGCAGCGATGGGCGGCACAGACCCGGTCGAGTTTCGACTGGCGCGACTGGACGCGGCTGGCAAGAACGCGGGCACTGCACCCAACTCTGTTGGCGGCGCATCGAGACTTGCTGCTGCACTTAAAGACGTGGCGGAGCGCTCGGGCTGGGGCAAAGAGTTACCGCCGGGCGAAGGCATGGGCGTCGCTGTCAGTCACGGCCAGGAGCGCAACATGCCGACATGGACGGCATGCGTGGCACATGTCGCCGTCGATGCCGGGAGCAAAGCCGTTAACGTCAAGAAAATCTGGCAATCAATCGATTGCGGCACCGTGGTGCATCCGGACGGGGCGATGGCTCAGGCCGAGGGTGCGACGCTGTGGGGCCTTAGCCTGGCGCTTCACGAAGGCACCGCATTCGAGGCCGGCGAAGTTAAAGACCGGAATCTCGATACGTACCGTCCGCTTCGCATGGCGGATGTACCGGATCTCGACATAAAGTTCATGGAGAGCACGGATTTCCCGACAGGGCTCGGTGAGCCGCCGCTGATTGCGGTGCCACCCGCAATTGGCAATGCTATCTTTGCCGCCACAGGAAATCGGGTTCGGGATTTACCGATTCGTTTATAACGACTGAGCGCGAGGCTCTACTAAAATGCAATACAAAGCCATAAAGCTCGTCAAGCGGCCTGATATCCATATCACACCGGATCTCTTTGAAACGGTGACGTTGGAAACGCCGCAACTCGACGACGGCCAGTTCCTGGTAAAACAGACACACATGTCGCTCGATCCGGCGATGAAAGGCTGGATGACCGAAGACCGCAACAGCTATATACCGCCCGTGGAACTGGGTGAGGTGATGCGCTCCAGTGGTGTTGCCGAGGTCGTCGAGTCGAAGAACGACAGGTTCCCGGTTGGCGCTCGGGTGGTCGGCATGATTGGCTGGACCGAATACGCCGTCAGCAGTGGCCAGGGTCTGACAATACTGCAGCCCGACATCTCGGCGGAAGCAGTTCTATGTGTATTGTCGCTACCCGGCCTGACGGCTTACCAGGGACTCATGCGTATCGGAAAACCCAAGGCGGGCGAGACGCTCGTCGTATCCGGGGCGGCTGGTTCCGTCGGCTCGATCGTGGGACAAATCGCGAAGGCTGAAGGGTTGCGTGTGGTTGGCACGGCGGGCACCGATGAAAAGTGTGGCTGGCTTGAGGATGAGCTCGGCTTCGACAAGGCCATCAACTACAAGTCTGACATTCTGGCCCGAGAGCTCAAGGAAGCCACGCCTGACGGTGTGGATCTGTACTTCGAGAACACGGGCGGTGACGTGCAGCACATTGTGTTCAATCGCATGAACGTGCATGGACGCATTATTGTTTGCGGCATGATCGCCGACTACAACGCGGAACAATTGTCGGCTGGACCAAACTGGATCAACATGATTCGACGCCGCCTGACCGTGACTGGGTTCGCAATGCCCGATCATTGGGACGACGTACCGGAGATGATGCAGAAGCTGGCTGTTTACCTGCAGGCCGGACAACTCAAATACCGCGCACATAAACTACAGGGACTCGAAAGCGCGATCGAAGGCATCAACCTGCTGTTCACAGGCGGCAACACCGGCAAGCTGATGGTGGAGCTATAAGGGACAGGGACTAATTAACTACTTCGTCCGAATAGACGGCCACACGCGCCGACGAGGATGAAGACATGACGCCGCGCTTCAGGTTCGCGGTCGTTGCCACAAATACTGTCTTTCCCGAAGGCTCCATCGTGACAACGCCACCCGTTCCGCCAGCAGGCAGCAGCATATCGACGAGCAGCGTTTCGGCCGCTTGTTCGAGCGCCATGTCGGTAAATTCAACGCGCGCACAGATATCACGCGCCACCGTCCAGCGCATGAAGTATTCACCGTGGCCCGTGGCTGATACGGCACAGGATTGGTTGGCAGCGTATGTGCCGGCACCAATGACAGGCGTGTCGCCAACGCGACCGTAACGCTTGTTGGTGCGGCCGCCGGTTGTCGTTCCCGCAGACAGGTTGCCATGACTGTCGAGTACCACCGCACCAACGGTGCCGAAGAACGATTCATCCTTTATGTTGACTGTGGTTGCACCGACGTCTTTGGCACGTTGTTTAAGAAGAATCTGGCGTCGCCTCTCGGTAATGAAATACAAAGGGTCTGCAAGCTCGAGACCGTTCTCGGATGCAAACCAGTCGGCACCCTCACCATGCAGCATGACGTTTTGTGTTTTCTCCATGACAGCACGCGCAGCCGCGATCGGGTTCCTGATGCGTGAGCTTCCGGCGATGGCACCTGCCGCAAGATCCTCACCGCGCATAATCGACGCGTCGTGGCGGGCATGCCCGTGTTCATCCAATGCGGCGCCGCGACCTGCATTGAAGTGGGGCGAGTCTTCAAGGGTTTTCAACGCAGCTTCTATGGCCTCCGGACCGCTCGCACCTTTTTTGAGAAGTGCTGCACCTGTCTCAAGGGCGGTCTTCAGGTCTGCACGGATTAGTGTCTCCAGCTCCGCGGACAGATCGTCGCGACTGGTGCTGCCCGCCCCGCCATGAATCGCGATCACCCAGTCGGGCGAATTGCCGACGTCAGGGATCTCGGTCATGCCATCGGCATGTGCGTATCCACTTATGACCAACAAGGCTGAAGCAACGCCTGGGAACGAGTATCGTCGTATCGGGTTCATTGCAACACCTCTTGTTCGGCATCGTATTTCAGGCGCATGACGCGGCCGCGACTGACATAAAGCAGGTCGCTGATCTTGAGTACCAGCGAGTCTTCATACTTGTCGAGGCGGCCATCGGCATAGGCGACCTGCCAAAGAAGGCTAACGATGCGTGCTTTCTCGCTGTTGTCGAGATGCTTGTGTAATTTTTGCGTGAGTTCGTGTGCGGACACCAGGTGCTCCGCCTTATGACTGGCGGCGATGACGAGTTCGGCGGCTGCCTCAGGGTCCAGAGCGAAATGTGATGTAACGAGTTCCAGTACGCGATCGAATTCGCTTTCCTCGAAAACATGATCGGCGCGGGCAACGTCGATCATCAACACAGCAGTCGCCATACGCAGCGCTGCCTCGCGATCTATTCCCTCTACGTCATCCGATTGGGGCGCCGAGATCGCCTCGACTATCTGGTCGAAAAGCTTTTTGATCATCCTGCAAAGATACAGGATAGGACTGCTCTATACATCGGCTGTTGACAGCGTTGCGGCGAACCAGACCCAGAAGGCGAAAGCCGTGCCACAAAATGATCCACATGCCAATCATAAGAGCGATTCCGCTGACAGCAAACGTTAGCAGGAAGGGTCGAATGCCGAGCATCATCTCCTGGAACGATGCGCCGTCGTAAATACCTTTGCCAACGCCAGCAAGGATCAGCGCCACAAAGAATATAGCGAGTGAAACATTGCTGATCCAGAAGCCCGTGCGCAAAGTCTTGGAGCAGCTCGCGTGCACTTCATTCGGCAGTTCTTCCCGAATCACGAAAAAAACCGACGCAAGCAGAACCATCATGTTGATTCCGATCGTGCTGCCCATGGCATGCGCAACTGTGATGTGCGTGCCATGCGTGAACAGATTGAAAGCCGGAACGGAAATGATGAGCGCGAGGCCAAGGTTAACAAACACCCAGATATCGGCCGCAATCAAAAAGCGGTATGCATTGCAATGTGCGTTCTTTTGCCAGGTCTCGAGCGAGCCACGCCAATCCCAAATGATCTTGCCGAAAATAGCGAGCTCGGTCATGCTCACCACGTAGGCGAACGTGCGAATCCAGGTATCGGAAGGCACAAGATAGGTATGATGTGCCCAGCCGAACATCAGGTTGAACAGACCAAGAAAGTACAACGAAAACGCCATCTTCGACCGGGCGTATTTTTCACAACCGGATATGCGTGTCGCCAGATACAGCGCGGTCCCATAGACCAGCATGTTCCACGAGCCCGTTAGCGCACCATAGGACTTCCACTGCACCATGATCTCGCGGACCATGTTGTCGCGAAAATACGGGATCAGCCACAAGTGCGCTTCCGTATAGGTGATGAAAAAGAACACGATGCCGGTGCCCCACATCCAGTAGTACACGGGCCAGGATTTTTTGTCCTGACGCGTCGTCATAAAGTAGTTGACGCCAAACAGAATCCAGGTGAGGAATATAGGAATACTCAAGATTGGTGGAAACTCAAAGTATTCGCGCCCACCGAAACGACCGGACAAGTAGCACCCAACTATTGCGAGGCCGGTAATCAGAAAACCCCAGAAGTGCAAAGAAACGGCTTTGGCGGAGAACAGCGGCAGATTGCATTGTCTCGGCAAGTAATAATAGATGCCGCCGATCGCTATCAGGAAAATCGAAGAGATTACGAGCGACACGTGCATCGGCCGTGTCTTGGTGAACAGCAATTCCTGCAAAAACTCGGGAAACAAAAATTGGAACCCGCCTATAACACCAAACAGCATGCCGCCAGCAAGTGCGAGCAGGCCCAGGCGCATAAACTGTATCCCGCCCAGGTGCTCTTCATTATTGGTCATGCCGGGTCGTCCGCTTGTTCGACGACGCCGGTCCATCGCACCTCGTATTCTTCGGGCGGATAGGTGCCGGTCCTATCAACAAAACGAAGGTATTCGACGAGTGCGGAAACTTCGTCGGGCGCCAAACCAAAATTCGGCATGGTCGCGGTGCCTGCCCGTATGAATGCGGCCGAATAGGCGCCACTGCGTTTGGAAATGACGTTGGTCAGGTCGGGCCCCATGTAGCCACCCAGTCCGTAAAACTGGTGGCAGGCAATGCAGTTGTAATCCTGGAATAGCTGCTGGCCGTGACGTGCTTCGTCACTCATAGGTGGCGTTTGCATGCTCGCGGTGCCGCTGGTGTACACCTGACTGGAGTACGCGATAAAGGCAACGAACAGCGTGCCGAATACGAGTCGATTGTTCATGGCCCATTCCAGAAGGGCAGCGCGCCGCAAGAAGGCGCGGAGCCCCCAGTGTAGCGAATCGGGGGCGAAACAGGGTTCTAAAAATTCGATGAAGATACAAAAATATGCAATAATAATTGAGATTTACAGATAAAAATCGAATAAAGTACTACTTAGAGTCGATTTGACAGAATGGAGTTGCGCATTGGATCGAAAAGATAAGGCCATATTGGCTGCACTGCAGGACGATGCGACGCTAACCGTGGCGGAGCTCGCTGAACGCGTTAGCCTCTCTAAGTCGGCGTGCTGGCGACGTATTCAAATTCTCGAGGAAGAGGGCATCATCGGTGCACGTGTGACGCTGCTCGAGCAAGAAAAACTTGGCCTGCATCTAACCGTGTACTCCGCCGTGCGCACGCACGAGCACACCGCCGCCTGGTTCGACAGGTTCTACAAGATGGTGACGTCATTGCCGAACGTAATGGAAGTGCACCGCTTAAGCGGCGATATCGATTACCTCATACGCGCCGTCGTACCGGATATGAAAAGCTACGATCAGATGTATAAGGAAATGATCACCAACGTTGATCTCTATGACGTGAGCTCAAGCTTCAGTATGGAGAAAATCAAGTACACAACAGCACTGCCGTTGGACCATCTTTAATTCCCTACGCAGGCAGGGATTTTTTCGATCGGGAGAATGAGATGAACTTCGAAGAACTATTGCCCAGGATTCAGGAAATCGGGCTTGAGTACGGTCTCCTTGCCGTGAAAGCGCGGGCATGGACGACATGCTTCGCAAATTCATACGAAATATCATTTACGCGATACTCCTGACCTTCGTTGTGATAGCCGCAATTGGCGCACTCGGCATTCAGACAGCGTCGCTCGTCGCCATTATTGGTGCCGCTGGTCTCGCCATCGGTCTGGCACTACAGGGCTCGCTCGCCAATTTCGCTGCCGGCGTTTTAATGATCATCTTTCGACCTTACAAAATTGGTGACCTTGTCCAGGTGGCCGGCACAGAAGGGTTCGTGGAGGAGGTAGACATATTTACGACCACCCTTAGACTCCCGGACAAAACCAAGATCATCATTCCGAATGGCCAGATCATGAATGATCAGATCACGAACTACACCGAGTCTGAAGATCGGCGTCTCGATCTGATCGTTGGCATTGGTTATGAAGACGACATCGACAAGGCGCGTGAGGTGTTGCTCGCGGCCGTGAAGGAAAGCGAGTATGTGCTCGCTGAGCCGGCGCCGGGGATATCCGTGGCGGAACTCGGGGACAGTTCAGTGAACGTGGCCGTGAGACCCTGGGTCAAATCGGCAAAATATGCGCCGGCGTCGCACGAAGTTACCGAGCGCGTTAAGAAGGCACTCGACAAAGCCGGTATCAGCATTCCATTCCCGCAGCGGGACGTGCACGTTTACGACAATAAAGGCTGATTTTTTCGGTAAGCTGGGGTGTAGTTTCCCTTATTGCATAGTGATCAGTTGGAGGGTCAAAGTGGCGTTGGGCATGCCAACCCGGAGGCGCGACCATGATTGCTGTAAGTCTCCAAGCTGAAAAGACATACTGGATCGTCGTCGCAGACGAATCGCGTGCGACGATTTACACTCGGCGCGCGAAACGTGCACCGCTAGTCGAATTGCTCTCGCTCAAGAATGAGATAAGTCGAAAAAAGTTAAGCGAGATTCTGACAGACCGTGGCGGTCGTAGCTTCGATAGCTTCGGCGCCGGCCGCCACACGATGGCGGCCGAAAAAGCAGATCCGAAGAAACATGCGGCAACAGCCTTCGCCAAACATATCGCCGAGCGAATCGGTAAAGCGACACACGATGGCAGCTGTAGGGGCTACGCCTTAATTGCCGCACCGCGATTTCTGGGAATGTTGCGTGAAGCCGTGTCTAGAAAATGTAAACTCGAACCGTTCAAGACCGTCGACAAAGATGTGGTTGATCGGGACACAGCGGTTCTTCAAAAACTCATCGACAACGATTAAACGGTCGCAACGTTACCAAATTTCTTGAGGGCGTACTGACATGAGCGATTTCGACGACATTCTTGGGGAAGTACAACAAAAACGTGACGAGCTGCTTCTGCAAATGCATCTTGCATCAAAGGAAGCCAAGGACGATTGAGGCTTGAAAGCCAGGCCCCTTTTTCCTTTGGCGGCGTTACGATATAGGGCACTCACAGCCAGAGCCTAAGGCTCTGGCTGCTTACATTAGAAGCGCCCGTAGCTCAGCTGGACAGAGTACTGCCCTCCGAAGGCAGGGTTGGATCGAGCGTCGCCTGCGACGCTATCTGAACAAGCTAGAGGCGCAGCGCGCCGTCGATGTCGAAACAACGGCCACTGACGTATTCATTCTCGAGAATGAACTGAACCGTTCTTGCGATTTCATCTGGCTCGCCGATTCTTCTCAACGGGATTCCTGCGGTCATTTTTTCGCGCGCTTCGGGTTTCATCGACATTACCATTTCGGTGCCAATGAAACCGGGGGCTATAGCTGCGGCACGAAGACCGTAACGCGCAAATTCCTTGGCCCATACAACGGCCATCGCTTGCACGCCGGCTTTAGTTGCCGAGTAGTTCAGCTGACCAATGTTGCCGTGGCGGGAAATCGACGAAATATTGATGATGCAACCCCTGCAGTCCAGTTCGATCATTTTTGCAGCGGCTTCTCGTCCGCACAGGAATACGCCGGTCAGGTTGACATCGACAACAGCCTGCCACTGATCCAGGGTCATTTTTGAAACGAGCGCGTCGTCCTTGTACTTCAGGGTCAGCGCATCCCTTGTAATACCGGCATTGTTGACGAGCCCGTGCAGGGCGCCGAAATGGCTGGCCAGCTGGTCGAAGAGTGCCTCGACTGCGGGCTCCTCTGAAATGTTGGCTTCATAGACGGCGACGTCGGGCGTGCCTGCCTCCCTGCACTCGGACTCTGTTTGCGCCAGCGCCGACGCATCGAGATCGATCAGCGCCAGCCTGCAGCCCTCGGCCGCGAGGCGTTTTGCCATGGCGGCGCCAAGACCGCGAGCGGCACCCGTAATTGCGATTGTTTTTCCAGCGAGCTCCATGCCTGTTTCTCCACAAATGTATATTCAGAGTGTTGTTACTGTGCCGACCAGCCGCCGTCTACCGGGACAAGGCATCCGGTGATAGACGCGGCGGCATCAGAGCAAAGAAAGAGCACGAGGTCTGCAACCTCCTCGATCGTAATCAGCTTCTTCGTGGGCTGCGCGGCGAGCATGACGTCTTCGACAACTTGTTTCTCTGTGATGCCTCGTGCCTTGGCTGTATCGGCGATCTGACCGGTGACCAGCGGTGTCTCGACATATCCCGGGGCGACGGCATTCACCGTAATGTTCCGTGTCGCCATTTCGAGCGCCACCACTTTCGTTAACCCGGCCAGGCCGTGTTTTGCAGCTACATAAGCCGCTTTGTAAGGCGAGGCGACAATGGCATGTATCGAGGCGACGTTGACAATTCGTCCCCACTCTTTGTCGAGCATCCTGGGCGTCGCAGCGCGAATCGTATGAAACGCTGATGACAGATTGATCGCAATTATCTCGTTCCACTTCTCGACCGGAAATTCCTGGATTGGTGCGACGTGCTGGATACCGGCGTTGTTGATCAGGATGTCGACGCCCGCGAAACGCTTATTTGCTTCGGCAATCATGCGCTCGATTTGCTCGGGAACGAGCATATTTGCCGCAGAATACATCACCTCTGCTGAGGCGATGTCTGAGACTTCTGCTACCACCGCGTTGATCTGCTGTTCACTGCCCAATCCGTTGATGATTATGTTGGCGCCGGAGCGAGCGAGAGTCTTCGCGATGCCGAGACCGATACCGCTCGTCGACCCGGTGATTAGTGCCGTGCGCCCCGAGTGCGCAGCCTGTTCGTTTGACATTATCGTTCCTATTTCTCCCAATCGTTCTTGAGATATTTCGCACTCAGAAAAAACAGCATCGCAGCGACAATGTAAAAGGCTGTTCCCGCGAGGATGGCATAACGCAGCGAATCATCGCCGAAGCGAAGCTGTAGGTTGTCCGACAGCATACCAATTGCCATGGTGCCGACGCCGATACCGATCAGGTTATTGATGAACAGAAAAATTGCGGACGCGGTTGCTCGCATGTTGGGTGGAACGACGTGTTGAATCGCCGACAAGACCGGACCTAGCCAGACAAGCCCCAGAGCCGTCGGAACCAGCATCGCGAAAATGTCGTCGTGAGGTTTGGAGACAGTATTCCGACAACATAGAAAGGTACGGTTGCCACAAAAGCGATTGCGGGGATGACGACATAGGCACCGCGTCTGTCCGCACCGAATCGGTCAGCCAGTGACCCGCCCAACCAGATACCCGCAAGGCCACCAATAAGCAGGATGGCGCCGTAGAAAAGCGATGCATTGAGCAGGCTCAGCGCAAAGCTGCGCACAAAAAACGACGGCAGCCAGAAGAACAGACCGTAGCCCATCATCGACGAACAGGCCGCACCGAACGACATGATCCAGAAGCTGGGTTTGTGCGCGAGCTTACGGACAATGGTGCCAAGAGAGGGCGAAGCGTCCGTCGAATGATTCGCGTCAAACTGGCCGCGCTTGGGTTCAGTCACGGTCAACTTGAATATCGGTGCGATGACTATTCCAGCGATGCCGACCGCATAGAATGCGTAACGCCAGTCGACCTTGCTGGCAATGACGCCGCCGAAGACGATACCGAGGGCACTGCCGATCGGAATGCCAAACGAATAGATGCTCAGGGCGCGCGCCCGTTGTTGCGGCGGGAAGTAATCGGAGATCAGGGAGTAGGCTGGCGCAACACCGCCTGCCTCACCCACGCCAACGCCCAGGCGCGCCAGGAACAGTTGCCAGAAATTCTGCACTGTGCCGCATAATGCGGTCATCGCACTCCACACGATTAATGCGATGGTCATTATCCAGGTGCGATTGCTGCGGTCGGCCAGCATTGCGATCGGAATGCCGAGCGCCGTGTAAAACAACGCAAAAGCGAGGCCGCCCATCATCCCCAGCTGGGTATCGGTCAGCGCAAGGTCAGCTTTGATCGGTACGGCAAGGATGCCGATGATCTGTCGGTCGATGAAATTAAACGTATAGACCACGACCAGGATAAACATGACATAGGCGCGATAAGTTGGTGACGTCGTGTCTTGCCGCATAGATTATCCGAGCCGTGTGGATAGAGAGCGCAGCGGCAATGGTACCCGCCGCGCTCAATGGGGACTAGAAGCGGTACTCGGCCGTGGCTGTTACGGTCAGCGGGTTGCCGTAGAACGCCGTTACATTGCCTTCCAGACCGAGCGTCGGGAAATCATAGCCGGCGACTTTATATTCTTCGTCACCCAGGTTCTTGCCGTGAATACCGGCTCTCCAGTGGCCATCGTCGTCCTCCCACACCACGCTCAGGTCCCATAAGGTATAGCTTTTTTGGTCGAGCAACGCGTTCGGGAATTCGAACTGACTCGTGTCATCCCGGTAAGATAGGGACGTGATGACAGCGAAACTGCCGGCGTTGCCAAATAGTGCAAGCGGCGTTTCGTAGGTTGCCGTTCCGCTGGCGGTCCACTCCGGCGTGTTCTGGAATACCGCCTGACTCGCGACGTTGGTGCCCGTCGCATCTATGAACTCTTTGTATTCTGCGTCGAGATAACCAATTGCCCAGCCAAATGACCAGTTGTCGTTGGCTTGAAACAAGCCTTCGAATTCAATCCCTGGCAAGTCTGCCTTGCCCGCGTTCGTCGTAACGCCTGCAAACGTGTCATTGACGCCGTCGCCGTCGGTATCGAAGGCCACAGATCCGGGGATCTGTACGTCTTCATAGTCACCGAAAAACACGGCTACGCTGGTGTTCAGCCGGTTGTCTAACAAAGACGATTTCAAACCGAGTTCATACGATTTAACCGTTTCAGGCTCAAAGCGCATGAACGCAAAGATTTCCTCAGGCGTGACCGTGCCATTATTGTCGAGGTCAGGCGCGCCGCTTGTCTGCGCTCTCGGGTCGAAGCTGCCGCCTTTGAAGCCTTCGCTGTAGGAAAAGTACAGGTGCTGCTCATCGTTTGGCTGCCAGCTGATTGATGCCCTTGGCGAGAATTCGGTGTCTTCCGCCTTGCCGTTGAAATCGGACGTTGTTGCGAACGCCACTGCGCTGCCACCGAAGGTCGGCGAGAATCCGCCCGTGAACGAACGTCGCAACACCTGCGAGCTTCTTTCATCCGATGTGAAACGGCCGCCAAGCGACAGGCTGACGGCGTCGTTAATGTCGTAGGTGAAATCTGCAAATACCGACCAGGTTTCGGTATCTACATCGCCCACCGTGTTCGCGTTCAGGCCGCCAGGCAAACCGAGTAGAACACCCAAGGGGTTCAAAACGACGTCAAATTCGTTGAACGCGTTGGCATCGAGATAGTAGAAGCCAACGATGCCGTTCAAGCGATCCCCGGAATATAACAACTGCAATTCTTCGGAGTACTGTTCGTTCTCGTATATGACCGGGACGTCAAGGTCGTCAACCGGCAAGCTGTCAAAATCGATTGGCGACCAGGTTTCATCGCCACGGGCCGAAAGAATATTCTTCAGCGTGTAGTTGTCGTTAAGCGACCATTCGGTGACCAGTGACGCGCCGAAGGCTTCGACGCTTTGCTGAGGAATGCTGAGCCCGGCGCGGGTGTCGAAGACATCCGGCAGGATGGGTGCGCCGGAGACACCGCCAACCATTAGACGATGGCCGGCTTTGGGGCTGGAGTCGTCCTCCGTGTAGTCGCCGGACAGGCGGAAAAACAAGCTGTCGGTCGCGTCCCACTCGAGTGTGAGCCGGGCGCCAAATATGTCCTTGTCATACTGCTCAACGCCGCTCAGATTCAGGTTGTCGCCGAAACCGTCACGGGAAAATTTCGCGATTGTGCCGCCGACCCGGAACGAGTCCGAAAGCGGTGCGGATCCCGAAAAGAGGCCGTCCAGTTGATTATCAGTACCAACTGAAAACCTGACTTTGGCCTGGGATTCATCGGCCAGGGGTTTCGTGACGTATTTTATTGCACCGCCTATGGTATTTCGTCCATAGAGCGTGCCCTGAGGGCCGCGCAGGACCTCGATACGCTCAACGTCGTAGAGATCCAACACAGCAGCATGTGGGCGGTTCAAATAGACGTCATCGACATAAAGACCGACGCCGGATTCGAATCCGGCCACTGGATCTTGCTGGCCCACACCCCGAATGAACGCGGTCAGGGTTGTATTGGTTCCACGCGAGACCTCCAGGGTGACATTCGGGCTCGACTGGGCCACGGCAATAATGTCGGCCGCACCGATTCGCTCGAGATCGTCACCCGACATCACGGAAATCGAGAGAGGAACTTCCTGCAGCGACTCCTCCCGCCGTCGGGCAGTAGTGACAACAATTTCGTCGATCACGTCTGCGCCGCTGGCCTGCGCTCCAGCCTGCTCGGCGTAGCCGATCAGCAGAGTCGCGAGAAAAGCTGACGACATTCCTGTCATTAGCATCGTAAGCAGGCTTCGACCTGCCTCGATCGGTGAAGTGATTCTGTTGTACATTTTCAGTCCCCCTATGCGGTCCAACTAAAGATTCAAGTTTCTAGATGCTGTCCGGAGCATTGAGCTCCCTAACAAATTGTTCGAGTGCCTGGTTGAATAGCCGCGGCTCCTCGAGATGCGGTGCATGCCCTGATTCGGCAAATGCCACCCGCCGCGAATTCGGAATATGCTGCTCCATCCATATTGCCGCCGGCTTGTCGTACACCTGGCTCAGCAGGCCGTGGGTGATCATTGTCGGTACGTCGAGAGTCTGCACCTGGTCGACAAAGTCGGCGTTGACGATCGCTTGCCAAAGTTGCGTCATCGACCCGACGTCGTTGTCTGCGATGAGCGTGGACATCTTTGTAATGAGTTCGCGGCGCTCGTCAGATTTACCGCTGGCGAACACCTTCGGCACATAGGCCTGCGTAAATTCCTGCCAATTCGTCCGCATTTTGCTCACGTCAATGTCGACGTCGTAAAGATGCGCACCGGCACGCAGGCCATGTGACCAGTCGTCGCCGTTCAGCACCCGCGGAACCATATCGATCGTCACGATGCCTGCCACCCTGGCGCGTTCGTTGCCAAGCGCGACTTGCCACGCGACCAATGCACCCATCGACCAGCCAACGAGAACTGCGTCGGCCAGGTCGAGTTCGACGAGTAGCTGCGAGACGTCGCTTGCGAGAGTTTCGATGTCATGGCTCTCTTCGAAAGGGCTCGAATCGCCGTGCCCGCGCAGGCACGGCGAGACGACATGGTGGGTGTCCGCAAAATAACGACGCTGCGGGCCAAAAGCCTCGTTTCCGAGACTCCAGCCGTGCAGAAATACGATTGCCTGGCTGCTGCCCTCATTGTCGTATTCAAGCAATCCCCCATCTGTGAGTTGTAGTACCGACACGCTCCGCCGTCTGTTAGTTTTCAGTGCTGGGGAGGCCATACGATCAGCGGATGGCTGGTCGTATGTGCCTGCGCCCACTTGTAATTACCGGGTCGAGTATGCAATATTATGAAACATGAATCAACATTCATCTTCTGGTAAGCTGCCCAAGACAAAGCGCGGCCGACAGACACGTGAAAGCCTGCTGCAGGCCGCTGAGCGGGAGTTCGGTGAGCGCGGCTTCAGTGACGCCTCGATCAGTGGCATCACGCAGCGGGCAGGCGTCGCGCTCGGCACGTTTTACGTGTACTTCGAGAGCAAAGAGGAAGTGTTCAGGGCGCTGGTGTCCTATATGGGCGAGCTCACTCGTCACTGGGTTGCCGGGCGCGTGGCCGAGTCGCCGGACCGGTTGGCCGCGGAGCGGCGGGGCGTCGAGGCGTTTATCGAATTCGTGCGAGAGCACCGCAACTTGTACCGCATCGTGTCCGAGGCGCAGTTCGTGGCAGAGGACGCATTCCGGGAGTACTACTCGGTATTCGCGGAGGCGTATCGCGAGCATCTCGAACGTGCCGCCGAAGATGGGGAGATCCGCGACGGAGACTGCGAAGTGTGGGGTTGGGCGCTGATCGGGATGACGGTATTTCTCGGCATGCGCTACTCGGATTGGGACGATCGCCGTTCTGCGAGCGAGATCGCGGCCGCCGCCGCGGACCTTATTTCGCAGGGAATGGCGCGTGGCGGGAAAGATTGAGAAAGTGACATGTTCAAAAACATCCCTGATATCACGGCACAGCGAGCGCAACTCGAACCTGGAGCGATAGCATTCCGCGACCTTGTCAGTGGCGTGTCGCTGACGTATGCCGAGCTCGACAGGAACGCATGCCTTGCGGCAGGGCTTCTTGCAAATCGTGGCGTCGCGTTTGGCGATTGTGTGGCAATCCTGTGCCGCAATCGCATCGAATTTTTTGAAATCCTGTTTGCGTGCGGCAAGCTCGGCGCGGTGCTTGTGCCACTCAACTGGCGCATGCCGGCGGGCGAGTTGTTACCGCTCATTGAAGACGCTGCGCCACGGCTGTTGTTTTTCGGCAGCGAGGACGCAGAGGTTGCCGCGGTGCTTGGCAACTCCGACGCTGAGGCGATCGGCTTCGATGACGCCGGAGCCGATGGCTACGCCGGGCAACGCAATGCGTCGTCAATGGAGCCCGGCCGCGGACTCTGGAGCGGCGACGATATCTGGTACCTGATATACACATCCGGCACTACCGGCAAACCGAAGGCCGTGATACAAACGCCCGGCATGGCGTACGCAAATTACGTCAATATTCGCCAGGCGATGTCCATCACGGGTGACGATACTTCGCTGAACTATTTGCCGCTCTTTCATACGGCAGGCATCAACCTGGTTACGTTGCCCGCACTGATCGAAGGCGGTGAAGTTCTTGTACTTCCGGGTCTCGATGTGGAGCGGGTCGTCGGCTTACTTAAGGACGGTGCACTGGATACGTTCTTTGCGGTACCGGCCGTGTACCAGCAGATTAGTTCGCATCCGTCATTTGATGAGCTGGATCTTGGTCGGGTTCGCAACTGGGGCTGCGGCGGCGCCCCGATGCCGGATCACCTGATCGAACGCTATCTCGAGCGCGGCGCACGAGTCTGCAATGGCATGGGCATGACCGAAAGCGGGCCGACAGTCTTCATAATGGACGGTGATCACTGCGAACAGAAGATTGGCTCAGTGGGAAAGCCGCAGGTCCTGGCCGCCGTGCGTATCGTCGATGCCGACGGTGAGGACGTGGAGCAAGGCAACGAAGGTGAGCTGTGGTTTGCCGGTCCCGGGATCACGCCCGGCTACTGGGGTAACGATGAGGCTACGAAAGCGTCTTTCTCGGAAGACGGCTGGCTAAAGAGTGGGGATATCGCACGGTGCGACGAGGACGGATATTTCTACATCGCCGGCCGAATCAAGGACATGTACATTTCCGGGGGCGAGAACGTGTATCCGGCCGAAGTCGAGAATATTCTTGCGGCGCACCCCGCCGTACTCGAGGCCGCGGTTGTGGCAACACCGGATGAAAAATGGGGAGAGGTCGGGTGCGCCTTCGTCATGGCCCGGCCCGGACACGAAGTCCCCGACGCCGCCGCACTGACGTCCTATTGCCGCGAGCATCTTGCTGCGTACAAAGTGCCCAAACGGTACATCAGGACGGATGATTTCCCACGAACCGCTGCCGGCAAGGTCCAGAAACACATGTTGGAAATCCCCGCATGACGTTGGCAATCAAAAGCATTTCCATCGAGAGAACACTAACGCAGGCTGACTTCGACGAATTCGCGGCGCTAAGTGGCGACGATAATCCGATTCATGTCGACGCCGATTTTTCCGCGAGCACGCGGTTCGGACGTACCGTGTCACACGGCGTGTTGCTGATGACAGTCCTGCGTGGCCTGCTGGGCCGGCTGATACCTGGCGGCAGCGTGGTGTCACAACAGCTGATGTTTCCGGCGCCGACTTACGCGGACGAGGCGTTACTTTTTTCGGCAGAAATAATCGCCGAAGACAATGACCTCGTAACCGCCGCGATTCGCTGCCAGCGTCTGCACGATGAGGTTGTGACTTGCGAGGGCACGACTGTGCTGCGCAGTCCGGGCTCGCAGTCATGAACTTTGCACTGGGCCAGACAGCAGAGGTAACGCGACGTTTTTCGGCGCGCGATGTTGCACGCTACAGCGCGCTGGGCGGCCACGAAACGGCGACGAACGAGGTGCCGGAACCGCTGCTGGGCGCGTTGTTTTCCTACCTCCTGGGTGTACGGCTGCCCGGCGTTGGGACTAACTACCTGAAACAGGAAATGCGCTTTCTGCGAGCTCCGCGAATCGATGAGACCCTGCACGCTTGCGTCGAAATCAGTCGGCTGAGACCCGAAAAGCATCTTGTCGACCTGAAGACCACTTGCACTGGTGACGACGGTACGCCGGTTTGTGAAGGTCGCGCACTTGTCTACGTTGGAGAAATTACCGCATGAGTGAAGACGTGAAGACGACAACCGCGATGTCCAGACTGCTCGAAGACCAGCGCTGGTTGGACCCGGGACAGGCCGAAACCATGGACAAGGAGCTGCGCAGTTTTCTTGCACAGGCGACCAGGGGCATGTCGCCGATCGAAACGCTGACCGCAGTCGTCGACTGGCTCGGCCACCTTGCGATTTCCCCCGGAAAATTGCTGATGTTAAGTGAAAGCCTGATTCGCAAAGCGGTTCAGCTCGGCGTATTTGGTCTGACGGCGGGCTTCGGCAAGACGGACAGTTCGAACGTCGTCAACGATCGTCGCATGCAGGGAGAGGAGTGGCAGGTCTGGCCGTTCAACGTGATGGCCAGGGGTCATGAACTGACGCGCGAGTGGCTGCAGGAATTGACCACCGGTATCGACGGTGTCGGTCGCCATCACGAAGAGATTGTGGCGTTCATGGCGAAACAGATTGCCGACGTTCTGTCACCCGCAAATAACCCGTTGACAAACCCGAAAGTCATTGCCACGACCGTAGAAGAGCGTGGGCGCAACCTGGTTCGCGGTGGCCGGAACTTTATCGATGATTATCGTCGCGACCGAAATGGCGAACCGCTGGCGGGAACAGAAAGTTTTCGTGTCGGTGAGCATCTGGGAATCACGCCAGGCAAAGTCGTTTTGCAGAACGAGCTCATGGAGCTGATTCAGTACGAACCGACAACAAAGCAGGTCGGCGCGGAACCGGTCATGATTATCCCCGCGTGGATAATGAAGTATTACATCCTGGACCTGACGCCCGATGCCTCTCTCGTCAGGTACCTGGTCGAGCAGGGAAAAACGGTGTTCATCGTTTCGTGGAAGAACCCGACCGATGAAGATCGCGACCTGGGAATGAAGGACTACCTCGATCTTGGCGTCACGGCGGCTCTCGATGCCACCATCGCGATTACCGGGGCGAAGAAGGTCCACGCCGTTGGTTATTGCCTCGGCGGTACCCTGTTGTCCATTGCAGCCGCACTCATGGCGCGACGCGGCGACGAGCGACTGAAAACGATGTCGCTGTTTGCATCGATGGTCGACTTTCGCGAAGCCGGCGAGATCGGCATGTTCCTCGGTGAGAGCATGATGTCGTTCCTCGAGGCGTTGATGCGCAAGCAAGGTTATCTCGGTATCGAGAACATGACCGGCGCGTTTACGTCGTTGCGAGTGTCCGACCTGGTGTACGAGCCTAACGTCAATCGATACCTGCTCGGCCAGGATCGAAAACTCAACGGCTTGCTTGCCTGGAACACGGACGGCACGCGCATGCCCTACCGCATGCATATGGAGTATCTGCGCAACTGCTACATAGAAAATAACCTGGCCGGGAGTCGCTACAGGGTCGACGGTGAAACGGTCAGTATCGATGACATCAGCGTGCCGGGTTTCGTTGTGGGTACGGTCACCGATCACGTCGCGCCGTGGAAGTCGGTTTATGAGATTCATCGTCTGACTCACAACGAACTCACATTCGTACTGACGACCGGCGGCCACAACGCCGGCATCGCCTGCGGCCCCGAGCATCCGCGCCGCAAACATCAGGTTGCTGTTCGCGCTCCCGGCGACAGATATGACGACCCGGACAGCTGGTTCGCCACGCACAAAGCGGTCCCCGGTTCCTGGTGGTCGACCTGGAACCGTTGGCTTGATGAACGTATGTCCGGAATGCGCGTTCCACCGAAAACCGGCGCGCCGCGAAAAGGCTACAAGACCCTGGGGGATGCGCCCGGGGAGTATGTGTTCGGCTGAAGGGAACGCTATCGTGTCCGTGGTGAGGTGAGAATAAAGATGAGTACCGGGGCTTACGAAGACTATTACTTTGAGTCGGCCGACGGGCTGCGTCTTTACTGTCGGGATTACCAAACTGAATCCGCAAGCGGACACGCGCCCGTCCTTTGCTTGCCGGGCCTGACGCGAAATAGCAGAGATTTTGAACCGCTCGCCTTGTTGCTGGCTCGGGAAAGGCGGGTAATCTCACCCGACGTCCGTGGGCGCGGACTGTCGGAGTACGACAGCAACTGGCGAAACTATCATCCTGCCCAATACATGGCGGACATTGAGTTGTTGCTGGAACGGCTCGACATTCCACGAGTTGTGATAGTCGGTACTTCTCTTGGCGGCTGGATGGCCATGCTGATGTCGCTTGAAAGACCAGACGTGGTAATCGGCGCAGTTCTTAATGACATAGGCCCTGAAGCGAATGCGGCGGGATTGGCCCGCATCGTCACCGCAACCGGGACGCTCAAGAAAGTCGCGCAATTTTCAGACGCCGTTCAGCAAACACGCTCGAGTTACGAAATAGCATTCCCCGACTGGACAGAAGACGAGTGGCGCTGGTTTACGGAGTCGACCTATCGTCAAGGCGCTGACGGTCAATTCGACCTGAATTACGACCGCAATATCGGGCGCGCCGCGCGCGAAGGTGTTTCCGGGCTTCGACACGATCCGTGGCAAATGTTCGACGCACTGCGCAACAATCCCGCACTGCTGGTGCACGGCGAGCTATCCGACATTCTTACCGAGGAAATTATCGTCAAGATGCGTGCACGTAATCCGGATTTGCAGATCGCAATGGTCCCGAATCGAGGGCACGCACCGATACTCAACGAGCAGGAGGCAATCAATGCTATTACTGACTTTATCGCCAAGTTATAGAGCTGGCATCGTGCTGTTGTGCGCCGCCCTGTTCGGCGTAGCCGCATGCACCGAGGTGCCGCCTGAACCCCGGCAAACAAGTACTGCATTGGCGGAGTCAATTAACGACGGTTCCCTTGCGAGTCGCGTTACTGTTTCGGGCGTGTCATCCGGAGGGTACATGGCCGTGCAGGCACATGTTGCACTCGCGGACCGCATCGGAGGCATCGCCGCAATTGCGGGCGGCCCCTATCATTGCGCCGAGGACAGTGTCGTCACGGCAATTGGCCGCTGTATGTCCGGCACGGCACTGGACGTCAGCGAGCTTGTCGCGTACACGAGAAAGGCGGCGGCTGCCGGAAGAGTCGCCAATCTGGATTCACTGAAAAGAGCGAGCGTATGGGTATTTCATAGCCCTAAAGACGCGGTTGTCGCGCAAGGCGTGTCGGCCGGACTTGTAGACTTTTACAGTAGTTTCGTACCGGTTCAGCGAATTCGGTTTGTTGATGACGTCGAAGCAGCGCATGGCTGGCCGACGCTCAATGCAGGTGAAGAATGCTTGCAACAGGGTGGCGACTTCATAAACGCATGTGGATTCGACGCGGCCGGTGAGATGCTCAAACATCTCTATCGCGACCTTGATCCCCGATCGGCAGAAGCCGCGGATAGTGAACTGGTGACGATGGATCTATCCGCTTATTTCGCGTCAGGCAGCGAAATTGCCGATACTGGCTACGCTTATATGCCGCAATCGTGTTCGACATCGACCGAAAATTGTCGTCTTCACATCGCGTTTCACGGATGTCTACAGGGCGCCGAATTCGTCGATGATCGTTTCGTCGCCAATGCTGGCCTGAATGAGTGGGCTGCCACGAATCGAATCGTCGTTGTTTATCCGCAAGTTGAATCCAGCCTAATGAATCCAAAGGGATGCTGGGACTGGTGGGGGTACACGGGTTCCGACTACGATCAGATTAGCGGCAAACAGATAGCGGGAATCAACGCGTTGATCGCTGCCTTCGCGGAGCAGACTGTGTTCTCTGAAAAGCGCCTGTGACCGGGGCTGCACGTCGATTTGAGACAAGATACACTTCCACGTCAGCAACTCACAGCGCCCGTAGCTCAGCTGGATAGAGTACTGCCCTCCGAAGGCAGGGGTCACAGGTTCGAATCCTGTCGGGCGCGCCAATCTTTTCAAAGAGTTAGCTTGGCGATAACGACGCCGGCACGGAGGCCGAAACTCTTGGGGGTGCACCGGGGGTGCAAACTCCGTCAACTAATCTGGAGCTGATAATGAATTGGGAAGTCGGAGATGTGGCTCTTTGCATCACGCCCGGCAGCCCTATGGAGGGCAAAGAAGTGACGATCATGTCACCGGCCTTTCCCCGATCAGAAAAGAGAGATCTCGTCCACATAGTAGATCCCGGCTATCCACCTGGAGACTTCGGCGCCTGGGCCGCAGAAAGGCGGTATCTTCGACCGTTGCCAGATACGAATGAGCCAAGTACATGGGATAAATGCGTCTTCAATCCCAGAGATTTGGCGATCCGATAGTAGGAAAACCAAGAGCAATATTTCAAAAGAGTCTCATCTCGTTTCCGCTGCCGAATCGGACTGCTGGGGGTTTAGGCGAATAGTCGCTCCAGTACCTAGGCCAGCATCTTAGAGAGCAATTTTTCTTGCCCGCCGCATAGTAGAGACGGTCAGCAAACGTCGAATATTTCAGATCTGTTGCAAGACGGATCCGGGCTACGGGATGTCAACAACAAGCGTCAGTGTACGCTTACTTGACCATTCAACAGCATGGGAAGAATCTGATTGCGAAACTCCAAGATGCTTTGATTTTCTCTCTCTAGAATGGACTGCACGGCTGAAAGGCTCGAGGAGATCTCCGAAAATTTCTTAATCAAATTCTTGTCTGGAAACGGCACTCTCACGGCCCTAAGTGTTCCACCGGATATTTCCCTAAAAGTCGATCCCGACGCGTTCGCCTTTATGAGTTTCATAAAATGTTTGAGCGTGGAATAGATGTAATCTGTTGTCGTCTCTTCCCGTGGAACAAATGATTTGAAGCCTTGATTAGTAGTTGTTGGTTTTCGTGCTATCGCTAGATAACCTATAGGCGCCCGAGAGCTCATAAGCACAGATCCGGCAGGAAGCAATTTTAGGGAAGCCGCCTTGATTCCTTCGGCAGTAACGTCAATCGCGCCGTGATCAATAAATCTGTGGCGAACGTTGTCCGAGAGATCCTTCGGAGTTATCCACGGAGTACCATCTGCCGCAAAATACTGAGGATTCGCGGTACTAGGCGTACTGCCGCCAACGATATTGCCAAGTCTCTCGAGATTGCCTGCCTCCCAACCCGCGGGGATCTCGCGCTTTAGTAAATCGTTATAGACCATTTTTCCGCCAGAGGCCCGATAAGGTCGGCCTTCGAGATTGCGGGAGCTCAGCGCTTCGGCGTCATTGTCACTGATCGGAAAATCAAACTGTGCGAACCAAAAGCCATAAAGCATCTTCGTCAAATCTTCTATTTCCCTACAGATGCGATAGTTCAGGTCAATCTTGTCATCGAAGGTTGATACGACTTCCGCGATCCTTTGTTGCCAAGGAAGCTCACACAGCGGAATCATTATGTTCTTTAGGCTTCCGATTGGCAGCTGCGGTTGGGCGCTACCCGAGCCGTGAGAGCGAATCTGCTTCTTAAAAAAATCTGATCGAAGAAATGTGTAGACGTAATATGGATCAATCTTGGAGGAATCGACGCGGATCACCACCATTCCGGAATTGATCCGGACATCGGCATACGGCACAGAATCGCCGTAGAACGCCGAGTTTCCGACGGTGCCGCGTGTAGTTAGCACGATATCGTTTCGCTGTAGCTTGCCCTTGCGCAATTGTTGGTCTTTCTCTTTCGACACAAACTCCGTATCGGCGAAGTCAAATCCACTATCAGTGACGTTCGACGTGTTCAAGAACAAGCAGTCGCCATCCTTTTTGAGCTCGGACTTTTTCGGATAATTGACTCCACGATCTCCATCCAAAATAGCTATTGGAGCCTTGCCAAGTGGGGTGAGTTCAGGTGTCATCTAATTGCAACCGGCGCAGCTGGGAGAAAAGTTTCTTTTCGAGCGTTTGTGACTCCTGGAAGAGACTGCCAAGACGAGCCTCAATATCATTCGTCCTGTTTTCAAACTCCTCTGCAGTGATATCCATGTAGTCGATCTTTACTTCGAAGTATTGTCCGGCACTGAGAGAATAATTCTTGGCCTCAATTTCTTCATAAGAAACTGCCACCGAAAATTCTTCAATAATCTCCTTGGAGTTGAAGGCGGAGATGATCTGCTCTTCTTCTTCTGACCGAAGAACGGTTTTCTGGTTCTTTCCTTCTTTGATCTTCTCACCGAGGTTCGAAGCGTCGATTAGTATCACGTCGCCCTTATTTGTTGAGTCGATAAAGAGGATAGACACGTTCGTACCCGTAGTTGCGAAAATATTGCTAGGCATAGATACGACACCACCGAGCATTCTGTTCACTACAAGGTGCTTAAGAATCTTATTGCCGATTCCCGTTTGAGAAGTAATGAACCCAGTAGGTACCACAACAGCAGCACGGCCGTTTTCATCCAATGAGTGAATGATGTGCTGCAGAAATAAGAGGTAGATTGCCATCTTATCCTTGGCCTTCTTAGGAATATTGGGAATTCCCGCGAAAAACCGCTGCTGGTTAGCCTTGGTATCAAGCTCGTCACGGAAATCGGAGAAGTCGAGCTTGAATGGAGGGTTGGACACGATGAAGTCGAATTTCCGGATCCTATTACCACTGCCTTCCTTGTGATATGGGTCAAGAATCGTGTTCCCCTGAATGACGTTGGGTATGGAGTGAACAAGATTGTTCAAAATGAGGTTTAGCCGCAACAGTTGCGATGATTTCTGGGATATATCTTCAGTGTAAAGTGTGCAGCGATCCTCGCCGATGGCGTGTGCAAGATTCATTAGCAGCTGCCCAGATCCGGCGGCAGGGTCGTAGCAGGTTACATTCTCCACGTCATCAGGAACTAGACATGCGGCCATGATCTTCGCCACGGCATGGGGTGTGTAATACTCGGCATATTTGCCGCCCCCGTCCTTGTTGTAGTCCTTGATGAGGTATTCGAAGAGAGTCGCGTAGAAGTCGAACTTCTCAGCGAAGATTCGCTCGAAGCTAAACGGAATCAGTTTGTTGATGATCGCCTTCGCAAAGTCATCCCGCTGGGAAGCAACGTACTGCGTGATGGCATCAAATAGGATGATCTTTTGTCCGTCGTTAGTCATGACGGAAAAAATATCGGAGTTTAGCGCGGCGATATCGAGCAGGGTGGCGTCAAAAGTTTCAGCGAAGTCGTCATCGTTTTGCTTTCCCCATAGCTCGGAGAGGAAGTGCTCTGGTTTGAGACGGGCGGTGCCAGCGCCAAGTTGCATCAACATCAGCTCATAGTCGTCCTCAGACTTCTCGCGCAGCGCATCCTCCCAGGAGTCAACCTCGGCAAGAGCAGGCTCAATGCGTTTAACGTCGTGCGCAAACTTGTCATTGAGAAACTTGTAGAGAAAGACCTGCGTGATGATCTTGAACTCGTTACCGTCATTAGCAAGCCCGTAGTTAGCGCACACTCCTTTCAGGTCATCAATTAGGGTGATGGCTTTTGCTCTAAATTCTTGGCTAGTCATGCTGGTTGCAGTCCTTCAAACTCATGAAGATACTCTTTCATAACAAGGGCGTTGATGAAGTTGGTTCCTTTTTTGGTCAAGGGAAGTTTATGCTTATTCTTGAACTGTTCGATAATGAGGCGGGTCATTTCGGCTTTTGCGAATGCCTCATTAGTGAGAATGCGTGCATTCTGCGCAATCTTGGAATCGGCCTCTTCCTTGAACGCGCTTAAAGCTTCGAAAAGTTTTCGCTCGTCATCAGTAGGATCGCCCTTTTCGAGGAGTCGCTTGTGGAGACGGGCGTATTTCTCATCATTCGCATACTTGGCGCGAAGAAGTTGGTTCTTCCGCTCTAGCTCTCGACTACGTGCGTGGATGTCGTTCAGAACCTTAATGTTCTCCTCCATTTCATCTTGGGTGATTTCGGAAAGGTTCTTTTTCTTGAAAAGTCGCTCGAGCTCCTCTTTCAAGTTGATGAATGCAGGATCGGATGGATCGAAGTTACCGCCGAGACCCTCGCGGGTGCGCCGCAGCGTCTCGCGCAGCTCGTCGGCAATGATCATCTCGGCCTCTGACACTTTCCGGAAGGTGAATATGACGTCCTCAATCGCGATATTCAGCAAATTGACACTATCGTCCTGATTCTCAAGGGCCTCACGCTGATTGAGCAGCGTAAGGTGATTTCCGGACTCAATTGTCAGTTGGTTCAACTTCCGAAAATCCAGTTTCTTGAGGAGTTCATATTGACCTGAAAGTCGAATCAGGTTGTAGAGGCTTTTGGCGTCGTTGAGTGCTTTAAGAACTTTGCGCATCTCGATTCGATCTTCGATCTGAGTGATCTGCTGAGAGAAAATTTCGGCGTTTTCGGTGTCGAAGTGGAATAGCGCGTCTTTTATGGCCTCAATATCAGCAATTATCTCAGCTTCGGTTTTGAAAAGGTCGGAGTAGTTCTCAAGCTCGTCGCCGAGTTCGTCCTGAAGTTCGTCAAAGTAATCTTGGTTGGTCTTCTCAAACTCTCGTTCAATATCAACGAAATCGACCACAAATCCATAGCGGAACGTCTTGTAAGGACGGTTCACACGGGTGAGTGCCTGAAGCAGATTGTGTGCCTTAATGATCCGGCCTAAGTACAGCTTTTTCAGCCGGGCGGCATCGAAACCGGTGAGCAGCATGTTGTAGACAAAGAGGATGTCGATCTTCCCCTCCTTGAATCTTTCAACC
>Ga0255049_10000179_pt1 | contig 38243 bp, 32 predicted proteins | sample JV7_2_3_MG_FD_183615 | JGI IMG/M metagenome (GOLD analysis project Ga0255049, IMG submission 183615) | Seawater microbial communities from Jervis Inlet, British Columbia, Canada - JV7_2_3 | ecosystem: Environmental > Aquatic > Marine > Inlet | place: Canada: British Columbia | collected 2016-10-06 | reverse complement strand
TCGTGATTAGGCAGATCAGCTCTGGTACGTGGGTAATCGGTTTGTTGTGTTTCCCAGGTCACCAGGCCGTTTTTTACATAGATTTTCCAGCTGCACGAGCCGGTGCAGTTCACACCATGAGTGGAACGAACGACTTTATCGTGCTGCCAGCGTTGACGATATCCCTTTTCCCAGGTTCTGTTCTCATTGGTAACAACGCCATGGGTACCTGAGAAGGTATTGACGTTACGCGTAAAAAACGCCAGATGGTCGAGCAATCGACTCATGTTCTATCCCCTTTTTAAGGAGTTTTACCCTGATATCGCGAGCACATCAAGAAAGGCCTGGAATCCCGGTTTTTAACATGTCTTTTTGCAGGTCAGGGAGTTGATCGGAGGCCGTTACCAGGCAGCGCGAGAGATCCTGACAGTGAGATTCGCGGCCAGCCAAACGGCACAGAATCCAAGGTTGAAATGTATCACATGGGTGGTTAGGCCAGACGCAGAGGGTGGGTCAGGTGTTGGTGGTCAAGGCACCCGGGTGGGGGAAAGTATCCTCATCGTCCTCACATTCTCTGTGATGTCCCGGCTCAAGGCACTTGAAATCTTTCTCGATCAACAGCGAGAGCGTGCTGGATCCCGAGAGTCTTTGCTCTGCGAACAAGGACACTTCGTCGGTGCTCGCCCAGTCCAGAACTTTCGATTCTGGCAGGCTGACCGAAAGGCTCCCGTTGTCGAAGGCCGCCGAGATTGTACTGTTCCTGGAAACGTCCAGACGATACGTCAGAACCGCGCCCGGAAAGTGAGTTTTTTCCACAACGCTGACTCCAGCCGCAAGCTGATCGACTTCTCCACGTTTCAGGCGCAGCCGCATGCTGTCACCGCGAACTCGAAGCTTCATAAACGAACCTCTTGTACAAGCGCTGACAGGGTTCTAGCAAATCAAGCGGCGCCGCTTCGCTGTGGCATGTACGTCGAGTCATGCGCTGCCTGTGCGTTGTCGGCGCCTATGGAACAGACTTGGTTCTGGCGAGAGATGGCGCACCGAGGTCCGTGAAACGGGCCGACAAGCGGAGCCGCAACGCGGCGACGAGGCAGCGAAGCTGCCTGCCAACCCATCGATCCATTCACTCGAACCAGTTGAGACCGGTTCTCGCCCTGCGGGTTTATGCCCTTCGGGTGCAGACTCATTGCATTTGTCTGTCCTGATTCGCTTCGCGATTCGGTCCGCCGTACTCGTAGAAAGTTCATCTCTTCGGTTGGCATGGTGTTCCTATTGGGTGGGCCACCCTTTCCGCATATCCGCCGTTAGTTCGTCAGTACCGAGGTGGCAGGTCCTCGAAAAGCGCTTGCGTGACTGGCAACTTCTGCCGGGTCTTCGATCGGTAGTGAGCACATATCCGGGTTACAAATGTACATGGCCGGCTTGCCGCGATCGGGATATCGTCCGGGCTCTTCGTAGTGCAACAGCTTTCTGGGCTCGAACACGTCGCGGCCGGCGTCGAACAAAGCTGCTGCATTTGGGTGGCTTGTCTCACCAACGATAGAAAACTCGACATAGGCGGTGGTCACTTTTTCCAGTGCCATTGCAAACTCACCAGTGATCTTGCCTTCACTGCGGATAAAGGTTGGGTCGGCGATTGCCCGGATCGTTGTTGCGGCCACGGCGTCGTAAGTGTCGTCTTTGGTGTAAACCGATAGATCGTAGAAAAAACTGGCCGCAGTGCCGTTTGCTTCCAGAGGTTTTCTCGGTGCGATAATCGCTGCTGTTGCATCTGGGACCGTGGCGAAAAAGCCGCCCAGCTCGTCATCATGCAGCGTCGCTAGCGTTGCCCTGCCGATTCCGTCGGCCGCATTCAGCCAACTATCCTCGCCAGTGGCCCGGTACAGTGACAATAACGCGGTGCCGAACCAGGCTTGGGCACTCAAGAAAGGTCTTTCGACGGTAACGAGCGTCCGCATACGGACGTCCGCGTCAGACTCTGAGTTGCTCAGTGCCTGAATTACCCAGCCGTCCTGATGAAGGCGCTTGTCGATAATCGACGTAGCGGCTCTCTTTGCGGTCGCGAGATAGTCGCGATTGCCCGTTGCCTCGTAGGCGAGAACATACGCGGTTATAACCTCGCCATTCCGATCGGCATAAACCGCATGATCGACCGGAGGCGTACCAAACTTGCGGCGCGCATGGTCACTTGGCAGGAGCCAGTAGTCGCCCACCGTCATTCCCCGCCGCATGTTCGGCGGCTTGTTTTTTTGGTTGGTGTAGAAAGTTCCGTCCGGCGCCGTCATCCATTCTTTCAGAAATCGATCGATCTCTTGAATGCCTTCGAGATACTTGCTGTCATTCGTGTGCTGGTAGCCGAGCGCAAATGCTGTAATTGCGTTTGATTGCACCAGAATTCTTTTCTCGGGTATTGCCCTGAGTGCTGCAAACTTGCTGGGCGCTTCCATATCCGTCGGGAATGCTGCGCTGTAGCTGCCACCCCATACCGGATCTATTGTGATGAGAAAACCGGCTGAACCTTTCAACGCCAGGCCGTGTAATTCAGCGTCGTCATACAGGTGTGCCCTGAGGTACAAGTGGCGCAAGCGCGAACCGCTTGTCTCGCGGCCGATACCGCTTCTCGCCCAACCACCATACTTGCGGTTTAGTGAGCGATCGAGTTGCTTGCGCAGATTATCCCGGATACGGGTCAGTCGGGTATCTGTCGGCTCGGGTGGCGCCGCGTACGGTGATCGTGGGTCGGGCTCTAGCGCGCCGGCCCCGTGTTTGGCGATCAGGTCATTGAGAACCGGGATGAAGTTGTGCGGCAACCGGTTGCCGCGAACTCCGAGCACTTGCGTGGCATCTGGTGCGAGAAATATGGTTGCCGGCCAGGCCCAGGCTGAATAGCGTTCGCCGATATCCGGGCGAGCTTCTGCATCCACCTCGATCGCAACGAAGTGCTCGTTGATAATATCAATGACGTCACTATCTGCATACGTCAGAGCTTCCATTCGCGCGCAAGCCGCGCAGCCTTCCATACCGACATTGACAAGAATAATTTTGTTCTGTGCTTTAGCGGCCTCAAACGCATCCAGTTCCCAGTGGTTCCAGTTAATACTTTCCGCGGCGTAGGCCCCGGACACAAACAAGAGTGTGAACCAGACCAGCCAGGTCGACGCATTTTTCATCGTTGTCTCCACTGGAAAAAGTCTTCGAAATATTTCCTGCTATTGTTAAGGAGACCCGGGTGCCCCGAAATTTATTTCGGAGCCCGCTTTGGTTACCAAACCAGGATTAGCTACCGTGACCCAAGGTAACTTACGGCGTTAAGAATCTGCCGCTGGCCACCACTCTGATCAGTCAACGGACTCAGTGGTAGTGATCCTGGTCGAATCCATCAACTTCGACATCGAGCCACACCAGGCGATGGTCCGAGCTCGGGAACGGGAAATTACCGACCGGCGCGAACGCAGCTTCGTGCGGCTGCGGCCAGTACACACCGCCGCACTCGGCCTCAAGACCGCGCGCGGATGGCAATACATAGTCGGCACGTAGGTTGCCGGGGTTGAGGTCGAAGAAGCCGGTCGTGTCGGCATTCTGATCGCCCATGATCACAAACGCGCGGTTGCCGCCGAGCGATTGAGCGAGGCGTTGAACGACGCGAAGCGTACGACGTCATCATCTTTCTCGATTTCCGCGGCGGAAAAATCAATCGGCCCGCATGCGTACGGCGTATCGGCCACCGCCGGTATTGCAACCGCGAGCAGCATCGCGGCGCCCAGGGTTGTTATTGTTGTGTATTTCATAGTCTTGCGCTTCCGTGATGAGCGATCCGTTTCTTGATGTTGCCGGTCGATTCTTACGCTTGTATGACGCTCGAGATACGCGCAGGAAAACCCGCTGACCAGGATATCTTAAAGAATAGTAGAAACGAGCCTCACTGCAAGCTGTGTACCATCATGAAGGCTGGTTTCGGGGTCCACATTGGTGCCCAAACCAGCCACAAAGGTTCGGCGGCAAAGAGAGGTGAGGTACAAGATGAACCAGGTGATTTACTCATCTACGCAGCTAGGCTAACCGACCGCCTCGACATAGACATCATTGACGCAGCACATCGAAAACACAACAAGAACAAAGACAAGTATCCGGCCGACAAAGTCCGAGGTAGTGCAGCAAAATATACGGAATATCAGGAGGGCTAGTCTATTCATATTCACGGTGGGTTAGGCTGGGTGTGAAATCTGTTTCCTGAAAATCCGCGTGTCGGTGGCGGCGTTGTGCTGAATTCTTACCGTCATCGGAAAAGGGCTTTTGGATTCATCTCAAGACGAGCTATTCATGCTCAGGCAGATCATCAGCTTCCCAAGCCAGAGTCGAGGTTTCGAGTCCCTTCGCCCGCCCCGCTGTGTTCCGACGAGAGCACCATGTACACTGCCGGTACGACAAACAATGTGAACAGTGTGCCGACACCCAGCCCGGTCGCAATGACCAGCCCGATGTCGAAACGACTGATGGCACCCGGTCCGCTGGCCAGTAGCAGTGGAACCATCGCGACGATCATCGCGACGGTCGTCATGAGTATGGGTCGAAGGCGGATCGCGGCTGCATTCTCGATCGCCTCGCGTCGCCCGAGTCCATCCCGCTCGCGCAGCTGGTTGGCAAACTCCACGATCAGGATTCCGTTCTTGGAGATCAGCCCGATCAGCGTAATCAGGCCAACCTGTGTATAGATATTCACGGTGGCCAGCCCCAACGTCATGAAGATCAGGGCTCCAGCGATCGACATGGGCACGGAAACGAGAATAATAATCGGGTCTCGCCAGCTCTCGAACTGAGCCGCCAGCACCAGGTAGATAATGATCAACGCGAGGAAGAAGGTGTTCAGCAACGCACCGCCTTGCTCGGCATACTGGCGCGACTCGCCGTCGTAGTCGACGGTGAAGCCACTCGGGAAAAGCACCGCCGCCTGCGTATCCAGATAGTCGAGCGCCTGGCCCAGCGAAACCCCTGGCGACGTAATGCCCTGTACGGTGACCGCGTTCAGTTGCTGGAACTGTGTGCGCTGGCTGGGCTCTACGGAGCGTTCCAGCGTAACCAGCGCCGACAACGGAACCTGCCCGCCGGTTGCGGTCGGCAAATAGTAATCCCTGAGCATCCCGGTGGTGAGCCGGAAGTCGCGTTCGAGCTGCGGAATGACTTTGTAGCTGCGTCCTTCGAGGTTGAATCGATTGACGTAGCCCTCACCGAGCATGGTGGAGAGCGTACCCGCGATCTCCGCCATCGCTATGCCGAGGTCTCCAGCTCGATCGCGATCGACAACCCACGTTGTCCGCGGGCGCGAAAACTCGATGCTCTTTTGCAGAAAACCGAACTGGCCGCTATGCATCGCCGCACCGATGAGTTCATCGGCAACACTGTCCAGGGCACCGAAATCTTCGTTCGACTGAATGACAAATTGCACCGGCAGCCCACCGCTGCTGCCGGGCAGGGTGGGCGCGGGAAAGGCTGCTACCTGCATGCCCGCAATGCTATTCAGTGCGGCCTGCAGGTCGGGCAGCACCTCGAGGATGAAGCGCTCGCGCTGCGAGGGCGGCAGCATCTTGTACCCGCCGAACATGGTGTTGGTCCCTGCCTCTCCCATAAACAGGAAACTCGAATGCTCCTCGGGCAGCGTATCAAATGCCGTGACCACCTCCCCGGTATAGAGCTGGTTGTACTCGATCGTCGCGGTCTGCGGCATGCGGCCCGACATGAACAGGATGCTCTGGTCCTCGACGGGCGCCAGCTCGTTGGGCGTGCTGACGAACATGAAATAGATGCTGACCAGGACGACGCCCGCGAAAACCATGGTCACCGGAACAAAATCCAGGGTGTCGCTCAGCCTGCGCTGGTAGCCATTGGCAAGCCTCTGGAAAAAGCGCTCCACGGCCGCCTCGTACCGGCCCGGCTCGCCCGTGCGATGCAGCACTTTGCCGGACAACATTGGCGACAGCGTCAATGCGACGACGCCGGACACCAGCACGGCACCGGCAAGCGCAAACGCGAACTCCGTAAACAGCGTGCCGACCAGCCCTTCCATGAACCCGATCGGTGCATAGACGGCAACCAATGTCGTTGTCATGGCAACGATCGGCATGCCGATTTCGCGGGCGCCATCGATGGCCGCCTGGAAACGGGACTTGCCCATTTCCACATGCCGATGGACGTTCTCAACGACAATGATGGCGTCATCGACCACGAGGCCGATGGCGAGCACCAGGGCCAACAGAGTGAGCAGATTGATCGAAAATCCCATCAACAACATCAGGAACGCGCCGCCGACCAGAGACAAGGGCACGGCCAGCGCCGGCACGATGGCGGCACGCACGGAACCCAGCGACAGGTAAATTACGAAGAGTACGATAAACAAGGCTTCGAGGAGGGTGATGAACACCTCTTTGATCGAATCCTCGATATAGACACTGGCATCGTAGCCCACTGTCACCGTGAGCACCGCAGGCAACTGTGCCTTGATGTCCTCTATCTCATCGCGAACGCGTCGCGCGACCGTCAATGGATTCGATCCCGGGGCGGGCTCGATGGCGACAAACACGCCCGGAGTACCGTTGTACCAGCTGACCGCATCGTAACTTTCCGAACCCAGTTCGATACGCGCAATGTCTTCAAGACGAACCAGCGTCTCATCGTCCCGACGGACAACGAGACGGCGAAAATTGCTCTCGGTCGCGATATCCGTCGTCGCTGACATGTTGGTCAGTACATAGGTACCCTTGGACTGGCCCACGGCCGCGAGAAAATTGTTTGCCCGCAGAACGTCCGCGACATCCAGCGCTGATACGTTGAGGGCCTTCATACGATCGGGGTCCAGCCAAATCCGCATCGCGAACGAACCGCTGCCGAACAGCCGGGCTTTGGCGACTCCCGGGATTGCCTGCAATTTCGGCTGCACCACGCGTAGCAGGTAGTCCTTCGTCTGAGAAGGGCTCATCAGCTCACTGTAAAACGGGATATACATCAGCGCCGTCTGGTCGCCAGTTGTTGAGTCGATCACCGGATCTTCCGATTCGGCCGGCAGGACACCGCGCCGGCTGGCCACTTTCGCCTGGATCTCGGCAACAGCAGCATTCGGGTCGTAGTCCAGCTCCATGTGTGCTTCGATGACCGAGACACCCTGCGAGCTTCGCGAAACGAGGAAGTCAATGCCGCTGGCCTCGGCGATCGCCTGTTGCAGCGGCGTGGTGACGAAACCCTGCATCAACTCACTGCTGGCGCCCGGATAGACGGTTGTAACCGAAACAACCGTGTTGCTGATTTCTGGAAACTCGCGCAGATCGAGCGCCGTGATGGAGCGCAGCCCGACAACCAGGATCAGCAAGCTGACAACACTGGCCAGCACCGGACGCTGGATGAACAGGTCAGTGAATTTCATGCACGAGGGTCCGTGGCATCCGGATCCACAGAATTGTCGATGTTGATCGACTGGCCGTTACGCAACTTGTTATGGCCGTCACTCACAACCTCGGTACCCGCCTCGAGGCCGTGCTTAATTTCGACACGGCCGTTACGCACGTCACCGGTTTCGATCTGCACGAGCCGGACCGTGCGGCCGCCGTCCGCTTCCTCCACAACAAAAACCGACTCACCGTAGGTGTTATAGGTCACCGCGCGTTCGGGCAGCGTCAGTATGTCTTCCCGAACCGGCTGCAGCGTCCCGACCTCGGCGAACATACCGGGTCGCAATTGGCGATCCGGATTCGCGATCACCGCGCGCACTACAACACTTCGCGAGGCCGCCTGCACGCTGGCGCCGATGGCGTGTATCTTGCCTTCGAACACGCGATCCGCATACGACTGCACGCGCACGATTACGGACTGGCCGGGCGCGAGCTCCGCGAGAAATCTTTCGGGAAGCGCGTATTCGGCGTAAACCGGATCGAGCGCGACGATTTCTGTGATGGTGTCGCCCTCCTTCAGATACTGCCCTGGATTGATTCGCCGGATTCCGAGCTCGCCACCAAACGGTGCGCGTACGGATTTCTTGCGGATCATTGCTTCCTTGGCCGCAATTTCGGCGTCGACGCGATCAAGCGATGCCTGCGACCGGTCGAGGTCGGAGCGCGACCCCAGGTTCTGGGTCGAGATTCTTGCGAAACGATCCCGGGTAATTTCGGCAAGACGGCGGTCCGCCCGCAATGCGGCCAGCTCGGCCAGATCGACCTCGGTATCGAGTTCAACCAGCAGTTCGCCGTCTGGCACCTGGTCGCTGGAATCGAAGTGAATCTTGCGAATAACTCCGGGCACTTCTGCCGAGATGACCACGCCGCGTACCGGCGTGATACTGCCCACTGCCTTCAGCGCCGGTTGCCAGCTTTCGCGCATGACGGTGCGAGTTGACACGACAGGTGTCGGCGGGCCGCCCCTGGCCGCCATCTCCTGCCGCATCTGCAAGTACTTCCAGCCGAAAATAGCGCCAAACAGCGCAGTAAGAAGAAGCAGTACCAGAACCAGTCTCTTGATCACGTCATTCCCGTTGTTTTTTTGAGGAAAAAACGGCGTTGTGTGAGGGCCAACCCATCGATCCATTGTGCCCCTGGCCACCAATTCTACCCTTCTATAAGGATCGACACTTTTTCAATCAATCTGCAAGGCCAATCTTAGTGAGCAGATCGACAAAACGCGGGTCAGTGCGGACGAAATCATAAGAAGGGTTGATGCGCATAGACATAAGAGACCGTACACCGGTGCCGCTCTCGTACGCGCTTTGTAGTGATTGAATCGTCCCTTCAACGTCTCCAAGCACCGCATATACTTCCGCCAACTCTGCGCGGAGCTGCAATCGGGCGATTGTGCTTTCAGTTAGTTTTTCTTCGGCACCTGAATCAATGTGTCGGATCAACTGCTGTCCAAGTTCATCTGCGGCTTCAACGCTACGGCCCGTAACACTTGCCCACTGTCGAAGGTACTTTGCTGCGTCTGCCGCGCGGCGTGCACGCATACTTGAGACCCAACTATTCTCCAGCGTCGATACGTAAGGTTCTTTGCGCAAAATATCGTCGCTAATTACGAATGCTTCATCCCACAAGCGGGCATCACTGAGTATGTAAAAAAGGTTGGTCGCCATCAAAATCGAGAACGGATCAGAACTCACGGCGGCTTTGGCGACAACAATGGCCTCTTCGTGTTCTCCCTTCCAGGACAGGAGATGCGATCGCCAATGAAGCGCATTAACATTCGTTGTCTCGATTTCCAAAGCGCGCTCAAAGGCATCGTTTGCGCCGACCAGGTCGTGGGTGTTTAGCATCCTGTGCCAGCCCAATACCGCAAGTGCATAGGGTGATTCCGGATCAAGTTCTACCGCCCTGTTCGTCGCTATTTCTGATTCCCGACGGACGCGCGCAGGATCGGCAAACGGAGAATAGTTGGGTAGTTCGATCCATGCTTCCGCAAGCCCGGCCCAGGCGCGCGAAAATTCTGTATCGAACTCAGTCGCCTTGCGAAACTCTTCAATCGCCGCGAGCAAGGAATCGGCACTGCGAGTCTCTAGCATCTTCTTCCCGGAAAAATAGGCTTCCAGCGCGTCCATGTTCTTGGTCGGCACTGCAGAGATGCGTTGATGCTCCGCCGGGCTTAGCTTCGCCTGCAGTGCTTTGACAATCTCTGAGGAAATTTTTGACTGTATGGCAAATACATTCGCAGCACTGAGCTCATCATCGTAAACCTCGGCCCACAGATATTCATCCGTGCGTGCGTCGATTAGCTGCATGTTGATTCGTACTGTGTTTCCGGATCTCCGCACGCCGCCTTCAAGGATGCTGCCAACACCGAGTTCCTTGCCGATTTGAACCATATTTTTTGTTGTATCTCTGTACTCCATAACAGACGTACGGGATATGACTCTGAGGTCGGCCACCTTTGCAAGCCGGGTCAGCAATTCGTCATGCAACCCGTCAGACAAGAACTCGGCATTCTCTGATGCTTCGCTACGGTTAACGAATGGAATGACAGCGATGACGCGGCGATAGTCGACACCATTAGCAGCAATTTGTGGACCTTCAAGCAAATAATTATCGACCACCATGAAGACAACTCCCAAGGCAAGCAGCGACATAACGATATAGTTCAGTCGTTGCCCGGATATGGGCGTAGTGCTCTGTGTTTCTTCTATTGAGGATGTCGCTTTGATACCGTCCGGCGTCATCTCGAAAGCCCAGGCCAACAGGATCGCTATCGGGAGCCCAAGTGCAAGAAAGAATACGAATACCTGCATCACCCAGGGCGGGGCACCAAACGTTGGGAGGATAACGTCGGCTATTTGTATCAGCAGCCACGACACGATGATGTAGGCAACGCTGACCTTAATTACATTCCGTCGTTGTAATTCACTAAACAGCGACATTCGTTTCTCCAGTTCCTAGCGGATTCTACAGACACGAGCTGCAGAGTGCGCCTCAATTTCGCACTTGTCTCGCCTCTCTGGAACAGAGACAAGAAGGAGAGAAAAGGGGTAGATCCGATTTTCCAGCTTTCTAAGCGAGCTCTTTAGGCCGGTCTCTTTTTTATGTCGGTATCGCTCAATCCAGCCGCGTAGACTTTTGACTGTCTCAGAACAATGAATTTCGGAGTTCAGCCATGCAACGCTCAGTTCGTTAGCTCGAACACGACAGTCACCGTAGCAGTAAACGTAACGTCGCCGGCGTTGTACGTCTCCGCAGAATCCGACGCCATAGCCTTTGCCATGCGCCGTTGGGGAACCGGGGGCTGCGGCGGGACGCTCCTGTCCCTAATAGAAATTGGATTGCCGAGTTTCGCTCCAAGTGTCTCCGCCAATACTTCGGCATTTGCGCGGGCGTCTTTTGCCGCCATTGCAAGCGCCTCGCGATGCACTGCTTCGCGTCGCGAGCTGTCGAGTTGTGGCGATGAGACCTGGTTGACGCCAGCTGCAACCGCGCCTTCGACGAGCCTTCCGAGCTTGTCGAGATCGTCGACTTTGACGTCCATTTGTCGCTCGGCAATGTAGCCTCGCAATTCCTGCTGTTCTGTTTCTCGATTCCAACGATAGTCCGGGCGGACTGTTGCACCGGTGGTGTCGACTTCACCCCGTTTGATGTCGAGCTTGTCGGTCAGCGACAGAATTGCGGCCGTCACTTTCGCGGCTTCAGCTTGCACCCTGTCAAGTTCTTTGCCGCGACTCACGATGGACATTTGCACCGTCGCGCGATCGGGCACGGCGCTGACCCGTCCGGTACCGGTCACTGAAACTGTATGAGCCGTATCGTCGGCCATCGTGCACACGCTTGCAAAAAGCAACAACGAAGGAAGTAGTCTACGAAGCATGTCTATTCTCCTCAAGGGCTATCATTATAGCGGTGAAAACTCGATTTAGCAGAACGGGTCCGCCCTTGCAACCAAATACCTAAAGCCCCCGAATGGAGGCTCACTCCAGCCGCGCTATGAACGTCAAGAATGCCAGACGAGGACAGGAGAGAGCCAATATATTGAGCCAGTAGCTTGTCGAGCTTGTCTATGAATTCTTGCCGGCACAGCCATTGTCACCCGTGCTGCAACCGCCCTGGCGCTTGCACTCTTTCATGCCTTTGCAGACGTGCTTATCGCCGCTAGCCATGCCTGCAGCAGCCATTGAATCGTCTTTGGCGGAGCCTTGCATCTCGCATCCGGCCAGGATGCCACCGGCGACGCCTAGCAATAGTTTGTTCAGATCACGTCGATTCATTTTCATGTTTTTCCCCAAGGTTCTTAGTGTTTAGAAAGACATCATCGATCGCAACAGGCATGTTATCGATCCACGCTCAGCAGGGCGTGGAGCAGGTTATTCTGAAAATCGATGTTGCCCGTCAACTGACTGTGTTTTTCACATAGAAAAACGGGATAGTCCACGGGAAAGTTACTGTACTTGTGGCGAGCAATAGTTGGATCAGTCGATTGCTTGGCGAGCAACGATGCTTTCGTCACCGTTCCGTCCCCCGGCTCCAACATCAGCGTATCGTAATCGACGCCGGGCAACGGCTTTGCAATTTCTCCCGGAGCAAGGCGTAACATCCAATCGTCGCCAACCGGCTCGACCACGGCGCGGGCCGGAGTCGGCAGACAGTCGCCGCCGAAAACGATGTATCGCAGCTGTAAATCCGGCACGGGTACCGTCAGTGACCAGCTGAACCGACGCGCCCGTTCGATATGCCTTCTAAAGTAACGCTGCAAAAGTGCAAGATACGCTTCGGCCTCGATATCATTCTCGTACTGCTCCCTGACATTCTGTTTGACTTCGTCGCTAAATACCGAATACCGAAAAGCCTCCCAGAAATCGTCCGCACTGAACTGATCGCGCTCCAGGGGCCGTCCATCCATTGTCACGAACCAATTCGTGATCGCGTGAGGCAGAACCTGATAGGTGCTCGGAAACGTTGCGACAACTTCGGGCGGCACCGCGCCAAAACCGACTTTGTACCCACGGATCAATGTGCGCAGGGCCCCGACCGAACCGAGGTTGGGTGTTCCGAGCAAGATCACCCGCCTTATTCGTTCTGCGCCGCTCTGGTTTACCGGAAATTCATTGTCGTCAAGCACGTCAGTCGTGCCGTAGCGAACAAAGTAACGAGTGATCAGTCCTCCCATGCTATGCGCAATAACATCGACCTTGAGCTCTGGTTGCTGATAGTCGTCACGGATCTTTGTGATGAACTTGTCAAGTTTGCGAGCGGTGGCAACATTGTCTTGCCGCCAGTCGTAGCTGAAAACGTAGTACCGTCTTTGGCCGCGAACAGCCGGAGTTCCAGGGACAGACGATTTGTAGCCAGCGACGTCTTCGAGTGTCGACATTATGCGGCCATAAAAATCGACGTTGCCCACGCCTTTCGCAATTCCACTCGTCACCAGATCTGACGGCAACGGTACAAGCGTGTCCGGATCAATTTCGAGCCTTAGTGTGCGGTAGTCGCTGAATAAAACGTTGCGTAACGATCCTGGCCAATGTTCTTTAGCGGTCACGGAGTCCTCGAGCCGACCGCCCAGGGCGCCATGTATGATGACGACCGGTGGTTGGTCCGGATTGCCGGCCTGCGTCGCATATAGCCGTTTGAGGTCCGTCTTCAGATTTGCTGCACAAGCAGCCAGCATCAGGGTCGAAACGATGATACAAACGATATTCAACGTACGTGCGGTCATAGATCGAATGTACAGCGAAACGGTCGCGACCCATAGAACGGTTTACACCTTATTGCGTGCACATAGGTTGGTTGGGCTCGACGATACGCCGCAACTCACCAAATATTCTCGATGCGAACTCGCCTTCTCCTGTACTCTGAGAACAACAGAATCGGTGCCCTGGCATTACGCAGGGTTATCCTGGCTCGTGAAATCTATTCGCCGGAAATACATGGCGCGCTAATGCGGCTCAAAGCAGGAGAAAAAGTGATGAGTAAAGGACAAAAGAGCAGCAAAGAGACCAAGAAGGTACCGGTCATGACGGCAAAAGAGAAGAAAGCGAAGAAGAACGAAACGGGACGCATCGGCGAATGATTCGACCCGAACTTCGCTGATCGCCGCGTGACCAGCAGAGAGTTGTGTTGCCTTAACCGAATGGCGCGGAGTTCTTCCGAGCGAGGTTCAACCGAGGCGCTTTGACCGAATAAATGCCGAAAACCCGGGGGCGCGGCAGCGCCCCAGGTTCGTTGTCGTTGTGCCCATGGAATTAATAGACTGAGACTGGCAGGAAAGTCGCAAATCGATGCCCCATATATGGCGTAGTTAGGTGGGTAGTCCAATAGAGCTTGTCGGTCGGGTCTGTTGGCGGCGGATGATTGGTCGGAGGGCGATGAGGCGGTGTTGGTCGGGTATCGAGAGGCCGTTCTTTAGAAAGTATTGGTGCAAGCGAACTGAAAATCCGCGTGTGTTGGTTACGGTATGTCACTGACTCGAGTGGCTTGGGCCGATCCTCACCCTTCGGGTTCATGCCCTCCGGGCGCAGCTGCGCTGTCCTGACTCGCACCTCGCCATGCTGGTTCTTCGGCCGGCCGCGACAACCTGTAATTTCTCTGCCACCATGCCGGTCTGTATTCGTGTGATAGAGCGCCACACAACTACCGATGAGTCGACTTATCAGCAGATGATTACCCGCTTTCTTAATGAGCTGCAGCACCGGCGCGTGTTTCGCAGCGTGGCTGCTTACGCCTTAGTGGCGTGGATTGCGGTAGAAGCCGCCGACGTCATTTTCCCGGCGCTGGGTGTTCCGGAAGCAGCACTGATGTGGCTGATAGTGATTGCTCTCGCGGGATTTCCGCTAGTCGCAGTCCTGGCATGGATTTTCGACGTAACTTCTGGAGGCGTCGTGCTGGGTACACCGGCCCCAGAGTCGACAAATGGCCTTAGCCGATTGTCACAAGTCTCCAGTTGGTTGCTTGTTCTGGTGCTCGGCGCGGCGGTCGCATACCTTTCAGTCCGTCTGTATTCGCAGGCTGGCGACGAAACCACGCTATTGCGAGGCAAATCGGTTGCGGTACTGCCGTTCAAAAATATCGCCGCAGATGATAAGGCAAATAGTGTCTACTTCAGCGATGGCGTGGCCGAGGAAATTCTCAGCGGGCTTTCGGACGTCGAGGGATTGCGCGTGGCAGCAAGAACGTCTTCCTTTGCGTATCGAGATGACGTAGACGTCCGTGCAGTGGGCGAAGAGCTAAACGTATCGACCTTGCTGGAGGGCAGCGTTCGCCTGGATCAGGACGCCGAGCACGTGCGCATTACGGCACAGCTCATTGAGACCGAAGGCGGATTTCAGCTCTGGTCGGATACGTTTGACTACAAGCTGGAGAATGTTTTCGCCGTGCAGGATGAAATTGCCGCGGCGATCGTGCGCGAACTGGAATTGGAGTTTTCTGGCCGAAAAACCGATCTTGTTCAGACGGGGACCGCCAACGTCGAGGCGTACAAGTCCTATCTGCAAGGCCGCCATTTTTTGCAGAAACAGACGGTGGCAGCAATTGATCAGGCGATCGGTCATTTCGACCGAGCAATAGAGCTGGATCCGGATTATGCACAGGCATATGCGGGGCTTGCCGATGCATGGATTGGTAAAAGGCGAATCGGAAATTTGCCGCTGTTTGAGGCGACGCAAAACGCACACGATGCAATCAGTAGCGCCTTGAGGCTGAACAGCGAACTCGCAGAGGCACAGACTTCATTAGGTTTGTGCGTGCTTGGTGCGGGAGAGCAACGTGCCGCTGCGGCGCAGTTTACGAAAGCCATTGAGCTCGATCCAGATAACGTTGATGCCTATCTGCAGCGTGCCAACTTGTTGCGCGACCAGGGTTTCTTGGAGGACTCGACACGTGCGTATACGCAGGCCCTGGCGCTCGACCCGCTCAATTCAACAATAATTGCCGAACAGGCGATACTTATGGGTCTGCAGGGACGTTTCGATCGTGCCTTCGATCAACTCGAGTCATTGCTCGCGGAAAATCCTGAACGTCTGTTAGCCATGCTGGCCATATCCAGGGTCGCGGCTCTGGCCGGTGAGGCGGAACGATCTCTGCAGTTCGCCCAACAAGCGCAGTCGCTGGCACCCGATAATCCAATTACCCTGACGCGCGTGGTCGATGCCTACATTCAGCTCGGGCGTCTCGACGATGCTGAGGCCAGCCTGGACCAGGCGCGCAGCGTTGCTCCGGAGAACGAGTTCGTTTTACAAGTGACTTTGCGATTCTTGTTAGTGGCCGGCCGCCAAACAGAATTGCAAACGATGACCGCGCAACGCGCGCAGCCGTTCATCAATAGACCAGGACCGACGGAATCCAAGACACATCTGGAGCGGTTGGTCTGGGCCGCTATCGGGCGACTGTCCAGCGGTGATTCAGCAGGCGCGTCCGAGTTGCTCGAAAAGGCGACGGGAAGTTTCGTGTCTCTCGATCCGGAACCACAATCGATACATTATCTCGCATTGCTGACAAGGTCACGAGTGCTCGAGGAAAATGATCAGGCGACGATTAACATCGCGCTGGAAAATGGTCGGGAAATCGCCCAGAGAGTACAGGCACAGGGCTGGGGTATCGGTGACGTGGACTACGCATTGGCCGCGCTGGAAGCTGCAGGTGGCGCGGTACCGGTTGCCATGGGACATCTTCAAGACGCGGTGAACCATGGATGGCGTAACTTTTTGTATGCAAATCAGGATCCAGCGATGGCATCGCTGCATGCAATCACAGAATATCAGACGCTTATGCAGCAAGTGGAGAAGTTGTAGCTCATCGCGCAACTAAGATCGCACTTTGATGTTCTTGTTTCGACACATTTTATGCCTGCGACTGAGGTAGCAGGAAGCAACGGTGCCCACCTTAGTGCCCAAACGAGGATCACCTACCGTGACTCAAGAGCGTTTACCGAGTCGCTAATCTGACGCATTACGTGCTCTTGGGTTATCTTGGGTCATGTAGGGTCGCGAAATCTGTTCACTGTTCGCATTGCCACTTCGCACAGTCAAGACATCGCGTACCACGCAAATGCTACCATCATTTGGTAATTCCACAGCTCTCAAGCACGCAGATTCATATCTATCTTCGGGTTCACACAACGGGAACACAAAACACAAAAAAAACCACGTAAATAGAAAGCGCTCAGCGAGCCTCGAAACGGTATCCGGCCTTGCGAACGGTAACGATCATCCGGGGATTAGCTGGATCTTTCTCGAGCTTGCGCCTTAGCTCCGCAACATGAGTGTCGACAGTACGGCTCACGACCGCCGAAGAGTGTCCCCATACCCGCCGCAGCAGCTCGAGACGAGACATCACGACACCTCGATTGCGGCTGAGTTCCATGAGCAAATCAAACTCCTTAGGGGTTAAATCTACCGGACGCCCGGCACGCAATACCGTACGCGATTGGGGTTCGATTTCTACATCACCGCTGACGACGGTACTGTTGTCGTGCGCCGGTAGCGATCGCCTCAGTAATGCCTCCACACGTGCCAACAACTCCATCAAGCCGAACGGTTTGGTCAGATAATCGTCTGCCCCCTGTCGCAATCCTCGAACCTTGTCGACTTCCTCGCCTTTCGCCGTAAGAATCAGAACGCGGATTGCTTGATCGTGACGACGAAGGCGCCGCAGCACTTCAAATCCATCCATTCCAGGCAACATGAGATCCAGTATCACCATATCGGGTCGCCATGCTTTTAAGAGCTCGAGACCATCGAGGCCAGCGGCGGACGTTTGTACTTCGTAGCCTTCGATTTCCAGATTGTTGCGTAACCCGAACGCGAGATCCTCATTGTCCTCAATAATGAGTATTCTGCTCACAACGTTGGATTCGCCAACGGCAGCTCGACAACAAAACACGCGCCACCCTGCGGGCTTGACCCCACCCAAGCGCTGCCCTGAAGATGATCGGTGAGCTCACGAACGACGGCAAGTCCGATACCTGCTCCAACGATCGCCGAATTTCGTTCTCGCTGCAAACGGTAATAACCCGACCAAATTCTTTGACGCTGCTTTTCCGGTACGCCAGGACCTTGATCCGTTACACTCAGCCGAGCGTGATTTTCATCTCGCGACAGAGCGACTCGAATCGTTTGTGTCCTTGGCCCGTATTTGATGGCGTTGTCCAACAGATTAAGGAGGATTTGGTGAACCGCGTCTTCGTCCACCGGCGATTCGACCGTTTGGTCCAGGTGAAGCTCGAGTTCAGCGCCGTCGGCCAATGGGCGGAACTCATCGACAACCCTGCGAACGATGGGCGCGAGCGAATGATTTCTAATCGCCAATTCGTGTGTTTGACGCGTACCGTTGGAAAAGCGGAGGATGTTCTCGACCAGATTGATCATTCGTTGCGATTCGCGATTTATGACTTTCAATGAACGGCGGCGTTCTTCTTGGGAGCGGACTCGTCCAAGCAACAGAGTTTCGGCGAACATTTTGATTTGTGTTAGCGGTGTCCGTAGCTCGTGTGACACTTCCGAGACAAAGTCCGCTCGCAATTGAGTGAGCGCTCGTTCGCGCTGCAGTTGTCGCATCGCGGCAACCAATAACCCTATAACCAGTAACAGGGTTGCGCCTAAGACAGGCAACCTGGAGCGGGGCAAGCCGCCGATAAGTAATGAGTCTGCCACCGCTGGATCGATAGCCACGTCGACGCGGTGATCAGCAAATATTCCGCCGTAGTCATCGCCCAACACTTTGGATGTCCTGAGATAGGTATCGAAGGGCCGGCTAATTTCGAGCAGTGGCGATTGAGTGTGATCGATCATTCGCAGAAAAATGTAGTCGTTGCTGATCGCACCGCCGCCCAGTGCACTCGGAAGTAAAGAAGATTGATTGAACACCTCAGCGAGCTGCGCTGCGAGTGAAGCGCGATCCACTTCGAAGCCTTGCAACTTTCCGCGTCCATCTCTCCAGAAAACGAAAGTATGCGCCCCTGCATTAGTCGTAGCATGCCGTACTGCGTAGCCCGTTTCAGAAATCTGACCTTCACCAAGCTCAGCAGCTAGCGCCGCCAGCGAGCGAACGACGGCCTCGCCCGGTGCCTCGCCAAGGCTGACGTCGAGTTCGTCGGAACGCACATCATAGGCGAATACATACTTTGCCAGGTTTGTCGTGCTGCTCGCCGCGTTCGCCGTATTGTCCCCCTTGCCCAACTCGCTAATTAGGCTGAGATATCCGTAGTAGCCAACCTGCCCCATCGCCCGACGTGAGAATTCGTCTGCGGCCAAGGTGGCGTAGTCTTGCAGCACACTGGTCGCGGTCGCGAGATGGGTGCGAGTCGCGTGATGTGCTTGCCAGGCCAACGCAGCGGCGAGAATAAGCGCGCCGAGCAGCAGACCTATGATTATGCGCGTGCGCGATTCATGGATATTGACGTAGTCGTTGCGCATCCGCTCAGTTTAGCCGAATTCTCTCAATGGATGATTCGCATGCTCGACGAACGGGCAGTTCCTGACAATTCTCTGACATTACGCTGACCCATGTGCACCCAGCGCTTGTTAGCCTGCCAACTGTTTCGGAGTTGAGGCCTCGAAAATGAAAGCGCTGATAACAATTATGGGTGTCTGTCTAACGCTTGTACCAACACTTGCGGTCTGTCAAATGGATATCTATGCCAATCCGAAAAACCTCAAGGTGTTACCCGAGGACATAAGCCCACGTGACTTGTCGAACACGATGAAGGATTTCGCTACCGGTGTCGGCGTACGTTGTGCGACATGTCACGTTGGAGAAGCCGGCCAACCGTTGAGCAGCTTCGATTTCGCTGCCGACGATCGTGAGATGAAAGCCAAAGCGCGTTTGATGATCCGTATGGTCAATGCCATTAATGCCGAACATATTAGCGGGCTGGACGAAGTGGCGCCGAGTGATCATGGAATGCGAGTGAACGTGCGTTGCGTGACATGCCACCGTGGCTTGCGGTTACCGCAGATGACCGACGAGGTATTGGATGAGACGTTAAACGCAGACGGTTTGGAGGCAGCTCTGGATAAATACGGCGAACTTCGCGAGCAGTATTACGGCACTCACAGTTTCGATTTCGAAGAATTTATGTTGCCTTTCTACGCGCAAAGACTCGCGGCGAAAAAACAAATCAACGAGGCAATTGCGTTTCTGAAACTCAACGCTCAGCACTTCCCGGAATCGTCTTACACCTATTTCGTTCTGGGTGAGGCAAGCGTGATCGCAGGTGATTACGCTGCGGCAGTAGAAAGTTACGGTCGTGCCGCCGAACTTGACCCAGACATGGCGGATTTCCTGCAACAGAAGATTCACTCGCTCAATGCGAAGTGATGTGGCGTAGCCACATACTGTTGGTGACACCCCTTTGGCACAAGGCCCACTGTCAACTGGTGGGTGGTGTTACAGACGTAGCGGTGCCTACTTTGGTGCCCGAATCAGGGGCACCTATCGTCACCTAAGGAAACCCAACGCGTGACGAATCTGCCGCGAAACGTGCTCTTGAGTTATTTCCGCTTACGCCAGGTTGCGAAATCTGTTCACTGAAAATCCGCGTGTCGGTGGTTCAACCGAGCCGCAACGCGGCGACGAGGCAGCGAAGCTGCCGGCCAACCCAGCGATCCATTGATTCGGATCGGCTTAGGCCGATCCTCACCCTACGGGCAGCTTCGCTGTCCTGATTCGCTTCGCGGATCGCTCCGCCCCTGGCCGCTATATTTCCTTAAACAATTCTTCTACTTATGGTCGATGTCGGTAGGCCTGCTAGCTCACTCTTTCCAAAAAACCACTTTAACGGCCGCACAATTTCGGGTTTTCGCCGACAGACCCAGTATGCCCTCGTAAGAGCCCTACCGATCAGGCGGTGGTGTTGCGCGCGCCCGGGGCACAACCCAGAAGGGCTTAGTCTGGAGAGTACACCTGGCCACCCGGCTGTAATGGCGCAGTTCCTTTTCGTAGTAGATTTCCGCCCAAAGATCGCCGTCCACATATTCTGTCTTGATCATGGCTAAAGCGATATTGGCTTTGACGGCAGGTGACCACATGGCCGAAGTGACATAGCCGATTTCATTGCTGCAACGCTTGTCCCGGTAGATGAAAGAGCCCTCAGGTGGTTTGTTTCCCTCGACATCGAGTTTGGTCAGCGTGTATTTCGTGCCGCGTTTCTGCTCTTTCAACAAAGCGCTTCGACCATTGAAATGTGGCTTCTCGAAATCGACCAGCCATCCCAGGTTCAATTCGAAAGGCGTCTGGTCATGCTCGAAATGCACGGTCCTTAGCGCTTCGTTGAATTCCATCCCCGGCATAATGAACGCGGCTTCCAGCCGGGTCATGTTGGTTGCAGCTTCACCAAAGGGCTGGATGTTGTAGTTCTCGCCCGCCGCATAGAGGTCATCCCAGAGATTCAGGCCCAGCGCAGACGGGATCCAGAGCTCGTAACCAAGGTCACCGGTAAATCCGGTGCGTGACACCATGAGCGTGTCGCCATGGAAAGGAAAGTACATGATGTCGAACGGTTTCGCGGTGTCGATACCATCTAGCCCCATGTCCTTGAGCACGGCACACGACGTTGGGCCCTGCAAGGAGAGTGCAGCCAGATCATCCGTCACATCCTTGACACTGACGTCATCGAAACCAAAGGCACTCTTTTCCAACCACGCGGTGCAGGGGCTGCCGCAGGTCAGCATGAACTTGTCGTCGGCCAGTCTGAATATCGTTCCATCGTCAATCATGCGACCTGCATCTGTGCACCAGACACAATAGGCCACTCGGGCTACTGGGATCTTCCTGACATTCCGGGTAACCATCCGATTCAGCATCGCTTCTGCATCACGACCGCTGATTTCATACTTCTGCATTGGGCAGATGTCATAGGTTGCACAAGAATTGCGAACACAAAAATACTCGTACTCGGCGTCGTAATAGCATTCGGCGAACTTGTAGCCGTTCCACGCAGCCCAGGCATTGCGGATGTTAAGAACCTCCTGCCTCGGATAGAAGGGCGATACTTTCAGGCGTTCGCCAGCATATGGGTCGGTGTTATTCATAATCACTCGTCGTAGAAGTCGTCTTCGGGCACGGAATTCTTGCGCCGCAGGTCCGAGAGAATTTCGCGTGCCGCGTTCGCACCGCAAACAGCGGACACGCCGCCACCCGGATGGGTTGATGATCCACACATGTAGAGGTTCTTAAGCGGCATGCGGTATTGCGCGTAACCGGGGAACGGTCGATTGAACAGCAACTGATCGATCGTAAGCTCTCCCTGGAAGATGTTGCCTTCCGTCAAGCCAATTTCCTGTTGCATGTCGTAAGGGGAACGAACATCGACGTGTTCGATCAGGTCCTTGAAGCCCGGGCTGTAGCGCGCGATCTTGTCGATGACAGCCTGGCCAAATGCATCACGGTCTGCCGGTGTCCATGGCCCGGTATCGAGTTCAGGCGGGCAGTACTGCACAAAGTTCGACATCCAGTGCTTACCGGGAGGTGCGACGGTTGGATCCCAGGCCGACGGTATGACGCCTTCAACAAATGGATCTTCAGACCAGCGCCCGTGCTTCCAGCTGTCGTAGGCCCGCTCCATGGTTTCAAGCGAACCAGTGAAACCCTGTCCGCCGCGATTGATGTAGCGATTGTCCGGCACGCCAGTGAATTTCGGCAATCCTGATAACGCGATATTTACCTTGCCCGAGGAGCCACGAATTTTGAAATTCTTCGCTTTCTTGTAGATACCTTCGGGCAAGTCATTCTTGTCGATGATGCGCGTGAAGGTTCGCTTCGCATCCAGGTTCGATACGACTATGCGTGCCTTGATCTCGTCTCCGTTCTCGAGCACGACACCAACGGCCTTGCCGTTCTTCACCAGTACCTGCTTCACACCAGCATTGGTTCGAAGCTCGCCGCCGTGGTATTGCAATGCCCCGGCAAGGGAATCGGCTATGGCGCCCATGCCACCGCGTGGTAGCCCCCAGGCCCCAATGCTGCCGTCAACATCGCCCATGACATGGTGCAGCAGGATATAGGAGGAACCTGGTGAGCGAACGCCAAGCGCCGTACCGATGATGCCCGCGCTGGCCATCGCCGCCTTGATCAAATCGTTCTCGAAGTAGTCGTCGAGGAACTCAGCGGCACTTATGGTGAAGAAGCGAACGTATTCGTAAATTTCTCTTTCGCCCAATGCCCAGAATTGCTTGGCAAAGAACAGGAGTTCCATGATGTCCCGCGGCCTAAACGAGGTTGGATCCGGTGGCGTGCGCATCAATGTCTTGCGGATGAGCTGTGCGTAGCGGGTCAGGTCCGCCTGGAAGCGATGCATTGCATCTGCGTCACGCGGTGAATGGCGTTTCAGCTCAAGGTTCGCTGCCTCTTCATCGTGATAGGAAAACAGCCTCTCATCACCGTCACCGAAATTGACGGTGCCGAGATAGGGCACGATCAGCAGGCCATGTCTTGCGAGATCAAGGTCACGGTGTATCGCCTGCCGCATCATGCTGCAGACATAGGAGTAACTCGAGTACTTCCAGCCCTTGTGGAATTCCTGGGTGCAGGAGGCGCCGCCGATAAAGTCGTTCTTTTCAAGCAGGACGACGTTGAGCCCGGCCTTTGCCAGGTAGGCAGCGTTAGTCAGGCCGTTATGACCTGCACCTATGACGATGGCATCGTAGTTGTTCATCGCAAGATCTCACTTGCAGCATTGTGTCCGGCAGCACCGGTGATATCACCGCCGGGATGACAGCCCGCGCCGCAGAGGTACAAGCCAGGTATGGGTGTGCTGTACTGCGCGGCCTCGTAGGTCGGGCGCATCATGAGCATCTGGTCCAACGCGAACTCGGTGTGGTGCCAGTGACCACCCGTCACGTGATAGTCCCTCGCCAGGTCCGGCGGCGTCAGAAGTTCCTGATGAACGATCTGCTCACGGATCTTCGGTGCGTATTGGACGATCGTGTCGATTGCACGTTCGCAAAGCAGATCACGAGTCGCGTCGTTCCAGCCACCTTTCAGCGTGTGAGGCACGTACATGACATGCGCCGACAAAACGTGTTGTCCCTCGGGTGCGAGTGTCGCGTCGTGCACGCTTGGAATGACGACTTCCATCACGGGGTTTTTTGGACATTCGCCATGCTTGGCCGCGTCGTACGCGAATTCCATGGTGTCCATGGTAGGTGCCAGGATCATACGACCGTTGGCCTGCTCAAGCCCGTCGAACTCGGGTAACCCGTTAAGAGCAAGATGCAGTTTCGCGACGTGTCCATCGCATCGCAGCCGCCGAATGCGGTTGGTGAAACCAATCTCGAGGTGTTCGACACCGACGAACTTGAGGAAGGTTCGTTGCGGGTCGGTCGCGGAGACTACGCGATCAGCCTCGATCGTCTCCCCGCTGGCCAGTTCCACACCCGTCGCGACCTGGCCATCCGCATTGGTGTTTATGAGCACGCGACCAACGGGGGCACCGCATCGGATCTCGGCGCCCAGCGCCAGGGCGGACGAGGACAATGCTTCGATCAGGCCCCTAACGCCACCTTTGGGCACGTGATGTCCGCCCCTGGATGCCGCGGCCATGCGATAGAGCAACGTGAGCACGGCACCGTTGGGTGAGCGGGGTGCTTTTTGTGAGCCGATCAGGCCGTCCCAGCACAAGGTTGCCTTGAGAAGGTCATCGTCAAAAAACTCGTCCAACAGGTCGCGGGCGGGAAGGGTGGCGATCCGCATGAACTCTCGCAGATCGTCCTTGCCGAGCATCCGGAGATCGAGCCCCAGTCGTCCCATCGTCATGAAGCCGGACAGATCGACAACGCCGATTCGCGGTATCGTTTTCAGCCAGAACGGTTGCAGCACATCGGCCAGCCGATACATGAGTCGTGTGAAGTCCTGATATTCCGCCGCATCACGGCTGCTGACGCCGCTCAGAGTGTCTGCATGCAGAATGACATGTTCCCCATTCGCGCCTAGCCCGATCGTTGGCAGCGATTTCGACGTCAACGCAAAACCGTGCGCAGCAAGGTCCAGGTCGCGGGCCACTTTCTCTGAGAAGTGACTGATTGAGTGGGCTGCCGAAGCGTGGAAGCAGGGATGGAATTCACGACTTCCGCCCAAGCCACCAACCGTGTCCGAAGCCTCGAGCACAAGTACGCGCTGTCCACTTTTGACCAGGTATGCCGCACAGACCAGACCGTTGTGTCCGGCACCTATGACGATCGAGTCGTAGCGAGTGAGCTGTTTTGCGGTGTTCACAGCATGTCCTTCATCTTGTAGTACAGCATCCCGAGGGCAATGATCTGGTTACCGACCCACTGTGAACCAGGAAGTCGGAAGTGCCCCATATCGGCGAACAAGTCGTATTTTTCCATCGTGCCGGTAACGGCGTCGCTGACGACCTCGCTCATGGCATGCGTCGCACTCACGCCGTGACCCGAGTAACCCTGGCAGTAGTAGACGTTGTTGTTGATGCGACCGACGGCCGGAATACGGTTTAAGACGATGCCGATCATGCCACCCCACTCGTAGTCGATCCTCACGTCTTTTAGCTGCGGGTAGACCTTCAGCATTTGTGGGCGGATGTATGCCTGGATGTCGGCGGGTTCACGGCCCGAGTAGTTGCAGCTGCCGCCAAACAGCATGCGTTTGTCGGCTGACAGCCGGAAGTAATCAACGATCTCGTTTGAGTCGCAGACAGACAGGTCCAATGGATTTATCTCGTTGACCATCTCCTCGGACAGCGGCTCCGTGCCAATGACGTAGCTGCCCGCCGGAAAGACGAGGTTAGACAGATGCTTGGGCTCCAACCGACTGTAGGCGTTGCCGGCCAGCACCACGGAATCCGCTTGCACGTAGCCGTTGGCCGTTTTCACTTTGGGCCGATTGCCATACTCGATGCCGGTCACCGGGGATTGTTCAAAAATCTCTACGCCGAGGTCATGCGCCGCTCGTGCTTCACCGATGCACAGATTCAGAGGATGCAGGTGGCCGTCGCGGTAACAGACGAAGCCGCCGATGTAGGAATCCGTCCCCAGCATGTCGCGGGTCTTTTCCTTGTCCCACAATTCATATTTATAGGGGAAATTATGCTGCTCACGAAGCGCAGCATAACTTTCCAGGTCGGCCATCTGGCGCGGCTTCAACGCCGCTTCGACAAAACCACTCTTCAGGTCGCAGTCGATAGCGTACTTCTCAACCCGATCGTAAATGATGTCGTTGCCGCGCCACCTGAGGTCCCACAGTATGTCGGCCGTACCATTGCCCTTCTTCTTCTCGATCTTTTCCGATCCGCTGATGCCACTGATCAGGTGTCCGCCATTCCTGCCCGAGGCACCCCAGCCAACCCGGTTAGCTTCAATCAAAGCGACGGAATAACCTCGTTCGGCGAGATCCAGGGCCGTCGAAACACCGGTGAATCCGGCACCAACCACGCAGACGTCCACCGACTTGCTGCCAGCAAGCGAGGGATACTCGGTTCGTTCAGTTGCCGTGGCCGCGTAGTAAGAGCTCGTGTGTTCCTGTCGCTGGTTAATCGTTTTCATCTCATTTTCTCGAACACCAAATTCATATATTTATTTATACCAATTGATCGGTATAATATAAACAGACTGTCGGGAGTCCATATAGGTAGAACCCGCAGCGCAGGAACAAGACCATGCCAAAAATCGTCGATCATGATGTCCAGCGAGTGAAATTTGCCGAGGCGGCTATGAGCCTGATCGCTCAGCACGGCCTGGAAGGCGTGACTATGAGGGCGGTCGCGGCTGAAGCTGGGCTGTCATACGGATCGCTGTTTCACTATTTCAGCTCCAAGGACGAGTTGTTGATGCACGCAGTGCGTCACTCAACCACCTTGCAGTCCAAAAGGATCAAGGCCTTCACGAGCAAGTACTCCGGGTTGAAGGCGCTGGAGCACCTGTTGTGCGATGACGCCATCATCACCGAGTCGACCCGGGATGACTGGATGGTCTGGCTGACCTTCCTGTACAAAGCCGCGTTACAGGAATCCTTCGCCACAGCGTATGCCGAGATGATTGATGGCTGGCAGGGAAGAATCGCGGGACTACTGGAGGATGCCAAGCAGGCGAGTGAAATCCGCCAGGAGCTGGATGTGGAATTCGAAGCAACGGCAATCTGGGCGTATTCAGCCGGTGTCGGCCAACTGGGATTGCTGCATCCCAACCTGTTGCCGGTGCAGGTGCAGAAGCAGTTGATCTCAGCGTATCTCGACAAGTTGCGTTACACGTAAAAATTTACGCGGTCAGTCCTTATGATTTTGTCCCTGCTCACCAGGGCCGATCGGGTCCCTGGCGAACCGGCTATTCCGCGAAATCACTCGCCTATTCGTGGGAGGAGAAGGACGGCTTTCCAGCTGAGATACAGGGTGCCCTGGTTGACTCCGGCATTGAGAGGCTGAAGGAAATGACACCGCTGCTGGTCATTCCGGAGCACAAAGTGCCACTACCCGGTCGTCGTACCGAATCTCAGAACGATGCGTTTGTTCTCGCCTCGACGCTGTCCGGTGTTGATTTGCACGTCGGTTGGGTTGTCGGGAATCCGGAGTACCTGCGCCGCTAAACTCAGAGGATGGAGCAGCAATAATGACTATCCCGACTACGCTCGCTGGTACAAAGAGATGTTGGAAAGTACCGTGCCCGACGGTTTGTTGCGCGCATGCCGACTGGCCAAGTCCCAGAGACTGCTTGAGCATTTTCCATGGTTCGATGGACATTGAGATTCCCTTGCCGCAACCGATTGTCAAACCTAGGTTGTTGATTGCGTTAAGGCCAGCTGGCCATACGGCCGACTGAAAATCCGCGTGTCGGTGGTTCATCCGAGGCTTGCAGCGCCGACAGATGCGCAACGAATCGGCAGGACCGCCGATTCAGGCACCCGAACGAAGGGAGTACGCCGAAAGCGCGAGATGGAGTCAGCCGGTCATCGAACGGCACATGCTGTTCGGCCCGGCGGCGCAGACCATTGCAAATATCGGGCAACCTGGACCTCAGTGTTTTCCCCCTGTTTATTGGCAGAGCCCGTGCGTTGCAACGGTTGTTGGGTCAAGAGCGAGACCTGTGCTGGGAGCATCGAGGGACAAGCATGGCGCTTATGCCCCGCAACATCTAAGCTTAGGAAAACGAAAGAAAAAAGAAGGGGCGTGCGACCTGTCCGTATTGCTGCACGAACAGAACCCTGGGGAGATCACGCGTGAGTCGCTGGTAAAGATCCTTGAGATCATGTATCGGCTGGCGGCGCCGGAAGCGCTGCCCGAGCTCTTACGGGAGATTATCGAAGTCGGCAAGGTCGCGATCATTGCCGAAATCGGGGTCCTATGGCTTCTCGACAGACCCTCTGGTGAGCTCGTCATGGTGATTCCGTCCCGTGACGAGCCAGAACGGATTAATCCCGGCGAAGGTCTCGTTGGCCAGTGTGCCGCAGACCTGAAGATTACAAATATTCATGAATGCCGCGACGACAAGGGCTTTGCTGCCACGCCGATTCACCTCAAAGGTTTCGAAACACGCTCACTGCTCAATGTCCCAATAACCGGCCAGGACGATCAGCTGTTGGGCGTAATGCAGTGGCTTGGCGCGCACCCGGGGCAGTTCGATCAGCACGACCAGTGGATCGCTCCGGCACTTGCTGCGGAGGCGGCGATTGCTATTCAACACTCGGAAATGACCAGCGAATTGCTCGCTAGCGCAATCCTGAACCGGGAGGTCGCCGTCGCCAGGGAGATACAGATAAGCACTTTGCCGGATACTATGCCTGAAGTCGCCGGCTACGATGTACATGGTCAGTTTCTGCCAACGGATCACACGGGTGGTGACCTTTACGATCTCATCGAACTGGATGGGCGGTTATTTATTCTGCTGGGGGATGCCACGGGCCACGGGTTTGGGCCCGCGCTGTCTGCAACTCAAATGCAGGCGATGCTGCGCGTCGCGTTCCGCCTTGGCGCCGATCTCGACGCTGCTTACGCACAAGTCAACAATCAGCTGAACGAGGACCTGCCAGACGATCGCTTCATTACTGCCTTCATAGGCTTTCTTGATCCTAGCACTCACGAAGTGGAATTCCATTCAGGTGGTCAGGGGCCGATCCTCTTTTACCGCGCCGCGAGCAACGAATGCGAGTGGCACAAACCGACGAGTTTTCCCGTCGGCATCATGGAGCTCGACGGCACAGCACAGGCTCAAAGGATGATACTCGAGCCGGGCGATGTGCTGGCGGTCATTTCGGATGGCATCTACGAGCTTGCCACATCGGATGGTGCCGAATTCGGTGAAGATGGTGTGGCGCGGGTAATGCAGCAAAGCCACCAGTTGCCGATGGCTGAGCTAGGTCAACAGCTGATCGACGCCGCATTTGAGTTCGGTGGCGATGTGCCACAAGCCGACGACATCACGCTGGTATTGGTAAGGCGGCTACCAGAGTAGATGTCCGAACACTCGGGGACATAAAGATGCAACAGAAATTTGGACGAAGCCTTGAGGAACTGCAAAGAATCGTCAGCTTCACCGATAAATTCTTCGCGCAAAACGGCATTGATCAGTCTGTTCGATATATCGTCGATCTCTGTGTCGAGGAATTGTTCGTGAACATGGTGACCTACGATACGGAAACCAGTGCTGAAATCGCCATTGAGATGAATCCTCATGAGCACGGGGTCGAGGTTAGCTTGACCGATTTCGATGTGGAGCGATTCGACCCCCGCAACGCAAAGCCCGTCGATGTGGACGCGCCGCTCGAGCAGCGAACACCTGGCGGACTGGGGCTTTACCTCGTTCTGAAAATGGTGAGCTCGATCCACTACGAATATCGAAATCGCAACAGCAAAATCACCTTCATTGCGGACCGGAAATAGAATTATGTTTCAAATTGGATTTGATGAAGCCGGCGCGATCGTCGCGGAAGGCCGGCTTGATGCCGCGAATGCGTCTCAGGCACAGGAGTTTCTCGATACAGTCGCCGGGGAATGCATCCTTGACTTAGGCAAGCTGGAATACATTTCCAGCGCCGGGCTCGGCGTCCTGCTGCGCACCCACAAACGCCTGATCGGGGCAGGGAGCGGCCTGAAGCTCGTCAACGTCAACAGCCATATCAACGACATATTTATGTATTCCGGCTTCGACAAGCTGTTTGAGATCGAGGTCGCCGATTGATGTTTTTTTTCGAAAAACCACCAACTTTTTCCAGTCTGCCTAGTACTTATGGATAAGGATCAGGAAATCGCACTGGTGACGTCCTGCCAACACGGCGACAAGAAGGCACTGGATACTTTTGTGAGAGAACTGCAAAAACCCGTCTACAATGCGGCCTACCGTATGCTGGGAAATCCGGATGAGGCCGCCGATGTGACCCAGACTACGTTTCTCAAAGCGATCGAGAATATCGATCACTTCGACCCGAAGTTCAGGCTCTTCAGCTGGACCTACCGTATTGCGGTGAATGAGGCGCTCGATCAACTCAAACGTCGCAGACGCACCGAACCGCTTGAGCACTCGCCAAAGTCCGATATGGGCTTGCCGCCGGAGACGGTCGCTCAATCTCAGCTCTGTGGCCAGGTGCAGGCAACACTAATGGAGCTGAACGAAGACCACCGGGCCGTCATCGTACTGCGCTACTTTGGCGACTGCAGCTATCAAGACATCGGGCGGATACTCGAGGTGCCCGAGAAGACAGTGAAGTCGCGGCTTTTCACCGCCCGCAAACGGATGAAAGACAAACTAATCCAGCACGGAGTCTTCTCATCATGACGGATGATCGAGTACTAGAGCTGGTTAGCGCCGCAGCCGATGTTGAGCTGAATGCTAACGATCAGGCTGAAATGGACCGATTGCTCGAATCCTCACCGGGCGCGCGCGAATTCAAAGCGGATTTGGTAAAGATGGACTCGTTATTTAGCGAAATTCCAGACCTCGATCCGCCGGCATCACTACACGCGCAGATTGTCGCTCATATAGAACCACGACCGTCGCAACAACGGGCATCAGTCCCGGCATGGTTGCACGACATGCGACTCGGCGCTGGATTGCGCTATGCCATGGCAGCGTCTGCAGGGGCGTTGTTGGTCGTGATCTTTTTTGCAGGCGGCCAATCAACTTCCGGTATTGCCGATTTTTCTGAACTCGTTGGGACTATAGCGCCGAATACGACATCGACAGACATCATCGACACGTTTACGTTTCGTGACGACGGATTTGAAAGCCAGGTGCAGCTCGAGCGCAGCAACGGCGTTTTGTTCCTCAATGTCGAGATTGATGCTGCGGCACCGTTGGATATATCAGTAGATATGGCCGGAGCCGGCTTTCAAGCTAATGCCATCGCGCAAAACGAGGGCAATTTCGATTCCATTGTCCTCGCTGATCAGGCCGTTAAGATGCGAGCCGTAGGCCATCAAAGACTGACCATTTTTTTACGTCGTGTCGATGACACGACTTTCGCCGGAGAGGCGAAGATTACGCTTGAGTTTTCAAGCGATGGCAAGGTGTTGCAGCAGGGAGCGCTAATACCAGCTTTGTGAATGTACGGCGTCTGTACTTGATAAGAGGCGTCCGATTCAAATTGTAAGGAGTAACGCAATGAGCATCGAAAACAGAACCCGGTCAACGACGTTGATAGTCGCGTTTGCAGTTGTCATCGCGGTTGTCGCCTATGTTGGCGTCAAATACCCGACGCCGGGCGATGACGCGGCCGGTACCATTGCGCCAGCTGATCGTTATCGTGGGGAGCAAATTTCCAGCGATGATGTACAGCTCGGCGACGAGTCCGTGGCGCAATTGATGCAGACCGATGCATTTGAAGCGCTAATCAATGATCCTGAAGTGCGCGCATTGGTCGCGGATCAGGAGTTTATGGCACTGGCTCAGCAACACTCGATGGCACTGGCAGCGATGGCGAGCAACGCGCAGGCATTTCAGGCGATTTCACAAGACGCGCATGCGCTGAACGCGCTCTCTGCAAACGCGCAGGCGTTCTCTGCATTGGCGCACGATGCGAACGTGTTTGAAGCCATTTCGTTGAATGCACAAGCGTTTCAAGCGGTAGCGGCTGATGCTCGCGCCATGGATGCGCTGGCGGCAAACGCGCAGGCCTTCAGCGCGCTGGCCCTGGATGCACGAGCATTCTCAGCAGTGGCAGAAAATGCCCAGGCGTTCAGCGCGCTGGGCCAGGATGCACGAGCGTTCTCAGCAGTGGCAGAAAATGCCCAGGCGTTCAGCGCACTGGGCCAGGATGCACGAGCATTCTCAGCAGTGGCACGAAACGCCCAGGCCTTCCAGGCGCTGGCCAGTAATGCGCGGGCATTTTCGGCGGTGGCACAAAACGCCCGGGCTTATCAGGCTCTCGCGCATGATGCACGGGCAATGTCGGCGCTGGCAGAGAACGCGCAGGCCTTTCTGGCAAGTTCAAACAATGCTCAGTCGTATTCGGCGATCGCACTAAACGCTGCTGCTTTTCAGGCGTTGGCACGCGATGCCGAGGCGTTCAGCGCATTGGCAAACAACGCCCAGGCGTTCAGTTCGCTTGCAAAGAATGCCCAGGCATTCAACGCAATGAGTCGTAATGCCGCGGCCTTTAGTGCTCTTGCCAACGATGCCCAGGCGTTCTCGGCGCTGACGCAAAATGCTCGAGCCTTCCAGGCGCTGGCCAGTAATGCGCAGGCATTCCAGGCATTAGGCGCGAATGCGCAGGCATTCCAGGCGATTTCGCAGAATGCACAAGCGTTCAGCTCATTTGCCCAAAACGCACGTGCGTTCCACTCACTGGCCAGCAATGCGCGGGCCTTTAACGCACTTGCACGAAACGCCCGGGCCTTCCAGGCGCTGGCCAGTAATGCGCGGGCATTCCAGGCATTGGGCGCAAATGCTCAGGCGTTTAGTGCATTGGCAGAGAATGCCCATGCATTTAGTGCGTTGTCGGCAAATGCCAGTGCTTTCTCGGCCCTCTTGAGCAACTCTGCATTCTCGCAGGCTTTCGACGCCCGCTGATAAAACCGCGCGCGACCTAGAACGGCCGCCAATCGCAAGAAAGACCGTCTGTCTTTGACAGACGGTCTTTGCAGCGTCGAGAATGCCGATTGTGTCGCTAATGACGCGTGGGGTACGGCATCGTGGGGGCGGGTTCATGGTAAGTACGGACAGACGTATCTGTTCGATCTCCACTATCTGGCTGTTCTGTATGGCCAGCAGCAGCGCGCTGGCACAGTCTTTCCAAATGGACATGCTGGAGACGGACGACCTCCGGCTGCTGTATCTGGACCCGATACAAACCCACATGGTGCCGCACGTTGTACGCAGTTTTCACAATTCTCTGAATTTTCAACGCGACGTGTTCGGCTGGCAGCCGTATGACAAAACGACCGTATTGCTGAAAGACTTCCGCGATTACGGCAATGCGGCGGCGCGCGGCACACCGAACAACGCAGTGCTGATTGATATCGCGCCGTTGAGTCGCACATTCGAAACCAACACCGCGAACGAGCGAATAACGCTCTACATGGACCACGAGCTGGTGCATGTCGTGACGATGGACATGTGGAACAGCCAGGACGCTTACTGGCGCAGATTGTTGCGCGGCAAACCCATGCCGCGCAGCAAACATCCGGAGTCGATTCTTTATTTTTATCTGGCGACGCCGCGTGTCGTGGCGCCGGGCTGGTACTTCGAGGGCAGCGCGGTGTTTTTTGAGACCTGGCTGGCCGGCGGCATCGGCAGAGCGCAGGGTGCCTACGACGAAATGGTGTTTCGGGCCATGGTGCGGGACGACGCACATTTTTACAGTCCACTGGGATTAGTGTCGGAAGGCGTCACTGTCGACTTTCAGATTGGTGCCAATACTTACCTCTACGGCACCCGATTCATGAGTTATCTGGGCCTGACCTACTCACCGCAGAAAGTGCTCGAGTGGGTCCAGCGGACCGAGGGTAGCAAGCGCTACTACGTTACACAGTTCGAACATGTATTCGGCAAGCCCTTGAATACGGTCTGGCGGGAATGGGTCGAGTGGGAACACGAATTCCAACGTCAGAATCTCGCGGCCGTGCGCGAGTTTCCGATTACACTGTCGCGCAACATCACGCAGCACAGTCTCGGGTCGGTGTCGCGCTCTTTCGTCGATACCAAAAATGGCAGGCTGATCGGAGCATTTCGCTACCCGGGCGTCGTCGCGCACGTCGGCGCGGTTTCGCTGACCGATGGTTCATTGGAGCGCTTCGCCGATGTGAAAGGTCCGATGCTCTACCGGGTTACCTCGGTTGCGTACGACCCGGACAGCGAAACGGTGTTCTATGCGGAGGACAACAATGCATTTCGCGATTTGATGTCGGTCGATCTCAATACCGGCAAGAAGCGGAAGTTATTGAAGGACGCACGAATAGGAGATCTGGTATTCAGTCCCGTCGATCGCGCCATCTGGGGTCTGCGCCACCTGAATGGTTACGTCTCGCTGGTGCGCATCCCCTATCCCTACGACAGCTGGAATATGATCCACACCTGGTCGTATGGAGAGGTTCCGTACGACATAGACGTTTCGCCAGACGGGACGCTGCTGTCCGCCTCCGTTGGGCAGATCAACGGTGACCAGTCGTTGCAAATTTTTAAGCTCGAGGATTTGCAGACCGACAAAGCGGAGCCGATTTCTCAATTTGATTTCGGCACGGCGGTGCCGGAGGGGTTCGTATTCTCACCGGACGGCAAATACTTGTTCGGCAGCTCATATTACACAGGCATCTCCAATATTTTTCGTTATGAGCTTGCGACGGGCGACATCGAAGCAGTGACTAACACCGAGACCGGGTTTTTCCGGCCGATCCCGATGGAAGATGGCTCACTGATCGTTTTCGATTACACAGGTCAGGGTTTTGTGCCGACAGTGATCGATCCGGTGCCACTCGAGGACGTTAGCGCGATTCATTTTCTCGGTACCGAAGTGGTTAAGAAACATCCGGTCGTCAAGGAGTGGCAGCTTGGGAGTGCGACGGATATTTCACTCGAATCAATCACCCGGTCCACAGGCAAGTACAAGCCGCTAAGTGAAATGGGGCCGCAGTCCGCCTATCCGATTCTCGAGGGTTACAAAGACTCTACCGCGCTCGGCTACAATTTTCGCGTTGCCGATCCGCTCGAGTTTTCAACGCTGGACATATCGACGTCTTACTCACCCGACAACGATCTGCCATCAAAGGAACGAACGCACTTAAGCCTCGACTACAAAGCACTCAACTGGTATGCCACGTACCGGCACAATGGCGCCGATTTCTATGACCTGGCCGGACCGACGAAACGCAGCCGCAAGGGCGATGCATATATCATCGGTTACGAGCGTGCCTTGATCTACGATCCGCCCAGGCAACTGGATTTTTCCGCCCAGGCCGCCTACTACACCGGTATCGACACGTTACCAGGCAATCAGAATGTGCCGTCGTCGATCATCGACGAGATTTTTTCGGCGGATATCGGCCTGCATTACACGAACACGCGCGAGTCGATCGGCGCGGTGGATCATGAAAAAGGCTATCGCTGGGATATCAATCTGACGGTGGACGACTCCGACTTTGCCACCGTGGTCAAACCGCATGTCGGTCTCGACTTTGGTTTCGCGCTGCCATGGAAGCATTCGTCAATCTGGTTTTATAACGCTGCCGGAAGCAGCGACGGCAGCGTGCTGGACCCTCTGGGCAGTTTCTACTTCGGTGGCTTCGGCAACAACTATGTCGATGACCGCGAAGAAAAGCGTTACCGTGAGTACAACAGCTTCCCAGGATTCGAGATTGATGAGATCAGCGGCACCGATTTCGTGAAATCCACCTTCGAGTGGAATCTGCCGCCTGTTCGATTTCGTCAGGTTGGCACCCCGAGCTTTTTCCTCAAGAATATCCGGCCAGCCATGTTCTTCGGCGGCCTGCGGACTGACCTCGGTAAGACCACAGAGCGCACGGTTACAACGCTCGGTGCGCAGCTCGACCTCGAGTTCACCATAGTGCACCGGCTGCCAATGACGTTCTCTGTCGGCTATGCCGCTGGCTACGAGCACGGCGATCGTCTAAGCGACGAGTGGATGATATCGCTTAAAATACTCTGATATGTCCACAGATATTCTAATCAGGGCACCGGTCGGTTTATTGCCTGTCGTGATCTTCCTCTTTGTCCTGCTATATATGGACAGCTACAAGCTTGTCGGCTTGAAAACTGTCCTGTGGGTCATCGTGGCCGGCGCTCTGATGGCTATACTCGCGTACTTCGTTAATGGTTACCTGCTGGAGCAACTGCATATTGACTTCAGGAGCTTCACTCGATACGTATCGCCGCTGAGCGAAGAATTCCTGAAGGCGATGGTCATCGTATGGTTGTTCCGCATGAATCGAATCGGCTTTCTCGTTGACAGCGCCATTATGGGTTTTGCCGTCGGCACCGGATTTGCTTTTGTAGAGAATTTTTACTATCTGCAATCGGCGGGAAATGCGCATGTTGCCGTCTGGATCGTGCGCGGTTTCGGAACGGCGATCATGCACGGTGGCGTGATGGCCATTTTCGCTATCATGTCGCAGACACTGACCGAGCGAAACATGAAGATCAACTTGCTCCTCTACATACCCGGACTCGTAGTGGCCGCCACTCTGCATTCTGTCTTCAATCACTTCGTACTGCCGCCGTTACAGATGACGCTTTGCGTCGTCGCGCTATTGCCGCCGGTCTTGTATGTCGTGTTCAGGAGAAGCGCGAAGCACTTGCACGAGTGGCTGGAGTTAGACTTCGATGCCGACGCACGCTTGTTGCATCAAATCAATTCCGGCGAATTCGCCGAATCCAGGATTGGTCGATTCCTTCACGATCTCCGCGACAAGTTTGACGGTCACGTCGTCGTTGATATGCTTTGCTACCTGCGCCTATACACTGAACTCGCACTGCGTGCGAAGGGTGTGCTAATGATGCGAGAGAACGGACTCGATGCATCCATTGGCGAGCGTACCCGCGAAAAGTTCGCGGAAATGGAGTACCTGGAAGGGAGCATCGGTAAGACAGGCGTTCTAGCGCTGCACCCGTTCCTGCACATGACGCGAAAAGATCTGTGGCAGCTGTACGTGCTCGAGGACAGCGCTTAGTAGGCCGAACAAGCGCACTGAAAGCGCTTGTACGAGGCTTCGAATCGGAAGATGCCGTTAGCCGGGAACAGGCGGCGGATCCACCGCTGGCGGCTACTGAACGCTCCGTTCTGGCCGTCTTTGTATTCGGCTAATCAGTCGTGTAGATATCGGTGTCAGGATGAAATGTGTACCAGGCGAACCAGTAGACGATCATCGATGGTAGCAGCGTGCCATCTATCGAAGCCACGCTGGCCGTCCCGTTATCGTCATCGAATTCCACTTCAACCGCCTGCCCGCCGATCGAGTCCGAAAATTGTGATGGTCCCTTTCTCAATTCTTCGAACGGATAGGCCTTGAAGAAACCATCCAGCTCGACGCCCATCACCGACATTTTGTTGTGGTAGGCGCGATTTCGTCGGTCGACCGCAAAGTAGAGATCGCTCGTTCTGTCATATCCGGCGTAAGGGTTTGTATTGTAGTTGCGCCGATAGCCGGTCTTGGTCGACAGAACGTCCGTATGCGGATGCCGCTTGCGCCAGTCGCCCCAGGTTGTGTATTTCAACGGCATCGCGGTTAGCGTGGCACCTTTCATTGCACCCGCTACCGCGGTTTTCATGATCTGCGACCAGAGCGAATCCGTCTGGCGGTCGTACATCAGCACGTCGCTGTTGTATAGCAGGCCGGACACACCGAATTCGAGCGGGCGGCCATTTACCTCAGCGTCGAAGGCCACGCCGGAGCCACACAACGGACAGTATGTGATGACGACTTTCTCACTGCCGACGACGTCGTTGACGATCTCGTGATAGTTCAGGATGCGTATCGGATAAGCGCGTGCGCGGCCATTGAGACTGATACCGAGCACACGATCAGAATCGTCGAGATACGATGCTTTGTCGGCCGCGAGGATATCTGGGAGATCAAGTGCCGGGATGCCGTCCTTAGGCGGGCCACCCGATCGAATCTCGCGAACAGGCACGAGGGCACCGTCCAGCACAAAACCGTTCATTTTGGTTTCTGCCCAGACGGGGCAAGATAGTGGCAAGAGAATGAAAACCAGTAATCCGGTGCGCATAAGGCGCTGTAACCTGCTGTTCATACCTTAATAGACAGGCCTCGCAGCCGAAATATTGCGGTGCTGGCCGTCTTTGGGTCGATTTTTTTCCAGTCAAAGTCTCTAACTCGATTGAATCGGTTCCCGGAAACGCTCCGTCAATGGGACGGAGCGCTATCCAGGCCGCCGATCAGGCGTTGCTAACAAGTTTCGATGTGTCGATCGCGGCCGCGCGAAGCAGCGTATCGGCCAATTCGCCGGGCACCGATGACGTCGGGAAATGGCCGGACTCCAGTTCGAACACGGAGTCGACTTCCCAGTTCTTTATCATGGCGTCCTGCAAAGCAGGCGATTTCGTCTTTGTCGACGTCGTGCAATCCAATTATCCGTAGTGAGGGTACTGGCAGCGTGGCGTAGGCCTGGTCGTCGGAATACTCGATATACGGAAACGCGCCACCTTCAGCATCACCTTGCATTGCGCTATACACGGAACCGCCGTTCTTCAGCAAGAACGCGGTGACATAGACCAGTCTTTCGATCTTCTCCGGAATCTTTTCAGCAACGTTAGAGATAAGAGCACCGTTCATGCTATGACCGGCCAGTATTACCGGGTAGTCAAGTTCGCTGATCACTTCGACAAGCGCTTCGATATAGAGCTCTGTAGTGACCTGCAAACCCTCTTGCTTGTTCGCGCCATGCCCCGGCAGATCAACCGCCGTTACCGTGT